>Ga0163223_100065_pt1 | contig 43238 bp, 46 predicted proteins | sample MSEWel2016_02_17_2_FD_113147 | JGI IMG/M metagenome (GOLD analysis project Ga0163223, IMG submission 113147) | Subsurface microbial communities from deep shales in West Virginia, USA - MSEEL Well Study Marcellus 5H_2016_02_17 ...
CATTAATACCATTGAGCTTATTATTTTTTTTTAAAACTGATTTTGCATTTCAGCATCATATTTTCTTTTTCAAACTACTTAAACCGTATTTTTCAAATACAAAAATATCAATAAATACTTGTTGAAGAATTTGGTATATATTCCCTGTTATCCAATATAGCCCCAGTCCGGCTGGCACAGTAAAAGTTATAATCCCGCTCATGATAGGTGAAAGAAAAATCATGTTATTTTGCATAGAGGCTTGTAGCTTATTATCACTTGCTTTCAGATTGTCTTTCATCGAATATCTCACAGAAATATAAGAAGTTAATCCCGACATTAAAGGGATCAAAAGTAGTAGATACGCATCTAAATCTGTGCCGGGGGCAAAATAATTTGAAGGAATCCAACTAGGAACAACCCCTAAATTAACACCAAAAAAATTCATATTAAGTAGTTCCTCTGCTTTTAACAGGTATGATACATTTGAAAGTTGCTCTGGATTGCTACTAAAATAATTGATTATATTCAAATCTTTTATATTCCCCATATTCTCCGCTCCGGATGGTATCAGAGCATAAATCTGATTAATTGACTCAGCAGATTTTCCCATCATATACTTTAAAGGCTCAGAAATCACATAATATAGAGAAAATAGTATAGGCATCTGAATCAAAATTGGAAGACAACCTCCTGCCGGGTTTACTTTATTTTTTTGATATAGCTTTATCATTTCTGCACTTTGCTTTTCTTTATCATTACTGTATTTCTTTTGTATTTCCTGCACATGCGACTGAAGCGCACTCATTTTCGAAGTAGATTTTACCTGCTTTATTGTCAGAGGTAGCAACAGTGTTTTCACTCCTACAGTGAAGAGTACGATTGCTATCCCATAGTTTTGAAATGCAATGTTATCATATATAAACTTCAAGATAAATCCCATTGGGATAGAAATAAAGTCTAGCATAATAGCTTTTATCTCCTTCCTAAAAAATGTATTTTAGTTCTGTAATTATTGTTGAGAATATCGCCTTACAGTTCGTAATTACTTAAAAAACTGTCATCTCACTGTTTTTTTGAAGCAGAGATAAATGTGCTAACGTATTTATATATTGTTACAACAAATGAATTTTATTATTATCGTAAAGATACTTTATAACAACAATAGTAATTGGTAGCGCTACAAGCCCAACAAATCCAAAGATTTTGACCCCAACATACATACTAATCAGCATAACAAGGGGATGCAATCCAATCTGCGATCCTATCAACTTCGGTTCTAATAAGTTTCGAACAATTGTTATAGTAATATATAAAGCAATCAGTCCTAAAGCAATCGGAAAATTACCCTGTATTAACTCAATAATAACCCAGGGGATAATAACTCCACCTGTTCCAAGTACTGGGAAAAAGTCGATAATGGCAATAAATGCTGCAACCATGATTGCCCCTTCCACTCTCAGGAGAAGCAAACCCACCGAAAGTTCAACAAATGTGACTGCCATTAATTTTGCGTATGCTTTCACATACTTAAAGCCAATTGCAGTAACCAATATTTTTAATTCGACTAGAAAGCTAGAGTTTTTAGGCAATAGTTTATTAGAAATATAAATAAATATTTTATTGTAATCTATTGCAAAATATAAAGAAGAAATGACTGAAAATATGATTCCTAAAAATAGCCCAGGCAAAAATGATACCGAAGTAGAAATAAACTCAATCACTGTTGAAGAGACTTTACTAAAAACCAATCCTGATGATTGAGATATAGAAGCAGCCATATCTTGAATCACTTGAACCATCATTGGATCAAGTTTAGAGGAAGCTTTTTCGACACTATCAAAAATATTACTAAATGAAGGTTCAATTTGAAGCGCATATATTTCTGGAAGTCTAACAATAATGCTCTTTATTAAAACTAAAAAACGAACCCCTACTAATGATACAAACAAACCAATCCCGATGTATGATAATAGAATCAAGAAAACTGCAGCTAATTTTTGCGGAATATGTAATTTGCCTGATACAAATTTGATTGCCGGTCTTATAAGGATTGCAATTAAATATCCTATAATAAAAGGCATGACCAGAATAAGAACATATTTAAGGAAAATATATATAATTAAGGTGATAAATGTAATATACACAATGTTTATAATAAAATCTTTTTTTTGGCTTATCGTCATATATATCTCCCATCTACTCAAGGGTTATTTTATAGTGCTTTCATATAAGATTTATTAATCAAGTAAATAAGAACAAAATCATTCCTATTTTCCTGCCACTCTACGATTATACTGAAGTAAGTGAAACCTCCATCGAAGCCTATCTTTTAGCACTTTATCTTCGTTTTTAAGTCTGACACTCTTGGTAAGTTCATCCAAAGCTATGGCTTAAACTTACTTCGAACACTTTTCTGTACTCTTCAATATTCATGGAAAATTTATTAATGTCTACTCTCAGACTATTGGCTGTTGAGTCAAATATCCTATAGTTGAAGTGATGAGGGTTTACATGTTTTATTTCATCTAATCTGAGCCTGAAAATTTTAGTAAGCTCATCTATGGATTATTCATTATGCTCACTACAACCTTGAATATCTCTATTTTATCCATCTTTTTGGTGCTGTTTGCCTAGTTGAATGTTGATTAGTTGTCCTTCCATGAATGGGTAACTTTATGGAACGACCTCAACTGATAAAATCTATTCCATAGTTTTAGAACCGCTATAACTTATATGCAAGAGTGCCTTTATATTGGTACAAGGACATTAGCTCTAAAAATGCTCTAGTAACCGTGTCATCCCGATTCAGAATTTTTAACTGATTATCTGTACCTATGACAAGAACTCAGTTTGACATTCCAATTTGCTATACTGAGTAGACATGTCAAGAGTGTGTAAATGAATCCTGTGTATGCGGTGAAAAATCGAAACATGTTGTATTCATTGCGCCAATACTGATTTGCACTATACTTACTATGATAGGTACTAAAGCATACGGAGTATATATTGCAAGGAAATTGAGGATTATATCCTCAGCTGAAATTTTTTCAACCGTTAAAGTTCTCAGTGTAGCCTCAACGTAACCGCAATATCAGAAATATTCCCCAAAGTGATATCCTTCTTTCTGATATCATCGCCCTATTCTTTGTCACATCACCGTTTTGTTAATAATCTTGCCATGTCGTCAATGAGTAAAGATATTTGTTGGCACACATTACCAATTACCAGGAATTTTAATTTGTTCTTTCAAATCGTCTCCTCGTGTGTTTTAATAAATTTCTTAACAGCAGAACACTAAAAAAACTGATTCTAAATGGCATTACATTAAAAGATTATGTACAGTTATAATTTAAGCTGCACTAACGTTTATCCAAGTCTAATTATCTATTCATTTTAGGTTCATTTTTTATTATATTGAGATAAATGACAGCACTTGCTATCACCATGCCTGACTTTCTTGAGAATTGGAACAATCACAAACATTTTTTATTGCTTGGATTTGATATACTAGTTTGTCTTAATCTATAAAATCCTGCTATCCATCGATTTAGGGCAGGTAGCAGGATTCTTTAGTAAATAATTTTCAAAAATGAAAACAACAACTCTAACTCTTTAAACAATTAAAGGCAATTGTTAACATTCCAGCACCTGTATGAGCTCCTATGACTGGACCAACAGGGGTTATAATAATTTTAGTTTCTGGAGAAAGTTCATAAATAGCATTTCTAAGTGTTTCTGCATCTTTTAGGCAATTACCATGTCCAATGATAACAATCTCATCAGAAGATTTCTTTCTTTTCAATCGAAAGCAGCTTATTAAAGCATTTATTGATTGCTTCCTTCCACGTTTTTTATCAATCATTTGCAAATTACCGTTCTCATTTATTTCTAAAATTGGTTTGATCTGAAGAGCTGTACCAACAACAGCATTAGCAGTTGATATACGACCTCCCCGTTTCAGTGTACTTAAATCATCGACTATAAACCAGCAACAAGTCTGTTTTCGCTTTTCCGTCACCCAATTTGCAAGGTTTTCCAATGTCATTCCTTCTGCTTTTTTTCTATAAGCCTCATATACAAGAAAACCCTCCATCACAGAAGCGGCAAGCGTGTCAATACAAATAATGCGTCTTTCTGTGTATTGCGCACTCAATTCTTTAGCGCTTAAACAGGCACTCTGAAAAGTTCCTGACATGCTTGAGGAGAAACCTAAATATAAAATGTCCTTCCCCTGTAACAAAATTTTTTCAAATACACTGTTAAACACAGCAGGAGGGATTTGCGATGTACTTGTATCAGCTCCTGTTTTCTGTAACTCATAGAAATCATGTACACTAATTGTTCCATCAGGTCCATACAAATAAGGAATCTGATTGAGTCGCACTTCCATCGGAATTACGTATACATCCCATAGTTTCCAATCCATATCTGCAGTAGCATCAGTAATAATCTGATAGGAAATCTCATCACCGCCTTTTACACACATTTTGAACACCCCTTACAGAAATCACCTTTATACCAAAGCTGGTCTGCCTCGGGTTCCCACTGTTCAGCATATTTAACTGTCCTAGCACAAAGTTCTTCTACACTTTCCGGCGATTGAGGGTCAGTTGAATGTGCCCCTGTCTTTTTAACCATTTCACATAAGATTTCAGGATTTTCTAACATCGGACAAGGGCGCAACATATTATCATTGAATGGCTGACCATTATGATAAGCCATAAAAATAGGAGATTGTAGTGCCTCCAGCAAAGTACAATCATGAATATTTGCATTTGAGTAATGGATAAATACACAAGGATCAACATCTCCTGCAGCATTTATATGAAGATATCTTCTTCCACCAGCAATGCATCCCCCAACATATTGAGCATCGTTTTGGAAGTCTATAGCAAAGATGGCTTTTGTTTTTCGGAATTCTCTTATACGCTTATATAACTCTATACGCTGTTCAGGGTTTACCATCAGTTCAGGAACAGCTCCAGTTCCCACAGGCATATAATGAAAAAACCATACAAAAAGTGCTCCCATATTTATGATCATGTCATAGAATTCTACACTGGTAACATCATTCCAGTTAACACTGGTATAACAAACAGAAACTCCAAACGGTAGCTTGTTGTCTTTAAGCAATTGCATAGCATCCATCGCTTTTGAATAAACGCCTTTTCCTCTGCGACTATCGTTTGCTTCTTCAAAACCTTCTAAACTGATCGAAGGTATAAAATTTTTTACACGCAACATTTCCTTGCAAAAGTTTTCATCAATCAAAGTAGAGTTTGTAAAACACAAGAACATACAGTCAGAATGTTTTTCGCATAAACGAATTAAGTCTTGTTTTCTTACCAAAGGTTCTCCACCGGTATAAATATATAGATAAGTACCCAACGCTTTGCCCTGCTCAATTATTGAATCCATATCCTCATAAGAAAGATTGAGTTTATGCCCATATTCTGCCGCCCAACATCCAGTGCATTTCAGATTGCATGCAGACGTAGGATCCAATAGAATAGCCCAAGGAATATTACAGCCATATTTTTCGCGATTTTTCTCCTGTTCTGGCCAGCCAAAAATATTCTCATTCATTATAAAATTGCGGAAAAATGTACTTCTTGTATCAGCGTCCAGCTCATAAATTTTCAACATTAACTGATACCAATTGTCTTTTTTTTCAATTGCATTCATAACAGCCTTGCGCTGCTCTACAAATTCTTCTCTTTTTAAGATATGATTCACTAAACCCGCAAGTTTAGGTATATTTGTTTCCGGATCCTTTTCCAGATATTTAATCGCTTGTTCAAAACCAAAAGTCTTTGCTTTATCACTTAAATTCATCTTAAATTCTCCTTACAAAATAAACTTTTATCCAACCTATTTGAATTCCATTTTCATAACTTAGGGAGATTGAACAGAATTAAACATGAAAGCTTGCAATTCTTTCCAACACAATTTTGCAGTTAATCTGCCGTGTTGGTAATAAGCTTCCAACTTGTCCGAATCTGTTTCAAAACGTTTGATCTCAGGTACTGAGGGTCGTATCACAAATACTTTTCCTTCTTCTTGAAGACTATCTAATAGCGCAAGCTGCTGTCTATACATTGCCGGGCGATTTAAAATAGTTTCAATTAATTGTGGAAATTCCTTATATAATGTTTGATACAATACCTTTAGATATGAATTCATTGTTGGAACATTGCCCCTACTACGGGTTAAAATAACCACATTTTTGAAAAAACCCTGTTTCATTGCACGCTTGATAGGTATGGAGTCTGCCAATCCTCCATCCAAATATTTATTATCATCTAGTTCTACCATTTTGGAAAAAAGCGGTACACTAGCTGAAGCTTTGCCCAAAGTGGAAAGCCGATGCTCATCACTGTTCTCATGAAGATATTCCGGCTTTCCTGTATTGCAATTCGTTACTACAAATTCTGTTGTAATTCCGGAATTAAAAAATGCTCTGAAATTAAAGGGGAGCTGACTATACGGGTACTCATAAAAAATCCGGTCAAGGTTTATTAAGGATTTTGTTTGTAACAGTTGATTTATACCAAGATACTGATCTTTAGCATCTCTTTGTATCATGCAGTTTTTTGTATAGCCAATTTGTTGTGCTGCATATCCCAACAAATTACAAGCTCCTGCGGAAACCCCAACTATATAAGGAAATTTCAGCCCTTTTTCTATAAAAAAGTCTAATACTCCAGCCGTAAATATGCCTCTAAGAGCACCACCTTCTATGACTAAACCTATATTGTTTAATTCAATTCCATCTTCTTTCATTTCACTTCCACAATCAGTCTGATCTGATTTAAAATGCTGAATTTTTTATTTAAAAAGCCATCACGAATTTCTCTTTCCAAAATAAATCACTCCTTCCTTTTTAATTACTCAAATAGGTTGCAAGTTTCGTGTTAACTTTTATTTTACTCGATATAACTTCAATATTGAGAGGAAGCTCCTCACCTTTTTCACCATCTATATCTGTACCGATTTGATTGTCTGATTCGATGAGCAGTTTTTGTGTGTGAAAAAAAACAACATTTTTATTTTCTGTATGCTGACCAGTCATAACTTTGATCAGAAGAGGAGCAAGATCTATAATGGGCATTTCTTTAAAAATAATCACATCAAGTAGTCCGTCGTTGATCTCAGCTAAAGGTGCGATTCTCTTGAATCCTCCCGCTGAACGCCCATTCATCACAAGGATGAAGAATACTCTATCTTTGGAAGAATACTCTTCGCTTGTAATCTTAATCGAAATCGGTCGCATATTTGGAATTTCTGATACTCCTTTTAGATAATAAGATAAAATACCTATAGTATTTTTAATAATAGGATCCGTCTTCTGGCTGACATCTATAAGAAAGCCCATTGATGCAACATTGACGAAATATTTATTGTTCATCTTACCGATATCAGCGTTGATGTAGTACTCCTCTAATGCGATATTCAACATCCCATCGATATCGTTAGGTATGTCAAAACAATATGCAAAGTCATTAGCTGTCCCCACTGGAAAAATTGCCAGTGGCAGGTTGATATTGTTGCTGATCATGGCATTGATAAGAATATTAATTGTTCCGTCACCGCCTGCAACAATGATTTTTTTGTACTCATTCTGATCCAATGTCTTAAATACTTCATTGAATATTTCCTTGTAGTCTGCACGTATAAGAATTACCATTATCCGTTTTTTTTGAAACCTTTCAATTATCAAATCCAAGTGATTTTTGAACATTCCATTTCCTGAATTAGGATTATAAAACAAAAGGACTTTATTCTTTTTGATCATTTTTCACTCCCTTTCTAATTCTTCTAATATTGTAATAATAAAACATCATCTTTTGCGCATATTAGTTCTTTAGCATACTCGTCACCTATCAAGTAAAATTTTAGTGAAACTAAGATATTTATTGTAAACATTCCCTTTATTTGTGAGAATCTCCTCCAAAACGACGACTTCGACATTGATAAGCACTGAGCGCTTCATTAAAACAGTTCTCATCAAAATCAGGGAAAAGAACGTCGATAAAATACATTTCTGAATAAGCAAGCTGCCACAGCATAAAATTACTGATACGAACTTCTCCGCTTGTGCGTATCAGTAAATCTATCGGCGGTAAATCGGTATAAAGGTATCGGGTAAAAATTGTCTCATTGATATCTTCTATAAGCAAAGCTTTATTATTTACTTCAACAGCAATTTCTTTGCAAGCATCGACAATTTCTGCTTTTCCTCCATAATTAAGACAGAAATTAACAGTTGATGCTGTACAATCTTGTGTTTCAGATGATAAATAATCCATGGCATCAATTACGTAAGGAACAAGTCCATCTCTTCTTCCGGAAAAAACAGCTTTAATGTTCTCTTTTTTCATTTTTAGACCCAGCTTAGAAAAATTCTTACAAAAAAGATCCATCAAGTAATCAATTTCTTTATCATCTCTGTTAAAATTCTCAGTCGAAAATACGAAGAGACTTATATACGAAACGCCTAAATTTACTGCATACTCAATCACGTTTTCCATACGTTCAAATCCATGCTTATGCCCCATAAAGGCAGGCATGTTGCGTTTTCTCGCCCATCTTCTGTTTCCATCAACAATAATCGCCAAATGGTTAGGTATACTACTCTGATCCATATTTTATTATCACCTTATCCTATTATTTATTCTGAAACACATTCTCTACCCAGATAACAGTTGATTCATCTAGTCTTCTATCTTTTTCTTTGCAGAAAGTTTTTTAATCTTTTCTTTTATCTGCAACCGTTTGAGTATTTCTTCATAACCAAGAATCTGGATGTTTGGGAATGCTTTAAAAAACCGCAATTCATTTGATTCAAATTTTACATTAATGTTTTGGACTCTGATAAAAAGCCCATGACCTTTTTCAATGACAGATGAAACTGGTATACTCCAAAACTGATCAGTGAGCTTAGAAAATGTTCCATCAGCTTTATCATAAATTGCATTATGGAGTATGCTCAGATGTTTATTAAGTCCTTTCCAGTTACCGATTGTAATAACAGTGTCAATTCCTATGATAATCAAAAGACCAAGTGCTAATCCGTTTAGCAAGCTTTCATTTATAAGAGCGGTAAACTTCATAATATTGGGTTGCACTAAAAATCTGATAATTACAACACCGCTACCAAAAATAATACCTCCATATAAGCAAATCCTTCCATGTAGCTGAAAAGGCATATTGCTATAATCCCACCATCTAGCATGAAAAATTTTCTCCATGCAGTAAGAGGTAGTATATTCTACGATACTGCATAAAACCGCTGCAATTACAAAAACCTCAAAAATATTAGTATTGTTCTTTAACACTATCCAACACAAAATTGCACCAGTTCCATATATAGGGCAATATGGCCCAAGTAAAAATCCACGGTTTATAAATCGTCGCTCTCCAAAAATCGAGCAGAAAAGAGATTCATAAAGCCATCCTAATATGCTATAGAAAAAGAACCAAAGAAATAATTCACTTAAAATCATACAAATGAGCTCCAATCCCTTTTTTTAGCTTTATATCTTCCATAGATAAAGTTTCTCTTAGAGCGCAGAATTTATCGGCAGCACATATAATCCAACTCTCTAGATAATATGGTGGAATAAGTGTTAGCGGAAACATATGTCGAAGTATAATATTTTCCTCTTTTGCTGTCAGTTCAAAATCCTCTAAAGCATTCTTCAAAGCTTTTCGAGGATGGAAAAAGCCATGCAGTCGATATCCATTATTTTTATCATGCCAATCGTATAAAAAGTAATCGTGTAGTAGAGCACCTCTAATCAGTGAATCATAATCTACCTTAAAATTGAATTTACATGAAATCCAACAACTCGCATATGCTACAGCAATACTGTGTTCATATATATTTACACTTCCATGTTGCCTATATTTAATCGTTTGTGAGAACCGTGAATCTTCACACATCTGTTTGATGTCCCTCTCAATAATTAGTACACATTCTTTTAAATCCATATTTAACAAGCACCTCCTTTTATTCCTCATCTGTTGATTTTTCTATATATGTGCATTATAATAGTCTATAGAGAGGTATTCAATTGCCAGTGTATCGACTACTGTAGAATAATCTACACATTCGATGAAAGTGGGGTTTTTATGACTCAAGATAGAAGAATTACAAAGACAAAAGCGGCAATTCGAGAAGCTTTTTTCTCAATGCTTAAAGAAAATAAATCACAAAAAATTACTGTTACAAACATCGCTAAGCGCGCCAATATTGACCGAAAAACCTTTTACCTCCACTATGATTCTCCAGAGGCAATCATGGATGAATTTTATAAAAGTCTCATTAATGATTTTGTTTTGATACTAGAAAAGAATGATTTTTTTGATAGATCTTTTGATGTTTTTGCTTTATTCGAATCACTCAATGTATTGATTCAACGTGATATTGATCTATATCGACAAATTGCCAAAATGCCTTCTTATGCTTTTTTCTGGGAAGAAATCAAAGATATAGCAAAAAGCGTTGCAATAGAATCCATGTTTGAAGGTTTGAATATACAAAAGGATGAACTTGAACTATATGTAGAGTTTTACGTTGCAGGACTAATCGCAGCTTATTTAAAGTATTTAAAAAACGGAGTGAACCTTACTGAAACGGAAGTTGTTAATATTTTGAGCACTGCCTCATTCTACGGATTTCAGAAATTACTTCAAAAAGAATAATTATTTGAAGTTGAGTGACAAATTATCTAATAATCGTAATTAAGTATTATCTGAGGTTTTGAATGAAACTTTGCACCTATGCTCATTCCGAGTTCCAAAGCAAACTTAAAAGCCCAATACATACTTTCACTATATTTTCTTCTTTTTCTGATTTTAGTTTAATTCTTAAAGTGACTCCTTCTGGGTAGTCCATCATGAACCCCACCTCAGTCCACGAAAAAGGCATATCTTCCCCTTGGCGGAAAACTGTAGATTTTTCGTGGACTTTCATATTTCTATTTTAAAAAATATCGATTTGAAGAGTTGCTGCCATTCTCCCTATAACGGCATTCCTTTCGAAGTAATCCACACTTCAACAAATCATCTAGAGCTCGTTTTACCGTACTGACAGACATTGATGTATCTCTGGCAATGGTTTTTATGGCTGGCCAACATTCGCCTTCTGCATTGCTTCTGTCTTTCAAATACATATATACTGCTTTGGCTCGAGAGGATATTTCTTCTCTGTATAAATTCCCGAAGAAGCTCAACGGTTTCACCTCCCTATGTTCTAATAATTGATTTTCTCTTCACAGCAAATTCATCGCTTGGATCCATCACAGGATAATGAAGTGTCCCACCTCGCTTAGCAGTTTCAGGATTCTCATTATTATCTACCTCGTCATCAACATCCAATGCCATCGTATGCCTTATGATGTTTTCTTCAAGCTCCTCTTTATTAGCGTAGTGAACTTTACGATGGGACTTCTCCTCAGTTTCATATATCTTTTCAAATGTAATTCCCCAGTCCAAGAAGAGCCTTAGCTTTGTTTTCATTGGATGCACACCTGTTTTCATAACAACAAAGTTTCCTTTGGGTAATGCTTTTAATTCATCCGCTGTAAGTAGCGGTCTTTCTATCATCTGTAGACTTTGAGATGGATCATTTTTACCTCGACTAATACTTCCACTCATCACCGTTCTGCTGCCCAGAGCCTTAGAGAGCACCTGTGCCGTTTCAGAGTTTGGCGCAAATCCTCCGAAAATAGTAAGCTGACAGTTGTCTGTAATAATTTGACTTCCTTCTTTTCCATAATTTCTATCAAGCTGAGCGAATGATTGTATAATTGGAATCACGGATATCCTTCTCGAACGACCAGCAGATAACATCATTTCAAAAGACTCAATCTTTGGAATTGTTCCGATTTCATCTGCGTATATCATTACTCTATTTGGGAGCTTACCACCGTTTTCATCTGCAACAGTAAGCATCTCTCGGTAAAATTGTTGTAAGAATAGCGACACCATAAAGTACTTTGTATTATCTTCCTCCGGGAGAATGAGAAAGATTGCTGATTTCTCGTTACAGAAAGTTTCCGCATCAATTGCTGTATCAAAACAAAGGATCTGCTCCATCTCAGAATCCAGAAATGCATTTAGCCTTGATAGTACCGTTGAGAGCACAGATGCCATAGCTTGTTCAGCCGAATTAAGGGCTGCTCCAGCGAACCACTTTGCCTTATGGTTTGGTGGCAGCTTATCCATTAAAAGTTGAAATTGACTTTTCCCTTTGATCTTGCTCGGTGTCATAAGGTCTTGCACCATTTTGAAGACTGAAATGATGTGCCGCTTGTCGACATTTTTGCCGTCCTCAATTGTTGGTGGGAGAAATTCTGCAATTAGTAGAATTACAGATGTGAGGAGCCCTTCTGCTGCATCATAGAAGAAAGCATTCTGCCCCATTGCAGCATTGTTTCCATCGGTCGAGATAATCGTTTTGGAAATGATCTTTGCATATTTCTCCGCCTTTGCTTTCGCTGAGTAATTGCAGTTATCTTCCCGATAATAATCCATGTATTTGTTGACTAGATGGAGCAAGTTATTCCCATCACTTCTGGTTGGATTACGCAAGTCAATGACCGCAATATTATAGCCGTAACTCTCCTTAGCTATCATCCCATAATTTCTTGCGAGGTCACCCTTGGTATCAGTTGTAATGAATGACATTCCACTAGCACAGGCATATTCTAGATTCGGATATAGAAAATATGCCGTCTTACCAACACCTGCCGCACCAATCATTAAACAGTGGACATCTCCAGGATCCACAAGACCTGTCACCATGTTATTTGATTCTTTGCATCCAATTATTAGTCCTTGCATCGGATTGCCTTTTTCATCAATTGGTAGGTTGATACCTTGTCGCCACTCTTTAACCTTGAATGGTATATGATGATAAGTGCTTTCAATTTCCTTTTTCGTTGCAAATCTTGCAACACCATGCTGTCCATCCCCAACGGTTTTGGATTTGATACCATTTAAAGTATAGTAATGGGCTAGTAAGGACAGTCCACCGATAACAGAGAACATAACGGCTGCAGCAGCTATTAACATGTATAATTGAGAATTCATTTTTCACATCCTTTCATAAAAATGAGGCATGAGATTTCTCCCACACCTCATAATTTCATGCCATATTAAGTGATTGAGTCTGTATCTGCTTTTGCACAAGAAGTTCTCGCTTAATCGTAGATTTCAGAAGGGCTAAAGCAACTTTCTGAAATCCAATGACATAGCTCAATACTTCTGTTTCATCAATGGGTTCTGCATTCATTTTTATTCTAGAAAACTCATCGGATACTTCAGAGAATGTAGGATCCCATCGGCTCCGATTTTGATATGCACGAAACTGCTCACTCATACTTTGAACGATTTCTTCTGCCGTCATCTGATGACCTAATCGCCGATGTTCTTTCAATGCTAGACATAAAAAAACAGCTGATGCCAACTTCATGGCTTCAGCTTGATTTTCATTTTTTACTTGAGCTTGCTTCAGTATATCTTCACCATCGGAATACCCTAGATTCATCGATCCCATATCTTTCATGAGAATCAGTATTTCTTCGCACAGATCATTTTTCATTCGATGTTGTGGGTGCTCCTCAGACGGAATCGCAACTAAGTTCTGTTTAGCTCTTAAGTCTTCATTCCAATCCTTGAAACAAGGCTGTAATTTGCTACAACTTTTATTTTTCTCAGCAAGCATGTCTTCAATTTTCTCGCAAGCTTCAATCCCAGCCGCATCATGATCCAAGCACAAAACAACATGCGTTAATTCTGCATTACTCTCAAGGGTTTTGAAAAGTGCCTGTTCTGATAAACCACAAAGTGCAAGGTAGCTATGTTTTCTCCAGCCCGATTCTTTATGCATTGTGATAAATGACAGTAGATCAATAGGAGCCTCAAACACATATACGCGATTGCTGTTTCCGATGTGATGAAAACTATAACATGGATTGCTACTGTCGATATTCCCCTTGTAGCCTTTTCCTTCCGAGTAGAGCCCTCTCTTATGAGCATGCTTTGAAACACCATTTTCATCATAGCCCACAAACACGGCATTATGATATTCCTTTGATTCATCAGCAGTCAGCTCCTTGCTTTCATAAATAAGCCTTTCTTTGACAAAGAAACTCACCACTTCAGGATCTATTAATCTATGCTTGGTTAAATATGCAAATAATCTTCGCATGTCATTATTGCACGGCGGAAGTTTAAATGGTTTTTTAGTCTCTTGATAATTTTTTGCCTTGATGTACGGAATGCATTGCTCGCCGTTAAGAAGCATTGTAACCGCATCAGGAAATGTATGCCCATAGAAATATTGAACGAAATCTATCGCAAGTCCACCTTCCTTAGTTGCATGATCAAACCACTCATTCCCTCGCACAGTTACACTGTGGTTACTTTCAAGGCGCTTCTCTCTTCCGGAAGACAAAAGTGTCTCACCTTGCATTTTTAAAAATTCAACAAGATCTACGCTATTGGCTCTTTGCTTTTGATCGTCGGTAAAATGAATGTATGTCCCCATAATGCACCGCCTATTGTCTTCTGGTTCCTATACGATGAAACGCCGTCCTTTTTACTGGACGGCATTTCATGTAGGAATTGATGTTTAGCTTTTCAAAATTTCTATAGATTGAATTTATCTTAAAGATAAAGTCTTTCTTCATTTGGAATCTCCTTTTCAAATATTCATCACTGTAAACAAAAAACAGTCCCTCATTATCGAAAGACTGTCATTTAGATTTTATTTTATGTGCAAGTTTAGGTTAAACGACTAATTTGGCCTATACTGCATCCTAATTTGTAAAAGTTTCTCTTCTATCGCTGTCACTTCTCTTCTTAATACTGTAGGAGCAATATCAATAGCAGGCTGGAAAATATTCATATTCCCTTCAAAATGGTTAAATTCATTTAGAAGGGTTTTTCTAGATGTAAAGAATACTTTAAAGTTTCGTTTCGATTCTTCATCCTGATCGCCTTGGTTATAATGCAACGCTTTACGAATAATTTGATTTAGCATCAAAGGGCGATTGGGATTTATTGTAACATTGAAAATTTCAACAAGTTCCTTTTCAACTCTCATTCTTAAATAATAGTAGATTAGTGTCTGCCTAAGTGTTTCCGCCAACAAAGGGTATTGTTCACTGTCAACAATATTTATATCAGTACAATCTAATGACAATATATCATCTACTGAGATAACATGCGTATTAGCAAATTGATAGCCGAAAAGCTTTTTATAAAAATCCGTTATATCAACACTTGAGGACTCATAGCCATGCATAATACTTGAAAGACTAGTATAGATAGCATCTCCATCTTTACTAATATGTGAGTATCCTCTCATAAAAGGAATCATCGACATTAAAAACATCTTTTCATCCAAAATATGATTACTCAACACATTATTATTGTTTTGGAATAACTTAACCAGTTTATTTAAGTTAATCAGTATATCCTTTTCCTCTGTGTTCACCTTGATAAACCCATTATTGCCTCCAGACGTATTCCTAATAATGTAAAGGTTAAAACAGCCATTCTGTTGCACATCCAATAAACGTATTAAATCTGTATTGTGAGTAAGAATTATCTGCTTCTTGTGCTCCAAAAACTTGACAATGCAAAATGCGATTTTATTTTTATACACCGAATCAAAACTTGATATAGGATCATCCATTACAACAAATTCTTTAGTAGTTCTTCTCGCAAGCAGTAACTCAAAAGCTAAAGAAATGAAATTTTGTTCCCCCGTACTTAGATGAAGTTTATTCCTATCTACACCCAAAAACTCTTGTCCGCCTAACATGAGCTTGAAGTTTTTATCATTTTCTTCATCTCTAACAATTGTTATTTCTGGGCCTATATTTTCACTAATTATTTCTTGAATAAATAGCAATTCTTCACTATCAATTTGAGGCTGTGACTCTAATAGAGTTGAATATGTTGCAAAGTCTTGAATCATTGTAGTCCCTTCAAAGCAACTAAGTAAGGTGTTTATTATCTTGCTAGCCGCGAATGAAGTATATAATTCAATTTCTTCTTTTAGCCCATGTATGGATTCAATTTCACCATTAGAAATAAACATAATCAATTTTGCCCTAATATCAAATGGATCAGTAACTTTTAATGAGGGTTCATTGATTACTTTATCAAGAAGTTCTTTTGTTTTAGTGTCTAAATTTTCGTATATGCGCCTTCGATTCCCTTCTTTACGTTCAAGCAAAGTTGAAGCGTCAAACTCGTCATTATCACAAACTATACACGATTGCATACTACTATATTTTTTTATTACGCCAATAGCATCATCATTCTGCTCAATTATTGAAATTTCTGCGTTAGTAACTATATCATCCAAAGAAATACTCATAATCGTCTCGATTAGTTTCTTATCGCCACAATCATCAATGACAAATTGATATTTTTCTTCATTTAGAGTTTCTGGTATCAGAGAAGGCACTGTAGAAGAAATAAAATTGATAAACTCTTCCTTATTAATATTTCTCCCTCGACTTCTAGTAGGAATAATATCTTTGATATATCTTAATGCATCAGCGTTTACAATCCTATTTAGAAGATAATCTCCAACTTTCGTTACCTTATAATCACTCTTAATTGTCTTTGGTAATTCAGCAAATGCCTTTGTAAAACCATCTGCTATTTTTTTCTTAAGTTCATATTCTCTTCTTATGTCGGCACCGATTAAGTAATCCGATGTATCTCCCGGGATGACATTACGGTTAATATGATCTTTAATGACATGAAACAAATTATTACTGCACTGTATTGAAGTTCCGTTATACTCTCCAATAAAGTGCTTATCTTCAGAATAGTTTTCAGATGCAAGAACTTCGCTTAAACTAGTTTTCCCAGTTCCATTTGGTGCATAAAGCACTGCAATTCCGCCACTAGACTGGCTTTGCATCTTAAACTCAATCTCAGCATTTCCATGCGTTATCAAATCATTAAACTCGTCCTCAAAAATTCCACCATTTCTAATTTTGCTGAACACTATCGTTTCTGGCACTTTTATCTCCCCCTTTGTGATGAAATACTACTCATTTAAAAATTAAACTTCTATTAGCATTTTCTAAAATGATTATAAAGTTATAGTAATATTCTAACATAGTTCAAATTACTATTGTGTATCGATATAGCATTTTTTTACAAATCGAACTTAAGGTCATCACCTTTGTGGCCCTGAGCAGCCTTTTTCTCTTTCAGCTTTCTGAGTAGCTTGCTGTCAATTTTCATACCGTTTGGGTTTCTATATGGCATCCTAGTTTCTTCGAATATCTTACTCATATGTTTCAGCAAACGAGATACAACAAGGGCTACAGATGGATCTCCGAACTTATCAATATTATCAAGAAAGAACTTTGCATACTCATTGCCCTGCTCTGCAGATAGCCTCAGCCATTTGATTGCTTGTTCTTTATCCTTTGGCACATCTTTTCCAAGCAAATAGTTCTTTCCTAAAAGATACTGTGAGAATGAATTGCCCGTTTCCGCAGAGCTCGTTAGATATTGAATCGCTTTTTCAATGTTTTTGGGCATCTCCTTTCCTTGCAAATACAATTTTCCAAGCTGATAACTCGCCCACGGGTTGCCATACTCATTCGATGTATCAAGGTAATGAATCGCTTGTGCTATATTTTTAGCTACAACCTTACCTTCAAGAAAAAGCTTCCCCAGTGAATAGGCTGTTGGGTTCTTGATATCTTTCAATGAAACATCATCACTGTCAGCCACTGATTGTAGAAACTCCATCACCTTTTTTAATTCATCTGGTTCAGGATTTTCTTCTTTAAGTACAATCTTGGCTAATGCGAAGCTTGAGTAGACATTACCCATTTTTGTTGATTTCAGATAGTAATCTTTCGCCCGTATTAGATCTCGCTCTGCTCCAACGCCGTTTTGAAGCATCCACCCCAGCCGGTACTGGATTTTATCATCCTTGCTAGTTTCCTCTAAGCTTTCGAACCCTTTAAAAGCTCTTTGAAAATACTGTCTCGATTTTGTTTCATCTTTGTCAGTTCCAATGCCATCCCGGTACATCTTGGCCACTTCAAATTTCGAATATGGAAATCCTTGCTTTGCGGACTTCAGATACAATTCAAAAGCTTTATTAAAATCTTGATCGACGCCTTGTCCTCGATTATAAAGTGCTCCAAGTGAATACTGCGCATACTTGTATTTTTTCTCTGCTGATAACTGAAACCATTCTGCTGCCTTTTGATAATCTTGGTCTGTACCCTGTCCTGCTGCATGCATTTTGCCAATGCGGTACTCTGTGTACTTCCATGCCTTGCTCGATTCTACTTGTTGAAATCCGGTAAAAGCTTTTACATAGTATTCATCTGCAGTGTCCGAATTCTTCTCCAAACCAAGACCCAAAGAATAGATTCTTCCTAAGTCATAAATCGCAAGCACATTTCCAATTTCTGCTTCTTGCTCTAGTCTAATTCGTGCCATCTTAAAATCTTGTGGAATGTCTTCTGTTCTAACTAAAAGTTTCCGAGCCATTTTATATGCATCGGTCCAGTCCACATAAAAGTCTTGATCGTTTTCATTCAAAACATTTCCACTCTGCACTTCACCCTGCTCATAGTCAAAGCCATTGAACTCTCCACCTACTTCATAACCATGAGGCCCTGGAATTTCATCATTGAATGACTCTTCAATTGCAGTTATCTCCTCAAGCTCAAATGACTCAAACGAAAACTGATTTGCCTCAGCAATGATCATATTCTTGATGGCTTTGAATTCCTTTTGCTCTGAAAGTGGAAGCCGGTTTGGGATCTCATCCATGTAACTATGGAATACCTCTTCTCGCATCTCATACCATAGCTCATATGCTTTAGCCACAATGTCTTCTTTTGAAAGTTCGTCAATCAATTCATCAACAAGCTTTTTTAAGCTTGGCTGCAAGTAACCGTAGACTTTCTTACCGCTAGAATGCTTTAGCTTTTCTGATAGCTCCAAGAATAGCGCTTCGATTTTGGGATTCTGAGCATGTCCTGTTTTCATTTCACCGATCAGTTTAAGCAGTGCTTCGTTACTCTCACATTTTAGCTGATCCCTTCTCTCCGTTTGCTGAGCATATATCTCTTGTACTTCACCTTTGAAGATGTTTTTTACAAGTCCAGACTTCATTTGCTCAATGCCCTTTTTCGTAAGAAATCCTTCATTGGGATCTGTCGAGTAACAGACCATATGGACATGAGGATGATGGCTTTCATTATGAAATGCTGCATACCATCTAAAATTCTGAATCGGTATTTTCATCGCCTCCGCAATTTCCGGGGTGAAATAGGAAAGCATATTATGCCAGGCTTTGACTTTATCAAATCCAGTTCGAATCGCATCTTCTCTTCTAAGTGAAATAATAGGAATCCATATGTTACCCGGATGATTACCCACTTCTTCTGCAATTCTGCTAAGGGCAATTTCATCATCTCCACCAGTGAATAAACCGTGAGTCCCCATTCGCTGTACCCTTGGACGGTTGGCGATATAATCCACGTAATTTTCTCGCTGACCGATTATATCCATGTTTTGCTCAAGAGCCATCGTGATAAACTCAGATGCGTTTTCTACTGTCTTGCTTTCAATGTAATCTTCATACTCAAATAGTTTCTTGGCTTCAGGGAATTCATTAATAATCTGCTGAATCAAATCCCCCTGTTTCAATGTTGAAGGAAGACTGCTCCTTTCCTTTGGTAACTTTTCAACACCGCATCGAGTCGCCATGTAGGTTACAAGATTGGAAAGATGAGCAGCCGACTTTTTTGTGCCCCCTTTTAAATATGGGCATTTTAAAACGATCCTTGGCATTGGTCACCTTCCCTTCATGTATTATTCTTCAATTCCATGTTGAAACTTCAACGCTTCCTCTATACTGATTTTTCCCTTTGTCTTTTTCACTTCGTTAACACACCGGCCACGGAGTTTTCTTAAATCTTCATCACTGATCTCAAGCCCTGCTGCAAGAATGTTCATCATCATGGACATCTCAACAGATAACCTAAAAAGATTCCCAGAGTGCCTGCTTTCTGTTTCTCTAAGTAGCCCCTGCATTGCTGCGACGATTACCTTGGACAAGTATTCCGTTGCACCTTCACTGTTAAGGTAGCTCATATAGAACTGCAAAGCCTTTTCGATAAACTCACTCCGATTTTTCACGTTATCTTTTTCCAGCATTTCATCCATGCGCTTCATTGTCTCAGGATAAAGCCACACTGCCGTTCTGCTCTTGGCTTTATTCTGCAATTGACTCAATCACACCACCTCCAAATCGCCTTTATTTACCTATGTCCACCCTATTGACCACCTGAAAGGCCCTGCAATATGGGCATTCTTTCCCCATCCGACCACCTGTTTGTCCCATTTGAGCGATTCTGACCACCTACCCGAAATCTTTGAACGCTCGGCACTGCCGGGCGAAGTGGGCGAGAGGTGGCGCTTTGCGACCACCTCTCTTTATCCTGCACCAGAATAATAATTAGATTCAGGCACGAATAACCCCAATTTTCGACTTTGATTTCCGATCACATGCTAGATTTTATTTTGCCAAACTCGGCTCAAATTTCGCCCAAATGATTGCAGGGGGTAGTGTTACTCCACTCCATGCCAAAGAATCGCACACAGGGGGAAATAACGGCTCAAAACCCCGATTAACTATTGCTCTTCATGTGATGTTGGAATGGATCTCGGCTGAGTAGTCGTTTTGATCACTTTTTTTGTCTTTACTGGCGCGATTTCGTCCTCTTCTCGCTCATCAATGTACTCTCTGACATTGGCCGGCACGTATTTCTCGTATAGCTTTTGTAGTTGATCTGCCATCTCTGCCTGCAAATCGGCCTCTTTTTTCTCCATATACTTCTTAATCGCTCTCAGTTTTTCAGCCTCAAGGCTGATAGCAATTGTTTCTTTTTTCATATTCGTAGTCCTCCATATTTGATTTTTCATGATCAAAAGTCGCAATTTAAAGTTTAGAAAAGCCTACATCGACATGCTCATCCCTTGTGATTGTTCTTCACCTTGCTCCTGATTTTCATCAGCAATCTCGGATTCAACCAATTGATTTACTTCGACAGTTTCTTCATTTTGTTCTCTGGCATTACGTCTTCTGCCACGTGTAGAAGACGTTGGCGCAGTCATTTCTTGCGGTTGTTCCTCTGCTTCAACCCTGACTTCAGTTTGTAGACCTTCGGCAGGATCGTTTCGATCTAGGTATCTTCTTGTTGCTACAGGAACATATTTTTCATAAATACTTTTGATATGGCCCTGTAATTCTTTTTCAACAGTAGTATCTTTTTCGTCCATATAAAACTTGAGCGCCTCCAACTTTTCTTTTGGAAAGCTCACCTGAATCGTTGTTTTTTCTGTTATTATACTCATGATTTGCGCCTCCTAATAGTTGAAACTAGTAACGATCATTCTCGGTTGAGCCTCTGGCTCATCGCCAGTAAATACAGGAGCATCCTTAAATTCACTAGCGAATACATCCATCTGCTCATCTGTTAATGAAATAAACTCACCATCATTGCTATCGCCACAAATGAAAAAAGGACCGGCAATAATGTCATTACCAATCCTTCGATTCAGCTCCATTCCATTCAATTTTCCTTCTTCATTCACAACGGCAATGCAGTTGTTATCCAGATAAACACATTCAAACATACCCTCTACTTCAGCTTGAATCCCTTCAAGGTCGTTGACCATTTCTTTTTCATAAGGCATTTTCCCGGGTTCAATTTTCAGTACCTTAATCGTATTTTCGTTTTTCATCATCGTAGTCCTCCCTACATTCCCATGTTTTGTTCTAGCTCAGATGGATTGATATTCTTGCAGAAGTCGAGGTAAAGCGTCATATCAAGGCAATCCTCCTCCAAGTTAATTTCCGCCATTTCTTCTCTGCCCCGAAGCTCGTTCACAAGCAATGTGCCTATTCCGTTATTCACTTTCACATTAAGACTGTGCTGTTCAGCGATTTCCTCAAAGTACACAATCCAACTACCATTCGATGTGTTCTCGGCGGCCTCCTGTAGGATTTGATCTGCTACTTGAGAGATTTGCTGATCAATGTACGCCTTAATATTAGGCATGAAACTGATGTATCTTGCGTAGTTATAACCGCTGCTATCAATCAAAATGCCATCACCACTTTCTTCATTCAGTGCAAGCAGACAGTGTGTTTGTCCAGACGGGTCTGTGAACATATCTTCTTTTTTATCTGAAATAAAAGACCTGTCCCTTAGCAGTCCTTTTGAAAGCTCATCATATTCACTTTGGTTCATCAGCTCTATAGTTTCAATTACACATGGCTGTGTTTCTAGTTCACTCACTTTTCTAAAAATTATAGCATTTGTTTTTAGCATTTCTCGACGTCCTTTCTAGGGTAAGTAATTTCTTGGATTTTGTTTTTCACCGCCCACTCTGATTTCAAAATGTAGATGGTTTCCTGTACTTCTTCCAGTAGAGCCGACCTTGGCAATCTCTTGACCTACAGTTACTGGTTCTCCCTCACTAACAAGTATTTTCGAGCAATGTCCGTACAAAGTGATAACGCCACCGCCATGATAAACAACGACATGATAGCCATATCCAGATGTTGAGTACCTCACCAACATGACAGTACCGCTTAGAGCCGAGTAGACAGGTGTTCCTTTGGGCATCCCCAAATCTATACCGCCATGCCCTCTTTTCTTTTTGGTGAAGGGATCCGCTCGAAATCCAAATTCGCTCGTTACAGAACTCCTCCAATTAGCACCGACAGGTGAACAAAACCCATCCTCACCAATGAAAGGCTCTGCTGAAACTGCAATTCCGTTTATAAAATCGTCAAACTCACTACCGTAAGTAGGCGCAGGTTTTCCGTACAATATCCGATAATAGATTTCTGTTGCGTTTGCTTTATTTTCACTTGTGACGGTAATGCCCAATTTCTTATCTATATTTTTATAGATGGTAGGCTGGTCTTTTATTGGAACTGTAACGGTATAAACTTCAGTATGAGTTGTTCCGTCTTCACCAATCACCGACCTTGTGCGTTCTTCATAAGTTACAAAACTTTCAACAAACGCTTTGCTATTTACCTGGGATGGCTGCTCGGCGCCGAAATACAGAGAATAAAAAATAGCCTTGATTCTTGTTGAATCCAGACTATCTCCACCCTCCATATTTGAACTTACCTCTTTGATCGCATCATCAAGAACAGCAAAGCTACTTCGCATATTCTCGATGTGCTCGCGGTACTCTGCTGGTACATTACCCGCTATAGCACCTCCATGAAAGCACAGTTCTAGTGCTGCATTGTTATGATTTGCAGTTCCTGAAAGCATTCCACAAAGAATAGCGATTAACACAATGATTGGAGACAGTATAGCAACTATCGTCCACCCAACACTTTTTCTAATTCTTTCATCACTAAGGGCCATCGCCACAGCTCTAGCCACTAAAACTGGATCCGCCATTTTTTATCACCACCACCCGAGTCCATACATATTATCTTGTTCGTAGTCTTCAACTTGCTCATTGGCCATTCGTTCTTTAGTATACTCGACTGCCTGTTCTAGAATTTCCGTATCAAAACCTGCAGCCTGATAGCCTTCTTCAATGGTTTTCAAATAAAAATCAGACGGAATGCCAAGTAGATGTCCTTCTGTCATTACATAGACAAAAGCCGATATTGACTCGCCATCTACCTCAAGTTCTACAGTTTCTTTGTCATAAAACCTCGGATATCCTTCATATCGGTCTAGTGCAATTTCGTCCTTGGGACCCACAGACCAAATCATTGCCGGAACAGAACAACCTTCCTTCGGTTCTATTGTTGCATAAGCACCTGTTTTAGACCCTCTGAAAAGAAGTTCATAATCTTTGATTTCAGTTGTTCCCACTGGTTTTGCTGTGGGACAACGTTGTTTCATTTGGGGCAAATTCATGTTGCTGCCATAGGCAATATATAGTTTCTCTTTCTGCATTTTTCCTCCTACATTCCCATAGACATAGAAAAAGCAGGCGACTCTTCCTCCTGCTGTATTTCTTCAATGGCTACATATTCTGTTTGATTTATTACTGATTCACTAGGTTCAATGAACTCTTGCTCCTTTTTCTTTCGAAGCCTTTCTTTCTGTGCGATGGCCTGTTCTGGGGACTTCCAAGCAATATTCCCTTCAAGGTGATCTAGCAGATGCTTCCGTGCTGTTTTGAAGTCCTCCCCAACAAGACCAAGGCGAAGCAGCCAAACACGGAATGTATATTTCTCATTGTCTGACACCGTTTTGATAGGGCTTGCTGAGCATTGGTTGTAAGCTTGCGCTGTAATTGCCATGCAGAACTGAACATAGGCTTTCGCCTTACCTGCATGAAGTGCCCCATTAAACGCTCTGAATTCAATCGTTCCCTTTTGAAAGACAGAATGAAGATTGAGGCAGTGGTACCTGCTGTCATGATAATGTTGATAGCTGCCATCGTTCCCCTTGTACCACAGGTTCTGCAGTTGATTTATGGTTTTGGGCTTCTGGCGGTTCATACTTTCGAGAAACTCCGGATCAATTTTCTTACAATATCGCCGTTCTTTCTGTGAATCCACCTGTAAAGCTCGGTAGACCATATCCTCTTTTGACGCAATAATGTTCACCAAATTCCTGAGCTGATAAGCTTCAAAAGGCGCTGCGTTAATGTGAATATGGATACCACAGGATTTGTTGCTGAAAGCGCCTGCCTCTCTAAGCACTCGGATCATCTCTTGAATCTTTTCAATGTCCTCATACCTGCAAATCGGACTTACCAGTTCAACACTGTAATCTCGGTCGGCAATCTGCTTGCGATTCCCCACTTTTTTCTGGCACTGAATGCTGGCATCGCTGACCAGTTTCCACTTTCGATTTTCATTATCTGCAACAGTATAAGTGCCGTACCCACCTCCCTCATAATCCGTATAGCCGCCAAGGTATTCTGAAAGCACCTCGGCAGCTCTTTGTCTTGTAATGCCTGTCATTTCAATTTCAGTTCCGAATTTCTGTTCTCGTAGGTCCATGGTTTCACCGCCTTACCATGTTCGGTGATCATTGATTGTTCCTTTGATGCCATCAATTTTTAGAAGCTTACCTACTTCTTCAAATAGACTCATCAACTTTTCTCTTCGGTAGGCATCAATGAGTTCATCACGGCAACTGGCATTCAAATGATTCAGTTGTTTTACTACCTGTAGCACTTCAACTTCAAGCTCCAATTGCTTATAGCCCAGTCCCTTACATTGATTGAGAAAACTGCTCAGTATCTGGTCGAACCTTTCAATGTCATCGATTGAATAACAATAATAGGCCTCAAAAGGATTATCATAGATTTCTCCATCCATGCATCTTCTAATCTGGCCGATAAGTCTTTGCCGTTCTTCTGTCTCTGCTTTTATATATCGCTCCATTAGGCATAGCAGATCATTTACTTGATCTGGTGCATAGGTAATGCAAGCCTTCATGTCAGCAATAATCTCGTCCTTTTTCTTTCTAAGTTCCACTAGATTGCTCTGGGTATTCATTATCTTCCACCTGCCTTTCCAAACAGTTTTTCTTTATATGCCGGAGCATGTACAGCAAGGTTATATCGTTCGTTCCCACACTTATATAAGCAGACACCACGTTGAGGGAACTTAATGAGGTTGTACTCTGATTCTTCTAACTGCAAGGTGTCCATGTAAAACTGCTTATCGATATTGCCTGCATTAAATAAAAACGCATGCGTTGGGATGGAGAACAGCGGTTTTGTTAGTTCTCTGATCCCCTCGATATTAAAATCTTCAAGGTTTTGAGAACTTAGAATAACCGATGATTCTTTCTTACGCACACGTTTCATAAAGTTTCGGATATATTCAATTGCAGTGAGATTGGTCAGGAACAGATAGAGTTCATCAATACCTGCAGCTGTATTGCCTTCCGTCAAAAGTTTGTCGCTCATAAAGGACAGTATGTTGAAAAGCAAAGCATTTTTCACATTTTTACTTGCTTGAAGTAGACCTTTCACACCAAACACTATGAAGCGATTCGATGAGATGTTGGTGTGTCCATTAAAGAATTTACTTTCAGCCCCCTGACACATGGAGTGGAGTCCAAGGAGTATTTCTTGAAGCAATTCTGTCGTATAAAGTTGAAATTTGCCTTTATCATAGCTTTGATATTCTTCTTCAATCAATTGATAAAGATCTGAAAGGATTGGATAGTCATTGGAGCTTAAGCTTTTAAAATTGGAATTGTCACTGATATTCCATTTGCTATATAGCTTGCCAAGCATAATTTCAATGACATCAATATGCTTATCATCAAAATCCTTATAGCATCTAAAGAAGTCTTTTAAGAATGAAATATGCTGACTGAGTTTTGTTGCCTGTCTAAAAGCAATGGGTGCATCCTTATCTTGTGGCGATCCACCCTCATCCCATGTTTTGGGTTCAAGCGGATTGATCATGTACTCACCAGACATCAAATCTACAAAGCATCCACCGATGTTATCAGCAAGCTCCACATACTCATGCTCAGGATCAAGGCAGATGACATTCTTGCCAGATTCCAGTATGTTGCACAAAATGAGTTTCAAGAGATAGCTCTTGCCCTGCCCGGAGTTACCCAAGATGAGGATACACGGATTGGTTTTGTCATCATCTCTCTTGTCAAAATCTACAATGACATTGGATCCATATTTGTCTCTGCCTAAATAAAAGCCATTACTATCGGTCTTACCCGAATAGTTGAAGGGATATAGATTGGCGACTGATGATGCCGGAAGCACCCTTTCATACTGACTGCCGAACACATTTCTACCCGTTGGCCCAACACACATAAAACCCTGCTGTTGGCGAAGCATCAGACGATCCACATTCAATTTGCTTCTTACAAGTTCAGTCAAAACATCCGTCTGCAAGAGCTTTAAGCCATCCATATCACTAGCAGTAAGTTCAATATAAACAGCACAATGAAGCAGTGGTTCTCTATTTCGGTGCATGGTAGATACCAAGGTAACCACATCTTGAAGGTTGCTTTCGGCTGTGACGGTTTGCTGAAGATCATTCGTGCTTGTGGAATGCATTCGGTTCTTGTTGGCTGCATTATGAATGATTTTCTTTTCCTCTGTTGCTGTCACCTGTCTTGTATAGATACGTAATGTAACGCCATCTTTTTCTCCCAAGTGTCTGAGAATTGCTTGCTCATTGGTGCTTGTCGGATACTCTCGAAGTGCCCAAACACAGCGGAACGTGTTGCCACAAATAAAATGGTCCACGTTGAACTTGATGACTGATGGAGCAATCATATCGACAAAGGCTTTTATTTTTTCACTATCATAACTAGACAACTTCTCACTTCGTTTTTTACTCACCGATAATCACCCACCTTTCGCCATCATAATCCTCAAACTTCTCTGTCGTTACATTCTGCTCGTAGTAGACTCCGAGTAATCGCTTTATGTCAGCATTGTCTGCTCGTCTAGCAGTAAAGCCTTGATCCTTAAGGCTTTTTTCAATTCTTGATAGATAAGGAAACACATCTGAAGTTTTATCTTTCTGACTGTTCTCATTGCCTCTGTTTAATCTAATAATGATTAGAAACTCTCGAGCAGTAGCCATTTGAACCTGCATTCGGTCGAGATTGGTACTGTCCATTTGAAGTAGTTTTCTAATCACTGGATTTGATTCTTCTTCCATTCTTTTTTTCAGGTATTGCTTGTTTTCATCAAAGTTCTCTTTCGAGTTTAGACAAAGCATTTCGATCTCAGCAATTCCTTTAAGCACAGTCATGAGGGCATAGATCCTTGCACTGACTGTTGATTCAGATAAAACAGAAATGTTTGTTGGATGAATGATGAAATAGACTAGTTCCCCATATGCCGTTTTAATGCTATAGTCCGTTATTTCATTGATCCCTATGAGCTCCCTAGTGGACTGCTTTTGTTTTTCTTTCTGACGATTATTTTTCAAATCTACAACCTCCATTCATACATTTGCTGCTTTAAAATAAAAAAGGCACAAGCATAACGGATAAAATCCAAAATACTCGTGTCCTCAAATCGGATTGCTAAAAAGGCATAAACTGCTGTTATCACTATAGGAACCAGGATTCCAGTCTGTGAAAGTGCAAATACAGATATCAGAAGTCCCACTCCAATAATGCCTATATCTTTTAGTTCCCAAAGCCAAAGTGTGGCTTTAGCTTTCAGGTTGTCAGGGTACATGTACATCTATCGCTCCTCCTCTTCTTGCCTGATTTTTCTCAAAAAACAAGCAATTCCATGCATAATAAAATCTACACATGGAACTGCTACACTATTTCCGAGAGCTTTATATCTCGGACTATCTGATGCTTTTGGTATATCTGTCCACCCATCCGGAAAGCCTTGAAGTCTTTCACATTCTAGTGGGGTTAATCTCCGAACAAGATTTATTGAGGATGTTCTTTTATCAATTTCAGTATCCTCAGTTTTCTCAGATGTCATCTCTTGATAGTCTATTATGCATTTATCTTGACTCACATATTGATTTCCAATTCCTTTTTCATCACCTACACACAAAGCTCCAACGATATTCTGGTAGGCTTTCGGGATTGAACATACCGCGTGGATGTCTGCTGTAGTCAAGGTATAGCTTATATTTTCTTGAAAGCCACAACTATTTCCACCATTCTTATCTTGCCGATTGATGATGTTACTTGCGATACAATAACTTTCGTCATTCATGTGTTTTGAAACCAAAGGAACATTATTACCACCTGTCCCGTATGTTGCTGCAATGGTGGGAGCTACATGCAGTGGACCAGTGTATCTACAGTCCTTCGCATGATTATCGAAAAGTAATTCAGTTTCTCCCCTTTCTGATTCAACACCCTTTTGAAAGTGCTGAGTTACAATCGGCAGATGCCCTCCCATGCAAGCTCTTAACGTGGATGTAATATTCTCAGTTATATCCATCCGATTACCACCTTGATCGTTAAGGCAAATCATAGGCTCTGCAATAAAGGTCTGCATCTGCATATTTTGAGTTGCCATTAACGCACCGGATATTCCATTTAGATCAATACCCTCGTTTCGTTGATTGATGTGATATGATCTCAGTTCTGTTGCCAAATTGTTCGATAAATCTTGATCCAAATGAGTGATACCTGCCTGAATTTCGAGAGCCTTTTTAAGTTGAAATGGTAGTTCTTTATCTCTAGCTTTCGACCTTCTAAGTATTCCTAAGCAAGCGGTCTTGCTCAAATAATATTTTGGGAGCGGTGTATCCTCCAAAATCTGCGACAAGAAAGATTCTTTTGCGTCGTTGGGCGACACCCCAGTGTTGAGCATCGAGAACTCTCCAAGCAACGGAGAATTGACTTCCCAGAATGCACCCAGCAGATTTCCATACCCCTCCCGGAGGTCGAGGTATAAGTATGTTGTTGTCAGCAATTCTTGCGGTTTCCTCAAGAACTGCTTTGAAATCTTCTCCTTCTGCTGATGAAAATGCTCCAGGGACGTTTTCCCAAACGAAGAATCGAGGTCGCACAAGGTCATTTGTTTTGCCTCGTTTTCCATCTTCAATCCTCATTTCTTTCGTTATCCTTATCTGTTCCATGAAAAGCCCTGATCGCTCACCGGCAAGTCCAGCTCTTTGTCCTGCAACAGATAAATCCTGACAAGGAGATCCTCCACAAATAATGTCCACAACAGGAAGGGTATCTCCACTAAGTTTTGTAATATCCCCTACGTGAAGCATTTCAGGAAATCTTATTTTTGTGACCTCAATTGGAAAACTCTCAATTTCACTTGCCCACAATGGAACAATACCATTGTGGACTGCTGCAAGTGGAAAACCTCCAATTCCATCAAAGAGGCTCCCCATAGTAATCATGGCAACGCCTTCCTTTGCGCCATTCGTAACATTTTTATAATCCTCCCAATTAATCTATTTTGGTATTGCCTGTGCAATCGTTCTGGTTGTATTAACGGCTGCTTGAGCGGTGTAAACTGCGCTCATCACATTGGCTTTTGTTGATGTATCTAGACCAAAGGCACCCGCGATTCTTGGTACTTCTCCTGCTGATAACATGAGTCCAAGACCGAGGAGCGCGTTATCTTTTACCACCATTAGGCCTACTGTCAGTATTGTTGCCTGCAAAAAAGTCGTGAGGCAAAGTCCAATGATTTGCTTTATCCACTGGATAAATCCATCGATGTATCCTCTTGGAACCGAGAACATATAAAGACTTCCTACCGCTATCTGTATGAGCAGGATTCCACCTCTTTTAAGGTTGGCAAAGAACACTTTAACGACTGCATATCCCATGAGGATAATTATAAAAAGTGCCATAATAGGACTTGTTATCGTAGAAAGTCCACCGAAAACACCTGAACTGCCTACGCTTGAAACGTCACTGATGTTTCCCAGTTCTCCAATGATTGCATTTGCAAGTTCACCAACGCCGCTATTGTGACCCGTAATGCCTGCGGTTAAACTGCTTTGTAGAGTTGCTGATAACTTATAGAGTTCGATCGGTGCAGTTGTGAAAAGACTCACTGCCATGAATCCTTTAATAGCATTAAGCGCAGCATCTTTGACACTTCCTCTTCCTGATTGATACTCAATTCCTGTTTCAAAGCAAGACACAACTAACCCCACCACATACAGCATCCAAGCAAGATAAGTGAAAAAAAGCACAATGCTTTGCACCCATGTCATATCAAAAAGCTCAACACCCATGTTGCCCATCTGTGCAAAGAAATCACCCAGAAAACCAACGAGGTGACCATAAAACCAGTCAATAATCTGGTCCATGACATCACCCATTACAAAATCCCATATAAACATTTGACAGCTACCTCCTTTCCATCAAAGTGAAAAGGCATGCCGTTTTTGTCACGACATGCCTATCTTTATTACATTTGTTGATTTAGAGAATAACTGCTTTTCAACTCTTGTGTCTGCGCTTTGAATAGTTCAGCATAGTCACTCACTGATTCAGCCATTACTTTGTAATCAGCATTTGTTGGCTCGTAAGCATACCACTCCACTTTCTCGTTGTAAATCCAGATGTATGGTTCTATGCCATCTCTGAAATTGGGGTTGTTTAGTTTTTTCTTACCCCAAACATCCGAAAACTTCAACGTTAATGTGTCAATGACGCCATCATTTTTATCAATGACTGTCGCCTTGATTCCTTCATATTTCTGATAGGTTCCTAGTGTAACAAACTCAAGTTTCATTCTAGTTTTCTCACCCAAAGTACCATAGCAGGCTTTACCGATGAATTTTACAACATCGAATCCATGATCCTTCGCGAAAAATTTTCTTAGTTCCTTTTCAAAAAAGTTCATATACAATCCTCCAATTCATTCTTGAATGCACTAAAAAAGAGCTCCTTTTTCAAGAATCATTATTTCTTGCTAAAAAGGTAGCTCTCGCTTCAATTCATTTTATATATCTCACTCAATGTATATTATTGCTTAGTAACTTTAAGAATCTCTGGCTCCTTCATAATTCGCTCAACTGCCTGTAATTGTTTCTCACTAAGGTTATCTTTACTTTTTTTCTCAACAACTATTGCCCAGTATGCAGTATCAGAAATTACACACTTCCCACATGTCCTGGGACTAAGCACACCAAACATACTCGGCGGATAAATTGCACCTTCACCTGGGTGGTCCCAACCTTGAGCAAAAGCCGTTTTAGACGTTAAAATTTCGGTTTTAAGACAGCACTCGCAAATGTGTTTAAAGGGTTCATCTCCAAAAATATTTTTAGAACTGTCAGTTGAATCTAAATTTTTCTCTAATAAATTTATTATTGTATTTCTATTTATAACCTTATTTACTATTGGTGCATCAGACCAATCTCGAATCCCTGAATCATCAACTATATACACATGCGCAAAACCTTCAGAAATACTTGGAACTTCAATTTCACGCATTTGTTCTTTTAACCAATCGATACCTCTGCAAGATTGTTCCATATCCCCTTCAATGTTTTTTATTAATCTCTCATCTGATGGTTGCATCACATAGATATCTATTGGCTCATTCGTGACAGTCCAAAACGCTTGCAAATACTCCTTCCTTCGCATCGCCTTATACAAGGTATGCTCCATCACTACATTTTTCCCTTGCAAAAGTCTCTCAACCACATCACGTTTTATCTGGTCGTTGGCTCTCTGAAGCATTTCTTTATACTCCTGTAATGAAATATGCTCATTTGCTTTTTCTGCCATTTTAATAGCCTTTTGATATTCTCCAACACTTAGTGTCTCATGGTCAGGGAAGTATTCATTTATAAAATGAGTTTTTCCAGAAAACGCTGTGCCTATGACTATTTTTAAGGTCATTTTGTATCTCCATTCTCTTACTTATAATTGATTATAGTTTTTTGTACCATCACGGAACAAAAGGTATGCTTGCTGCTTTTCAGAATCATATCGGGCTATTGGGTTGCCATTAAGCAACGTTTTTATAAGCTCTAAGGTTACCCCAGCTTGAAATCTTCGCTCTTCAATTACATCCTCGTCGTCTGACATTTCAAATTCTAATACAATTTTTTCCAAATCACTGATCAACTTAGTTAATACTGACGTTGAGTATCTTTCATTATCCACATAATTAACATAGACATCATAAATATTGTCCTCTCCGTGCCAAGCGTCAATCAAATCTGCTTGAACTAATATTGGTTTGAGCCAATTCAAATAGACATGTTGAATAATCTTAATTCTTTGATTTTCCTCTATTGATTCGATTTCCTTAATTATGCTATTTTCAGCACTTTTACTAGTGATTGATCCTAAAATATAGTAGGCCCATACATAATTGATTATGACATTTCTCTCTTTAATATTGAGTGAATTTAATTTCTTAATGACTATCTTACTTAATTCTGTAGTGCACACCCATCTAAACCCCTCTCACAGTATTTCATCCCACAAGTCATCAATAAATGTTTTAGCCTCATCAAAGTCTTTCAAACCTAAACATACATCCAAGAAAGAATTAAACAAGTCAGAATAGTAATCTATTGCAGTCTCAATTTCCTTTATTGCCATATCGGGTTGACCCTCAAGAAAATCGTAATTAATTCGTAAGCTGTATACTAAATCACCATATGAATCAACATAAAATCTTCCCGATCCCTTCATATACCAGTTCACATAATTTACAGTTTGAATAGCTTTCCAATAGTTATCACTTCCTACCATTAATGCTGTAGGAGAGATGAATGCCAGTATATCCAGCCATTTCTCCCTAAATTTCATACTCGATTGTAATTCATGTGTATTACTAGCCATTCGGAAGAATAAATGCAATTCGAAGATGTTTATTTTTTCCTTCTTGCAGAGATATTTGAATTTTTTTTTAAGCAACTTTTCTACAGTCAGTATTGCCTTTGCTCTATTCATCAGAACATAAGCTCTTAATAAATATCATTTAAGAGAAGAATCCGCTCTGTAAATGGCAATGTTACTCCTCCTTTGTACAGAGATTTAAGATGAGCTTGTGCAGATAGAATCTCAAACATAGTATGGTTATAAGTAATGCTATTTAATCCCCTTGGAATACAGCTTCGGCTTTTTCGGAGTTTCTCAACATCAGAAAATGTTAGCCTACTAAATGGTTGTTTCATTACTTATTCCTCCATTCTACAAGAATCTTTCTGATTGCCTTCATTTCCTCACAATCCTTATCACTTAGCATCATTTCACAAAAAATCTTGGCCATCTCTGGCATATCAACATTTTCTTCAGCAATTTGTATTTCAGCTATTATAGTTAATTTTTCCTTCTTCAAAGTTTCAAGATAATTCGCTTGCAATAGTAACACCATATACTGTGATTGAAGAACCTTAAGTCCTGTTTCTTTTAAATCATGGAGCATTTTGTGTCTAACTTCACTCAATTTTTCTTCCGTCTCTTCACCATACTTAGCTTGAAGATTAGTAAATATTGGGGCATCTTCGTTCTTTACCAATTCAGATAATGATGTCTGTATTGATCTCCAGTCAACATTTTCTGCCGCCTTGACCTCTCTTTCAAACACTGCAGATCTTGACATGTCTTGAGATGCATCCATTTTCTTGATGAGATATTCCAGTGTTGAATGTTTCCAGTTAGTTTTGATGTTAATCAACTTATCTTTTCCCATACGACCGTCCTCCATAATGTATATAGTATTAATACAATACCGTTTGTTGTATATTTATAGTATCGCAACATCAGGTATTTTGTCAATACCTGAAATATAAAAAAATAATGAACAGTCATACGTTATAGATACTGCATTACAAACCAATTAGAATTCATAACACGTAAAATCTTGTTAGTCTAGAAATTAAGCCGTTGCATCTCACTTGATACAACGGCTTTGGTTAATTATATGCCTAATATTTTCCAAATATATGTTGGAGCAGTTAATGTGAATACAAGACACGCAAACAAAATGGCAGGTGCTGCCCATTCAAATTGTCCGTGCTTGCGATAGTCAAAGTATGCCATCCCAAGTTTAGCAAAGAAAAAAACCGCGAGAATAAGGTCGATTGCCGGAAAGACTACCTTGTTCACAACGGTTTTGATTTGCCCAGAGGCATCAGTCCAAGTGCTCTCAATTGCTCCTGCAACATCTCCAGTACCACCTGCAAAGGCAGTAGTACTAAACATCAATGTCAGCAGTAATACCATGCAGATAATCACTGCTATTTTTTTATATTTTTTCATTTAAATTTTCCACCTCTCTTGTTTTGATCTAAGGTTTTAAGGGTGCAATGTGCCAGTCATTCCAAAGGTTGCCCCTGATTGTTAATGAGTCCGTTAGGTTCATGGATAACATCCCAACAGGAGTCCATGCATCGATGACCCAAGTATTCACTGTGTAGTTTCCATCAGGCATCCATATGGGTGTGAAGTGTGTTCGGTTATTGTATGTGCTATATGGATTCCTCTTATACTCAAATCTAGCCGTTGATCCACTTTGAATTTTTTCAAGTAGCCTCCAGTAAGTTTTGTACTGAAACTCTGGGAAATAAGCCACTGCATTTTGAGGATGTGTGACTGCAGTACTTTGGTTACTGGTGATTGATGCAGTTACCGATTCATTGATTCCGTATCCACTTTTCATCGTTCTGCCATTTGCTGTTGGGTTTTTACTGTCGCATTTGATACTCATGTTCGATGAAAAAGTAGCATAATATTGATCTAGATTAAATTCCCACCACCCTCGATCAACCCAATTTGATACCCAGTAACTACTCGAGTGTGAGTGTCCCTCACTATCCGTCCATGAGTCACTCTCCCAATGACCTTCATCGACCCAGTATGCAAACCACCAAGGGCTCCAAATACTCCAATCTGCCCTTGTCATTTCTTGTCTTGTAGGTACTGATGAAAATGTGAACTCATCGTTCCTATCGTCTGCCACAGGATTCGGTGGTGGATTCTTATCAAGATCAACAATCTTCACATGAATCATTGATTTCGAAGTATTTCCAGGACCACTTACAGTTACTTGTATGGTCATGTTTCTTGGTTCTGAAGGAGTCCTCCATTTGACCCATGCCAGTTGTGAATCACCACTCGGATAAAATACATTTCCAACGTTATAGGTAGTTCCTTCAATGCTAAAACTGACCCGCGTTGGGTGATCTGGATCCGATTGACCGCCACTAACTGTAACCGCTGTGATGACATCCGTGTTGACCCGGTATTCATAATCATTAGCACTTACTACTGGTGCTTCGGCTGGTTCATCCTTATACCTGACTATACCAAGTCCTAATGAGGATTTAATATTTGCATTTGTAGCTGGTGTTGTCGTGCTACCATTCCACACAGGATATCCTAAATCCGCAACTTCTAAGAACATGGCTAGTGGCAAGTTTTTATGAGTTAATGAAACCATTCTTTTTCTCAGCAAGCCATTTACTTTCTCATCATACATGGCAGCTTCAGTCGCTGTAGTTGCAATCATAACCCCTTCAAATTTATAATACGCCATCGGTTCAAGAAGTAATTTGTAATCGCCACTGACTAAAACGTCATAGTTCATACCGGTCTGATTGGCAATCAACTTGACCAGATACTCCGAACAGAAGTATTTTTTAATGGCTGTTATATTATTTTTTCCGCTCGTACTGATTATCTTAGGCATGCTCTGAGATGGTTTCACACTTTTATATCCACCTTTAACTGGTGAAAGCGCTCTGCCGTTGTTGTATTGGACTTTACTCACTTTACCAAAGTTATAGATGGATGCGCTTGGCTGTTTGTTAGTAATATCAATCGGTGTCGTTACTACTGCATGATCACTACTTCTAACAACAGTAACTCTAACGCCTTCATTCCCGGGATTCCATACATTGGTACTGGTTCCCGAACCCATATCCCCACCACCTGTATCGATGTTTCCGTCCCCATCAGCAAATGCATTCATTGGTACCAATAGACTGAATATCATCAGAATCATCAACACGCTTCTAGCTATTTTTTTCATTCGTGCTCCTTTCTGCAAAAGAAAAAGCACCGCTATTCGCAGTGCTCCATTTGCTACTTTTCTTAATCCATCGATCCAACTTCTTTGTTGATATCTCCATCGCTTTCTCCGTTAATCACTTGATTTGCTCCGCCATCTGGCACACTATCAAATCCGGGTAGCCCACCAGAAGGTTTCTGTTCCGTAGTCGTTACTGGTTTATTTGGCTTTGGTGTTGTAGTTGTTGTAGGATTCTTCTCTTCTGACTTTGGTGGATCCACTTTTTCGCCGTCAGGCTTTTGTGTCGGATCAGTTAGTTGTTCTTCAGTATAAGTTGGTTTATCGGGAACATCACCTTGAATTTTTTGGTCTGTTCCTGTATCGTCTGCACCACTATCCAGTTCAGTTTCTTTTGGCACTTCTATTGGCTCGACCTTGACCTCGACATTTTTATTTGTTTCTGCACCATTTGGGTTTTCTACGACAACTTCACTGATTTCAGTGTTTTGTGTGTTATTAACCTCCTCGCTCACTGGTGCTTTCGTAAATCTAGCCCCGATCATCAAAACAAGTGCCACGCTGATCACAAGACCTCCAGCCAGTATTACACTTTTCTTCGTTTTATCATTCATATTTTTCATGAGAAATGCCTCCTTAATTTTTAAAGTATTGTCCTTCTTAAACCTCACCCTAGCACAAGCCTTTTGAATAGTCTACTATAATTTTACAAGTTCTTAGAATCTAAAATTTTGGGGTGTAACCAGCGCTGTTTTTGACCTTAATAATCATGGGTGGCAGAAGTTTTCCACCAAAAGACACTGGTACTTCAAGCATGATGGAACTATCCACCTTAAACCTTTGCTGATTGATATCTCCGCTAGCCAGTGGCGCATTTTGGATATCAACGTTCAAATTCCATATTTTGAACTCTGTTTTACCTTCGTTGGTTATTTTTATATGGTCATAGCCAAGTTGATTCAAACCTAGAATGCCATCTAACCGATCATAAATATCCCCATAATCGAAGGACTCTTCAAAATCCGAATCAATAGGTTGATACCCACCTGAGTACCCTTCACGAACACCATGATATACATCGTCATAATTGTCACTGACTGTTGAAATAACAGCTGACTGAAGTGCATCACGAACACCTTGTGCAACAATCATGAGCCTGAAATATTCAGATATTCCAGTGAAAATCATAACCAAGCACAGCGTGATGGCAACTGCCAGTGGAAAACCACTACCCCTGTTGTTTGACAGTGCTTTTTTCACTTCCAATAGACCTCCCCCTTTCCTGCAGCATCTGCTCTGAGGGTAATCGGGAAGGAACCAAAACCGCCGAACAGTCCTATGTTAATCGGATAAGTCACAGTCACTGTTATTTCCTCGTTGAGCTGAATCTGACCTGATTTTGACCATACAATCGTTGGGATAATTCCAGTTTTTTCTCTTAAAATCAATTCTCTCTGGGTAGTTTCTGTTCCCACTCTTCCAGCAATTTCGGCTTCTCTCATCAGTTCAACTGCAAAGGTGTCCATTTGCTGTTTGATGATATATGCAGGAAATACTTTAACCGCTAGCGCAATCACGAGCATTGCACAAAGGACAAGTACTACCACATCAATGTATCCTTCACCACGGTTGCTTTTTAATAAATGCTTCACACGATACCTCCTCCCTAGAACATTCCACCAAGGGAACGTAGAATTTCATACACAATAATGGCCATGTAGGTCATGAGGAAACACATGAGCATGATGAAACTGAACACTCGAATTTTGGGTGGTATCTTCATCGCCTGTGCTTTCAATCTTTGAAGTTCCAATTGTTTCATATCATGGGCAAGCATCTGAAAATATACGCCCCCTTCGTCACCCCTAAGAACACCAATTAATCCTCTTGTGATATCTGATAACATTGGTGAGTTGATTCTTGCTTCAAATCTTGTCAGAGCCGCTTCATAACTGCTGGACCGCATATCTGCCGTTAAAATGTCTAGTTCATTTCCAAACTCCTCCCCGGCATTCTTCTTAAAGTTCTCAAGTATGCCAAGAACATCTCTACTTGCCTTCAGCTCTTGTGTAATCGTAGCCACAAACCTTGGCAGTTCTGATTCGATTTTTTCTCTTTTGGCAGACAGTTTTTCATCGGCCTTTTTAATTTCTTTGAAGTAGATCATCACCGCGAGGAACATCAAAACAGGAGCAAGTAACGGCAAAACCAGAAGGCATGGGATAACACCAAATGCCACGAGCAAAGCCTTAACAAGTGCGAAAGCCATAAATTCTTCTGGACTTTGGTTCATGCCGGCGGCTTTTAAAGTGTTTTTCATCCTGCTTTTTTTGTATTCATCCATAGGAAGATGTTTGGCAAGTTTCACCGATAAACTGCCAATCAAAACATCCAGATTTTTCGCCTTACCCTTATTCTGACTTACCGCAGAGATCATGGCTTTCCCCGTTGCAAGTCTTGGAAGCTTGAATACCTCAGCTAGTATAAAGAACAGACCCACGGCAAAAAGAAGTCCAAATAGCACAATCAATATCATCATTTCTGCCTACCTCCTATACTCAATGGGCTGTGTCAGCTTAATAACAAATGCTGCTGAAATAAAGATTGCAGCGAAACAGATGGCTAGCATAATCTGGCCAAGAGGTGTATGCATTAAAGCGTTGTACCAGTCCTTATTCAAAAAATATAATAGCGGTATGTTGCCAACCACTAAGAGCTGCATGGATATAAATTCTTTTCTTGGTTCAAAGACCATGTTTTCGAGCTCGCCATTTACCACTCGCATATCAGAGAGCTTTGATACAATGGGTGTCAGTGTGGTTTTTAGGTTTCTATCAATCTGGCATGCAATCAAAGCATCGCACCATTCACGAAACACAGCGTTTTCAAGCTGAACTTTCATGTCCTCCAAACCTGCTGCAATGTCTGGGTTGATCATCTTAATGCGATAGACGAATCCCTTAAATACAGACAGAACTGGCGGATTCAGATAGTCGATGTTTTCTTCTACCGCAGTCACAATATCTTCATTTCTTAAGTACGCTGTCGTGATGATCGACAGAGCTGTTTCAAGCTCAGCTGCAATATCCCTTTTAAAATGGGTTTGTGTCAGCCTCACATACCAAAACGGTAGAAGCATAAAACCGATACCAAGAACAGGCACTGAAAAGAAATTGCCAAGCACAATTGCAATTCCACTGCCAATGGCAAAAAGAAATAACGACACTGCGCAGATCATTGGAAACCATCCTTCTCGCCCAGTCAGCTTCAATATTGACTGCACTTCAATGACTTCTCGCCTAAAGTAAGACACTTTCTTTCGTTTGGTTATTTCATTTATTTCTTCTTTGATACTGCGCGGTTTGTTCAAAATATTTTTAAAAACGCTATCTGTAAATTCCATTGGTGATAGCGATAAGATGATAAAAAAGCCCGTGATCATTCCGATACAGGCAATTAGTAATATTACATTCATCTTTAAGTCACTTCCCTTCGCTTCATTCGATTGATCATTTCAATGGGCATCCCATTTTCAAGGAGCCTTTTGGACAAGCTCTCGGAAATGCTATACTCCTGTTTATGTGTTCCCTCAATGATAAACTTGCCCTGCTCATCCATTCGATTCTCCGTAATGATGTACTGAAACAGTGCGCGATAATTCCTGGAGCCGTCTGGTAGAATCTCACATTCCATGATTTCCATCATCTTTCTCTGCTTATTTTCAAGCTGTTTGCAAAAGACAACGATAGGATAGGCTTCTGTTACATATCCCATGAGCGTATCGTCAGACATATCCACCGCACGTTTACAAAGGGATACCATCCTTCGGTAGGTTGCTTCACAAGAGTTAGCATGAATTGTTGTAAGTACCGCAATACCTGTTCGAGCTGCCTCCTGAGCTGCGTTTGCTTCAGCCCCACGCATTTCACCAACCACTGCAATATCAGGGTTAAATCGTAGAGCCATATCAAGAAGCATGATTTGATCCACTCTCTGTTTTTCATTTTCACTGTCACGAGTGATGGTATGAATCACTGAATTGACGACCTTCCCCTCATCATGACGGATCAAATCAAGCTCACGGGATCCATTTTCAATGGTGTAGATTCTCTTATTGTTTGGGATGGTTGTCAGTAGCCATCCAAGGACCGTTGTTTTACCAGAGCTTGTTGCTCCTGCTACGCAAACAGAAATGCCGTAGCGGATGAGGTTGGACAGGAAGTCGAGCATCTCTTCCGTAGCTGTACCACTCCTGACAAAATCCTCTTTCTTCATACTTTGAGGATTAACAATTCGGATAGATGCTGCAATGCCAACGTCTTCATCAACAAGTGGCGTTTTAAGGACAGCAATTCGGATATTCTTTGAAAGATGTCCAAGGACTGCAGGGCTTGCGTTATCAAGGACCATCCCAGAGACGTGAAGCATTCTTCTAATGACATTGATGGCGTGTTCCGGTGAGTCAAAGTGCTCTTTCAATTTTTCATTTCGTCCATCAGAGTATTGCACCTCGATATCCTGCCATGAGTTGATATCTATCTCCTCAATGCCTTTCCCAAAGATGTATTTTGTGAGAAAACCATACTCAGCCATTTCGGTATAAAGCGCATCAACCAGTTCTTGCCCTTCCATTCCCTTGACTGCAATTCTTTCATTCATAACGTACTTGCTGATGTAACGTTTCATCTGTTCTTTAGCATCTTCTAAACCCTGATCGGTGATCAGAACAGAGTAATTGCTAGAGATATATTCTTGGACTTCTTTAAGGACAGTTTGAAAATCTTTCTTCTCTGACTCAGGGGCAAAAAATAAGGAGTGTGTACGATTTTCAGTACCCAGCTCCTTGTTTTTCTTATATTTGTTTGAGGTGTTCATCAGTTCTTCGATTCGATTTTCCATTGGTTCAATCAGTTTTTTATTCTGATTATCTAGCATCCGAACACCTCCTTTGCAATTTTTTCAATTTCTTTTCTGTATTCCCTACTGTTTTTAAGCGTCAGGTCTGCAAGTAGATTTCCTGCTAAGGTCTGTTCTTCCACTTCCTCTGAATAAGGTAATTTGAAAGAAAGACTCCCAAGTGCTCCTGCCATATGTTCTATTCCGTGACTGGATTTGACATTGGATGCGACTTTGTACTGCTTATCCATATCCCAATTGCTGTTTTGAAGCAGTGACAGCTGACTGGAGAGATAGCTTATGGACTTCAAGTCGCAATTGGCAAGCCTCAGAACACTGTCACATTCAAGAAGAGAGACAGCCGATAAAATGTCATTGGCAATGTAGCTGCTGCAGTCAATGATAACAAATGGAGCGATTTTTCTTAGAGATTCAATAAACTCCATCGCTTGCACTTTTGAATATGAAGCATAGGTATACTCATTCTCGCCTTTCAGCATACCAATCATTGTTAGGTAGGCCATCTTCTTGTGGGTGATCATGTTGTATTTCACCAACGGTTCGGTCACATGTGTCGCAGACAAAATGCTTCCGAGGGACTTTTCACATTCCAAATCTGATGGCGGACAAATGCAAGGCAGCATCGGTGCAGTCATATCACACAGTACTAAAATGACATTTTTCTTTTTATCTGCAAGATACTTGGCTAGTTTGACGGCAGTCGTTGTCTTCCCTGATCCTGGACTCCCCCAAACAGCAAGAACACCGCCATGGAGGATCTCTTCTTTTACCGATTCTTCTTTGGCATCACGGGAGAAGATTGAATTCTTCTTAAAGTTAATCATTATTATTCCACCTCACCAACCTGATTTGAGTCCTTAGATGCTTTATTCTCGGTTTTGTCAGACTCCTTGTTCTTCGGATACGCTTCTGAAAGGACTTTTGATTGAATATCAAGGAACTTCTTCGTATTTACCGGTTCACCACGATATACAAGTGATAGATGGGTCTTCCCATCCGCTTCAAGACTTGCTAGTATATTTCCCTGTTCTGGTGTTACAAGGAGTGTAACGGTCGATGGCAATTCCCTTTCGTCCTCATTGGTTTTCTGCTCCCCTGTATTGGCATCATACCCACTAGGAGCTGTTACAGAAATGACCTCAACGTATTTAAGCTCTGGAGGAATGACAGTCATTCCTTGCTTTTTAAAATCCGGAGCAATGACTGATACAATATCGCCACTTTGAAGCTTTCCAGAAAGACCGTTTGCAAAGCTCTTAATGGTAATAGACATAGCCTGTTTGCTGCCGTCTAGATTATACAAATAAGCGTTCTCAGCAGCTGGTGATTTTGAAACTTTTGCACTTAGGATATAATCACCTATCGATAAATCAGCTAGAGCATAGCTTCCAACAACAGTTTCTTTTGATTTCACAACATCTGATGGAAGATTGTATCCACCGACTTCAATGTTTTGTACCATATCCTTTGTAATTTGAGCCCCTGCCATAATTTCTTTAGTCACTCTGACAATCTCAGTCTTTTGACTGATGCCTTTATTGAACAATGGCGTTATTCCAAAGCAAATGAGGAGTGAAAGCACAATGCAAAACACCCCGACAACCATTCTGTTTTTAAAAATATTCATATGTACCTCCGTTTTTTATAGTTTATGATCATAAGATTATTACCGCATCACCATTTCCAGACCCGCGATCAACCTTAACTCGCCAGTCTCAATCAATTCATTTACTTCATTCTCTGTATAGATGAGAACCTCTGTATTCCCGTCATTTTCAGGAGCAAGTACCATGGATCCTGACCACTTGCCTGCATATGCA
>Ga0163223_100067_pt1 | contig 42093 bp, 27 predicted proteins | sample MSEWel2016_02_17_2_FD_113147 | JGI IMG/M metagenome (GOLD analysis project Ga0163223, IMG submission 113147) | Subsurface microbial communities from deep shales in West Virginia, USA - MSEEL Well Study Marcellus 5H_2016_02_17 ...
AGGTTGGCATGAAGGTGAAAACGATTACAAACCCTTCATCAAGTATTATTTATCAGTGATTCTTGCAACATATAAGGAGTTCTCAGAGCGAGTTGAGTTATTGATAGATAAATCTATTAGTAAATCAGAGCGAGTGAAAAGAATCTTTGATGTTAAGCTCGGAAAGTTTTCAAAGAGCGATATTCATATTCTAAATCCTGATATCAGTCCGAAAACAATAGAAAAAGCATTAAAAGAACTGGCAGAAAATGGGTATATTGAGAAAGTTGGTCAAGGAAGAAGTACTGTGTACGTAAAGAAAATGTAGGAATCGAAATATGTCTGCGACCATGCATCCACATATGTTGAGTGTGTAGTGGGAATACAACGACTAAACCTTTGATTTTACTAGAGTATAAGCACTTTGATGACTTCTTTAGTTTATTGCATCAGGAGACATAAGAAAAGAACGGAATAATAGTTTTATAAAAAAATTTAAAATCTTGTAACGAATTTGACTTTGGTTGGTCCTATTTGTATAAAGTGAGGTGAAGAAATGCCAGAATTTGAGGAAATATACTCCAAATATTTCGATGATGTGTATAAATATATTTATTCTTTATGTCGTAATTCTACTGTTGCAGAGGAAATTACACAGGAAACTTTTTTCAAAGCATTAAAAAGTTTTGACTCATATAAAGGAGAATGTAAACTGCGAGTGTGGCTTTGTCAAATTGCTAAAAATACTTATTTTACATTTTGTAGTAAAAAAAAGAGGTTTGTGACATTCGACTCAGTTGAACATGAGCAGACTAGTGATTTTGAGAATGCTTTTATTAAACAAGAAGAATCACTTGAAATCCATAAAATGATACACCAGTTGGAAGAACCATACAAAGAGATTTTATCATTAAGGATATTTGGAGAACTATCATTTTTAAAAATTGGAGAGATTTTTGATAAAACAGAAGGCTGGGCACGTGTTACCTATCACCGTGCAAAAATAAAATTAAAGGAGAATTATGATGAAAATGGTTATTTGGTAGAAGCATTCGGATTTATTCCATTAGCTTACTTGTTTGGACTAATTGCTTTAATTTCGGGAATAATATTAATGGTTAATAGCATTATAAAAAACTCCCAAAAAAGTAAGTGATAGTTTAAGTGACTCCGATTATCAATGGAACATTTCTAAACACCATGCGTCTAATCAGTGTAAAGTTTTTTAGAGAAAGGACGGGGAATTAAACCATGAAAAAAAGAATTTTAAGTATTGGAACAGCTATTGTTTTAGTTGTAGTTACAGTTGGAGCGGCACTTTTCTTTAATCAAGATACCGGAAAAGTCTTTGCGGCCGAGTTTAGGGATGGGTATATTATTGCGCCAACACATATGGATGCAGCAGGCCTTGCGTTAGATTCAGCTTTTGTTTTTAAGACGGATGCAACGCGAGATGACTTAACTCTTGAGTCCCTACAGGAGGCATTAACCATAACGCCAACAGTAGAATATACACTATCGGAGCAAGAAGAGGGCATTGTCATTACTCCAAATCAAGCATTAGAACCCAACACAACCTATATTTTTGATGTGGATGGAATTACATGGGCATATCGCACAGAAGCGGATTTTGTCCTCTTAGGAAACTTCCCAAGACATCAGTCAACCAATGTACCGGTAAATACTGGGATTGAATTGATTTTTAATTATGAAGGTGCGGATGTCGAGAATTATTTTGAGATTGAACCGGAAGTCAAAGGGAAATTTGAAGAGCATGGACGTGTTCTTGCTTTTGTCCCGAAGGAGCTACAAAAACAGACCATATACACAGTTACTCTTAAGGCAGGATTGCCATTAGACGGTTCAGATAAAACGCTTCAAGAGGATGTACACTTTAGCTTTGAAACCGAGGCGGATGAGACAATGGATTCATCATCCTTTTATATGAATTTTCAAAGTTTTATGCATGAATTTGCGGAATCCGAAGTACCAAGTCTTGAATGGAATTACTACTTTGAAGAGGCAGAAATAGAAGAAGCGGTTGTGGATATTGACGTCTTTGCTTATAGAAATGTCACACAATTTACAGACCATCTGAAGGACTACGCTGATGTACCAATGTGGTCACACTATGGCATGAATGACGCAGCTCTATCCACGAGTGGATTACAAGGCGTCATGGATTTTGAACAAAGCTTAGTACAGGATAATAGTTACCCACGATTCTTAGAATTACCGAATCAACTAGATCCAGGCTATTATTTAGTTCAAGCAACGTTTGATAAACAAGTCATTCAAACATTTGTGCAAATAACAGACTTAAGCTTTTATTATCAGGCAGGAACCGATGAAGATATTTTTTGGGTGCATGATTTATCAAGCCAAGAACCCATCAATAATGCAAAAGTGACGAATCTAGATAATGACTTAAACGCAAGAACAAATCAGGAAGGATTAGCACGTATAGCAAAGAACGTGGATGGGACCAAAGCAAGTTTTTATCATTTGACAGCCGGAGATAAAGAAGCAGTGCTTTATAATTATGGCTCTATGATGGAACCTTATCGTGGCGGCATGGATCAAAACCAAGAATACTGGACTTATTTTAAAACGGATCGAAATTTATATAAACCGGAAGATACTGTGAATTTCTTTGGATTTCTTCAAGACCGTTATGAAAATAGTGTGCCAACACAAGTAACCGTTGAAATCACTCAAGGCAGATATTATGCTTGGCGTTTTATTCCAAGCCCCGTTGATGAATTGAGTTATGTCACAGATACAGTGGATGTCAATAATGGATTCTTCGAAGGAAAATTAGATTTACCTCACCTGAGTCAAGGTGGCTATCAACTCTCGGTCAAACATAATGGAGAAGTTATTGCTTCTACATATATCCAAGTCGAAAATTATGTGAAGCCAAGTTATAGGATGAAGGTAGAAAAAGACCAGGAAGCTATTTTTGTCGGCAACACTCTTCAATATACAATACAGACGGAATTTTTTGAAGGAACACCGGTCTCTTTTTTAGACTATAACTATAACATAAACGGTATCGATTATACTGAGGGATCAGGCACAACCGATGCAAAAGGTCAAGGCCAGATTGAGTTTAGGCCGGAATATCAAGTAGGTCATCAAGGCGATCAACATTACTATTTTTCAGCATACGCAAATCTTCCGGAATCAGGAAATATTCATGTTAATGATTATTTCCGTGTATTCTTTAATGACATACATATTGCAAGGACCGGAAGCATAGATGATGAACAAGGAACCATTAAAGTCGATGTTCATGATATTACACTTGAACGTTTAAATAATGGAACGGCTGAAGATGAACAAGATTTTTTGGCAGACCCTGTGGATAATCATGCATTGCAAGGTATTGTTTATCGTAATGAGTGGGTCAGAACCGAAACAGGTGAGTACTATGACTATATCAATAAAGAAGTCAAAAAACAGTATAGCTATGACTTAGAAAAAACAGAGTTTGACAAGTTTTCCATGACAACGGATGCAGAGGGCCACGCGGAGTATAGCCTCCATTTACCCGAAGAAAACAATGTTCATTATTCAGCAGAAGTCATAACTCATGATCATAAAAATCGTGAAATGACAATAAATGTTTATTTTGGCCGAGATCGAGAATATTATCCAAATGAAGGAGAATGGTATCATCTTGAGACAGACAAAGAAAACTATGGCTTGAATGATCAAGTTGAGATTAACTTTATGAATAATGAAGAAGTCCACACGATGGGCAGATATTTGTTCATAACCGGACAAAACGGTATCAAAACTGTGGATATATTAAGCCAACCAACATATACAACCACCTTTGAAGCGGATTTTGTTCCCAATATTGAAGTAAAAGGTATTCTCTTTAATGGAACAAGCTATGTGGAAGCATCCGGGACCAATGTCAACTATGACTTTACACAACGTGAAATCGACTTAAAAATCACAGCCAATGCATCAACATATCGTCCTGGAGATGAGGTTCAATTAGCTATTGAAGGAACCTATATTGATGACGATGGTAATCGACAAGCGGTAAGTGAAGGTGTCGTCAATATCAGTTTGGTTGATGAAGCACTCCTAGCACTTAGTGATATGGAGGTTAATCCGCTCCAAGAATTATACCGTCATGTTGCAGGTGGGTTTGGAATGAGCTATCCATCCCACATGAATCAAAACCATGGATATCGAGGCTATGCAATGGGCATGGGTGGTATGGCCCAAGATGAGGCAATTGAAGAATCAGCGGCCATGGATACTGCTGATGATGCGGGCAATAAAAGTTCGAACTCCATTGACATACGTCAAGAATTTAAGGATACGGCAGAATTTATGACGGTCCAGTTCGATGCAGCCGGAAAAGCGACGTTGACATTTGACTTACCGGACAATGTTACTTCATGGCGCGTCATGGCAGCAGCGATTTCAGAGAGCTTAAATGCAGGTAGTAAAGTAGAAAATGTGGATGTATCCTTACCATTTTTCTTAAATACCTCTATTAGCCAAACCTATCTTGTCGGTGATGAGCCAATGATTGGGATTACAGGATATGGAAATGCATTAGAAGTCGATACAATGATTGACTATACGGTTTCAGTAAAAAAAGCCGGTCAAGTCATTGACACCTATGAAGCCACCGGAAAAGCCTTTGAACGTGCCAACATACCCCTTGGAAATCTTCAAGAAGTGGGTCAATATGAAGTGACGATTACCGGACAAACAGACGCAGACCAGGCCGATGGATTAATGATTCCCATACAAGTATATAAAACCTATCACGAACAGCGTGTTTCAGATTATTATGTATTAAACCAAGAAACGCAAATTGTGACAAGGGATAGCGGAGATACAACCCTTACTTTTACAGACCAAGGACGTGGTCAATATCTTCCGACCTTATATCGCATTGCCTATTCAGGAGGCAAACGCGTTGACCAGAAGTACTTAGCTCAGCAAGTAAGAAAACAGTTGAATGAGACCTTTAATCAAGAAGTCACAATTGATCAGGTCGATTTAAATGAATATCAAACCGATCAAGGTGGCATTGCAATATTACCTTATGCAGAAGCTGATGTTGAAACCTCTGTATTGATGTTACCGATGATTCGCGATGATGTGAATACCCTCATGTTAGCAAAATATTTTGAAAATGCCTGGTATGACTCAGGACGTATTGAAAAAGGTGCTGTTTTATATGGTCGTGCACTATTAGATGAACCGGTTTTACTAGATTTACAAACTTACGCATCCTTAGATAATTTAACGACAAAAGACAAGTTATATCTGGGATTAGCTTATGCCACAATCGGGGATACATATAAAGCAAAAGAACTTTATGAAGAAGCAGTCAGTGGACAATTAGAAGAGTTTGAAGAGCAAGTTTATATTCAAGCTGAGACAGAAGCAAAAAGCTATGAATTAACAGCCCTTGGAATGTTACTTGCATCAAAAACACAAGAAGAGGTACATGAACAATTTTATACCTATTTAACAAGGCATTCTAATAAAGATGTGCTGATTCATAGCCATTTATATCAATATATTCTGGATGAATTGGAAGGACGAGAGGCAACAACCGGGCAAGTCACTTACCAATACAATGGCCAAGAAAAAACCATTGTTTTAGAAAATGGTTGGCCGCAAACAATTACAATTCCAAGTGCCACAGTAGACCAGTTAGACATTATAGATGTTCAAGGAGACATGGCTGTCACAGCGACATATATGACTGATCTTATAGCATCAAGGACTCAGGAAGAAAATGTTAGCGTCACACGTCGATATTACAACTACCAAACCGGAGAAGAACAAACAAGCTTCAAAGAAGGAGATATTGTTAAAGTTGTTCTGGATTGGGACGTTGCAAGTCAAGCCATTGATGATAGTTATCAATTGACGGATTACGTTCCCTCAGGATTAAAAGCTCTTGATAATCCTTGGGAATTAGGTCTTCAAGGGAATGACATGTATTGGTACCGTGAGGTAGAAGATCAAAAAGTGCGCTTCTACATTTATAAACGGTCAGAACCGTTGGTAGACAATGAAGAAAAAACAGAATTTTCGTATTATGCACGTATTACCTCTTTAGGAAAATATACTGCAGAAAGCCCAATTATACAAGGGATACAAGTGAAAGACAGTATGTATATCGGAGAACGAACAAGCATAACAATTGAATAAATATATACTACCTGCCGTGTGAATCTTTTGATTTACACGGCTTTTTTTTCAGTGTATACTAGTTCTACGAGGTGGTTTCATGTTAAATGTATTGTCACTAATTTCGTTTGCCAATGCAGTATTTTTTCTTTTTATTGCAGTCTATTCAATTAGTATCGATAGAAAATCTAAAATCAATCGATCATCAGCAATCGAATGTCTTCTATTAGGGGTATGGGCATTTGCCTATACGTTTTTTTACGTCGCACCGGATAAATCAACAGCCTGGTTTTGGTTCAAGATAGGAAGTATTGGTTGGACGGGGTTTATGGGTGTGCTTATATGGTTTTTTCTTGAATTATCAAGACATCAGGTAAGGATTCCAAAGCTTGTTCAACATTTACTCATTTGGATAATCCCTGTCGTATTATTTATTATGAATATGTTGGGAACGACAACATCCGGAGCAATTGATTTAGTTCAAAGCACAAGTGGAATGGGATGGACTTATCATAATCGTATTGATAATATTATGTATTGGCTTTATGTGGGCTATATTCTCATCGGTGTAGGTGTTTGTGCATATATATTAACCCTATGGACGAGGACAATAGCATCACAGCATTTTAAACGGATTATTTCCGCTTTTCTGGTGGTTGATGGGGTATTAATTTTTATTGGACTTTTATCAGATTTAGTGATTCCGCTGTTTACAGATTTTTTTCCGCCAATGACAAATATTTTCCTTATGGTTTTTTGTTTTAGTTATTGGATTATTATTTTCAAACTTGATGTATTTAGAAAAAACTCCCTTGAGGCGTCGGAATTCATTCTTAATATTATTAGTGATGCCTTAATCGTTCTTAATAAAAAAGGTATTATTCAAAGTTGCAATAAAGCCACATTAGAGCTTTTACATTATGAATTAGACGAGATGGTGGGTCAAGAGCTCATTCATTTTTTTAACAGAGACCGCTTTGATCAAGCTAAAGTTGACAAGCTCTTTCAAAATAAACAGTTGACGAATCAAGAAGCTGAACTTCTAACAAAAGAAGGACAGATGGTAAAAACAATATATAGTGCAACGATTGCAGAAAATGATGCATATGGTTTCATGGGAATAATTGTTAGCTTTCATGATGTTACGGCACAAAAAGAACTCGAAAAGAAGCTATTTACCTTAGCACATTACGATGCACTAACCGAACTGCCTAATCGACGCTATTTTCTGGATATGCTATATAGTTTTGAAGAGTTATATCTGAAAGGGAACCCGGACTTTGCTATTTTGTTTATTGATTTAGACGGATTTAAGGAGATTAATGATGCCATGGGACACGATGTAGGTGATCAGCTGCTTGTCGCTATAGGAGCACGCTTAAATGCTTGTGTCGAAGATGCTGATATAGTTGCACGTATCGGAGGTGACGAGTTTGTCATTCTTCAAGGCAATGTTCAAAATGAGCGAGACATTCATAAGCGGCAAGCCATCATTTTAAACCAGTTTAAAAGACCGATTCAAATTGAAAATCATAAATGTTCTGTTGGTTTATCGATTGGGTACTCACGGTATTCAGAAATGAAAAATATTCCGGATATGATGCGAGAAGCTGATCGTAGAATGTATGCTGAAAAAGCCAAGCATACATTCCAACAAGATCACCATTAATCATTATAATATAAACTATCCGATGAAAACTCAGGATCACAAGTGAATTCAAGTTCAAGTTTTCGATAGGTACTTTCGTTATTTGTACTGAGTATACTTGTGGAATGGGCTTGACACCCTTTTAATTTACCTAAATTATCAAGAGCGACTTGGGCAATGGGATTAAAGGCAGCGCTGATGCTTAAAGCCAGTAATACTTCTTCACTATTAAGAATTGGAAAATGGTTGCCAAGATTCTCTTTTTTTAGTCGAATAATCGGGTCTAAAATAGCTGGTGCAAGAAGATGAACATCATCATCGATTTTTGCGTAATGCTTAACGGCATTGAGGATTGCAGCAGCAGAGGCATCCATGATATCACTGGTTCGTCCGGTGATAATATGCCCCGCACAAATCTCAATAGAGACAACGTGATGAGACGTTTGTTCCGGATGTAAAAGTTCAAGTTCTTTTACATAGTTCCAAGCGGGTTCAACAACAGAACGATCTGTGATTTTAATCTTCATCTCATCCATAATGAGCTTAATGCGATCAATGGTTTCATGATCGGTTAAGCCTTTTTTATATTCACAGCTAGTTTTAAAGTAACGACGGATGATTTCCTGACGTGAAGCTTCGCGTACAATATCATCATCAATAATTCCGCTAGCAATACAGTTTACACCCATATCTGTCGGAGACTGGTAGTGGGAATTTTCGCCGGTTATTTTTTCGATAATACGCTTTAGAACAGGAAATGTTTCCATGTCACGGTTATAATTGACAGCAACTTGGTCATAGGCATCAATATGAAAAGAGTCAAGCATATTTACATCTTTTAAATCTGCAGTGGCAGCTTCGTAGGCAATATTAACCGGATGTTTAAGTGGAAGGTTCCATACAGGAAAAGTCTCGAACTTTGAGTATCCGATATGGTTTCCACGTTTATTTTCGTGATAAAGTTGACTTAAGCACGTTGCAAGCTTTCCGCTTCCGGGTCCCGGACCGGTGACAGCAATAATTGGTTTTGTTGTTTCAATATATGGATTCTTGCCATAGCCTTCGTCGCTAACAATGGTATCGATATCGGTTGGATATCCCTTTGTTGATTGGTGTTTGTAGACTTTGATACCCTTTTGAGCCAACTTGTTTATAAACACGTTAGCGGCAGGTTGATTATCATATCGTGTGATGACAACGCTATTAACACAGAGATTTTGTGCCCGCAAGTCATCAATAAGCTTGTAGACATCCATGTCGTAAGAAATATCAAAATCGCTGCGAATTTTATTGCGTTCAAGGTCTCCTGCATAGAGACAGATGATAATCTCAAGCTTATCACGTAATTTTTTTAATAAATCAAGTTTTGCATTTTCATCATAGCCCGGCAATACACGCTTTGCATGCATATCAAATAATAATTTTCCCCCAAATTCAAGGTAAAGTTTGTCATAATTATCAACACGTTCAAGTATATATTTTGATTGTTCTTCTAAATATTTTTTTGAATCAAAACCTTTTTTCATATTGTCCTCCAGAGTTTAGTATTACTACACTCTATAGTAAATCAGGAGAAGGCATAAGTAAAGTAGTTAATACTTAAAATTTTCTTTTCGATAGGCACTCGGTGACATTTTCTTAATTTTCTTGAAAAGACGAGTGAAGTAGTTTGTATCATTAAGTCCAATCATTGTACTAATCTCACCAATTGTTAATGTTGTTGTCTCAAGATAATAAGAAGCCTCAGCAATTTGAAGTTCATGAATGAAAGTAGAGACGGTTTTTCCCGTCTCTTTTTTAAAGAGTGCGGCGAGATTAGATGCTTGCATATGAAAGCGTTTGGCTAAAAGAGTTGGCGTCAAGGATTTATCAATATTGAGTTGAATATAAGTAACCACTTTTTGAATAAAAGGCGAGTATTCTTTAAATGTATGTTTTGCGACAGCGTTAAAGTAACTCGTGTACATGTCATGATGGAGTTGACTGACTTGGGTTCGTGTAGTAGCTTGTTCAATAAGCAAGGCATACTTTGAAGACAATCGATCAAGATACACAGGATGTAAGCCCCCTTCTTCGGCAGCATGACGCAATACAGTATTTAGCACAAAAGCTAAGTTCTTTGTTGAACGTAATGGGTTTTGCGGAATACGGTCCTGAAAATTGGCGGAGGTTTCAAAAAAATGAATGGCCTTTTCTAATAGAACAGGATTGCTTTGACAAATTGCTTGACGAAGCATGTGTTCATGCTTATATCGTTCTTCTATTTTTTCAATATTTTCGAGTGTAGATGTGATAATTTCATTATCTTGGGTGATGGCTTGTTTAGATTGATAATGACTTTCGCGAACAAGGGGCATGGATTGGCCAAAAAGATTCATGCCTAAATAACCAAGATTTGCTGTTGCATTGCTTGGAAGAAGCGGTAAGGTATCATAATAATTGCGAAGGCTTTGTTGGTTTCGGACCGAGAGCCTTAAGTTATAGAATAATTGGGTGACTTGTGTTTCGGTAATAGATGTTGAGCGAAAGGGCCCAATACGGATAAAACCTTCCTTTTGCTCCTCATAGAGTAAAGGAATAAAAATAAATTCTAGAAAACCAAGGGTCGCTGCACAACAATACGTCAGACCTGTAGGACTAAAGAGTTTCTTTTCAATGAGAGGAAACTCTTTTTCTGTGTTGAAATTAATTGCATTCGGGATGGAACGACTCATAAAGCTATACTCATTTTTATATTCTTTTGAAAACCAGACGATATCGAGATTGGTTAATTCGTTGAGATGGAACATACTTTGAATAATTGTTTGCTGAAAATGAATATATAGCATGAAATTCCTCCAAAAAAATAATATTGTGCTGACATACATAATATAAGTATAACACATATGGACAAAAATACGTATAATAAGACTATAAACAAACAATAAACCTCAACGCGCGGAGGCATTGTACATCAATTAATTTCATTAGTTTATTTTAGGAGGATTAGGTATGGAACAAAAGAAATCAGAGATTGTATATAATTCAGCAAAAACGTGGCAAGTCGGTTTTTTTGCATTGAATAACACTGCGACGAATTTATATATGTTTTTGTTCATGTTTATTGCGTATTATGCAACAGGGGTTGCCGGATTATTGGTTGTTGCAGTCAGTTCGATATTAACATTTTCAAGAATATGGGATGGGATTACCGATCCGCTGATTGGTTTTTTTATTGATAAGACACGGTCAAAATTTGGTAAGTTTAGGCCCTTTATGCTTTGTGGAAATATTATTTTGGCAGGAACAACAGCGATTATATTGTTTACAACACATTTGATGCCTGAAAGTATTCGATTGGTTTATTTTATCGTCATATATATGGTTTACATTATCGGATACACATTCCAAACGGCATCAACAAAAGCAGCACAAACCGTTTTAACCAATGATCCAAAACAACGACCTATGTTTACGCTTTTTGATGCTATATATAACACGATTATGTTTGTGGGCGGTCAAGTCTTGATAGCATCTGTATTAGTACCAAAACATCAAGGATTTACAATGGGATTTTTTACGGAAACTTTTTTCATTGTCATGACAGCGTCAGGAATTTTTACCATCTTGGCACTTATTTCAATCTGGAAAAAAGATGTTGAAGAAAATTGGGGAAGTGGCGAAGTTGTTCGTACACGATTTCGTGATTATATCCCAGTGATTAAAAAGAATCGGCCACTGCAGATGTTAATTATTTCCGCATCGACAGATAAACTAGCCGCTCTGACAATGCGAAATTCAGTCGTTCTGGTTATTATTTATGGGGTTATGATGGGGAATTATGATCTGTCTGGAAAACTACAATTAATTACAGCGATTCCAACCATACTAATAACGTTTTGGGGAATCGGTTATGCTAAGAAATTGGGTATAAAAAAAGCTTATGTTATTGCCACCAAATTAAGTTTGCTATTCATTGCACTACTCTTTGTATTTATGAATGCTATTGATTTAACATCAATATCCTTAACGCCAATCAATGGACAAACGGTTATTTTTCTTATTATTTGGGCCTTGCTTGCCGGAGTGATGAATATTGGAGGCAATATTGTTATTCCCATGATTGCAGATTGTGCAGACTATGAAGTGCATCAGAGTGGACGATTTATACCGGGAATGATGGGAACTATTTTCTCCTTTGTTGATAAAATGGTATCCTCGGTATCAACAGCGCTTATTGGATTTTTACTAGCATCCATTGGATTTAAAGAAGCATTTCCAACGGTCGATACACCAAGATCACCGGAATTATATGGCATGGGACTTTTCTTCTTTATAGGAATTCCGGTGATTGCATGGGTTGCATCGCTGATTGCAATGAAGTTCTATGAACTTGATGGAGTCAAAATGAATGAAATCCAACAAGCGATTCATGATCGTAAACAAAAATTAGAAATTGAAATTGAACAGGTATAAGAAAGGTAAGTTAAAATGCGAAAAATAAAAGATTTAAATAAAAACTGGACATTTATTCAACATCCGGAAAAAGCACCTGTGTATGAGGAAGAGGTTCATCTTCCCCACACATGGAATGCCATTGATGGTGCCAACGGTTTTGACTATTATCGCGGAGAATGCCGATATTCCAGAAAACTACATGTGACAGAACTAGAGTTAAAAAAAGAAATTTTCATTGAGTTTCAAGGAGCCAACAGCATTACGCAAGTATATGTTAATGGTACATTTATAGGACAACATAAAGGCGGTTATTCAACCTTTCGTTTTCGAATCACGGATGTGTTAAAAGCGGGACAAGAAAACGAACTTCTTGTTTTAGTGGATAATAAAGTTTATGAAGATGTTTATCCGCAGATGGCAGATTTTAGCTTTTTCGGTGGTCTATATCGAAATGTTCAGCTTATTATAACGGATCAAATTCACTTTGACCTCTTGGACTTTGGTGCACCCGGGATATCATTGTTTCAACAAGACGTGTCAGATGACAAGGCGCTTGTTGATGTAAAAGCGAAGATTGTTAATGCGTGGAATGAAGATAAAAAAGCACGTCTATGGATTGAAGTACTTGACCAGGAAGATAATATGGTTGCTTATACAACGAAAGAAGTGGATTTAGCCCCAGAATCAATGACGGAAGTAGATACAAGCTTCGAAGTCCTTAATCCACATCTATGGCAGGGTAAAGTTGATCCATATCTATACAAAGTGAAAGCGTCATTACAAAGCTATAATGAAGTTAAAGATGAAGTGGTACAAACCATGGGTCTCCGTTATTTCCACGTGGATGTGAATGAAGGTTTTTATCTTAACGGAAAGCCATATCGTTTATATGGTGTATCAAGACATCAAGACCGTATGGATAAAGGTTGGGCAATCTCACGAGATGATCATAAGCAAGATATGGAATTGATTGAAGAGGTTGGGGCCAATAGTATTCGTTTAGCCCATTACCAGCATGACCAATATTTTTACGACTTATGTGATCAAAAGGGTATGGTTGTATGGGCAGAGATACCCTTTATCTCAGTGATGTCCAAAACCGAATTAACCGGTGAAAATGCAAAACAACAAATGCGGGAACTCATTCGTCAAAACTTGCATCATGCATCCATATGCTTCTGGGGTGTGCAAAACGAGATACAAATCGGTGGCGAGCGTAAGGAAGTTCGTCAAGTCGTTCGAGAGCTTAATGCTTTGACCAAAGAAGAAGATCCAACTCGATTAACAACAATGGCCAATGTTATGATGGTTAAAGATACAGATGAGTATAACACCATGACCGATGTTGTCGGATACAATAAATATTATGGTTGGTATCAAGGAAAAACGGAAGATTTTGCAAAGTGGCTAGATGAATTCAGAGTGAATGCTCCTGATGTTAAGTTATGTATTTCAGAATATGGGGCAGAAGGTATTATCGAATATCATAATGACGACCCACAGGTTAAAGATTATTCTGAAGAATATCACACCTTGTTCCATGAAATCGTATGGAAGATTTTCAAAGAACGACCATTTTTGTGGGCAACCTATGTGTGGAATATGTTTGATTTTGGAGCAAATATTCGTGATGAAGGTGGCGTACAGGGGCGAAATAATAAAGGGCTCATTACATATGACCGTCGCATTAAAAAAGATGCGTTTTATATGTACAAAGCTCAATGGTCCGATGAAAAATTTGTTCATATTACATCGAAACGCTATGTAGAGCGGCACAAGGAAACAATGGATATAAAAATATATACAAACTGTGATGAGGTTGAACTTATATATGGAAAACACATAGAAAAAGCCCTTGTCGGTGAGAACCGAACAGTCATTTTTAGAAATCTACCGGTTCAATCTGGTATGAATAAGATGCTTGTACGAGGAAAGACAGATGAAGATGATGTGGTTTATACGGATCAAGCGATTTTTATTGGTGTGAGTCAAGCTAATCCAAGCTACACAGGACCGGAGGCAAAAGGATCTGTTGTTGCTAACTGGTTTACACTGCCGGATATGGAGGACACCCAAGCAGGAAAGTTAGAATTTCCTGAAGATAGATATTCTATAAAAGATGCTATTGGAGAGCTTATCGATAATCCGGAAACAAAGGTAATTATGCATCGCTATCTTGGAAAAGTTGAAGAGCAACCCATGTTTGGAATGATGGAAGGTATGAATATTGAGCTTCTGGCTGATATGGATAGTGAAACATTTAGTGAGATACTACTATTTCAGTTAAATTCCAATTTAAACAAAGTGAAAAAATAATAATGATATTTATTCTCCCTATAATCTATAGATTGAAAGTTCGAAAATCTGATGGTATAATTATTTCTTAGGTGATAGGGAGGATTTAATCATGTACATTCAATATACACTGTTAATTTTTATCTTGATTTCATTAAGTGCTTATTTTTTGATTGTTTTAAAGCATTTAAAACTAAATGAAGAAGATGTTAATGAAGTCATTAATGAAATTATTAATGCAGTTATTGCCATTGTCTTGATTTGTGATTTACGTATTCAATATGAGTTGATTAAAAATAGTATACTTTATAATGATATAACCGTTCAAATAGTTACTTTGTTCATATTGGCGGTTATATTTTTTGTTGTCGCAATGACTTTGCTCTATATAAGATATTCAAAATACAACCTAGCGACAAAAAAAACTTATATTTTTACGTTAATTGGGTTTTTGAGTACATTAGGAATTCCTGCATACATGACAGAAATAATTTACTTCATAGCGTTAATCGTATTTTTGTGTATTACATTCATATTTTCAAAAACGCTATTAATACACCATAAAATGCATAAGAATTATGGTATATATTTTATTATTGTAGGATCGGTATCCCTATTTATCAGCTCTTTATATTCAGCATTGTATATTTCGGAATTATTTAATATGGTGAACTTGGCCTTAATGACATTTATTGTGGTGGGATTCTTTCTGTTTTTTATCATTTTTTTTAACGAAAAGCAAAAACATGCCAGTGAAAAACAAACGGAACTATATAAAAAAATTACGGAAAAAAATAATCAGATTTTTGATTTGGCTTATATCGACCGAATTACAAACATACCAAATAAATTTGCATTTGATGTGGATTTGCTAAGTGCCAAAACGGAAAAATATCTTTGCCTAGCCAATGTCCGTAATTTCATGCAGTATAATAATCTGCTAGGATTTGATCGAGGCAATGAAATCCTAGGTGAAATAGCGACAAAGCTAAGAACCATGCTTCCGGACATTCGTGCATACCATTTCTATGCAGATAAATTTATTCTTGTGTTTCCGCAAAGTGACCGAGGTGAGGTCTATAGAGAAATCGAAAAAATACAAGAATATCTAAAGTTCCAGCGATTTCAAGGAGTTAAACTCGATGTCTATTATGGATTATACCATTACCAACCGTCTGAACACATGCTAAGTGAAGGGACAAATAAAATTATAGAACGCCTTGAAGTCGCGTCTGAATATGCTAAAAAAAGTAGTGATGATATTTCGGACTATTCAATGATTGATCCAATTGAATATGTGAATGAATTTAATATGGAACTTGCCATACGCGACGCAATTGACAAAAAGCAATTTTCGGTCGTTTACCAACCCCAAGTCGAGGGTAAAAATCATACCGTGTGTTCTTATGAAGCTCTGATTCGTTGGGAGAGAGAAGACGAATTTATCTATCCTTCAGACTTCATTCCGATTGCAGAAAAGAGAGGTTATATGCGGGAAATAACCTACATTGTCATTGAGCGCGTCTTTTACGACATTAGCACGGAACCGTTTTTACAGGACAAACGTATATCCATAAATCTGTCCGCAGATCAGTTGATTGAAGAATCTTTTTTGGAATCTGTATCCGTATTACAGCATCAATATACCATTGCAACAAGCAATATAGTCTTTGAAATCACAGAAACAGGAATGTTCAACGACATGGAAAAAGCCCTCAATACGATTAAAGGTTTGAAACAAAGAGGCTATGAAATATCATTGGATGATTTTGGCGAAGGATATTCATCCATACTACGCTTCACCGACTTAGAAATTGACGAAATCAAGTTTGATAAATCCTTTATCGATCGAATTCAGCAAGATAAAGTATTTACCGCTCTTAAAAAACTATCGGAGCTTTTTGATAGCTTTGATTTAAGAATTGTCTTAGAAGGAATCGAAAACCAAGAGCAACTCGACAAAATCTCAGACTTGGGAATTGATGTCTATCAAGGCTATTATTTTCATAAACCCATGTCGCTAGAGGAATGCCGTAAAATGTGCGAAAATACCTAGTCCATGTCTTGACACAGATTTTGGAGTCGGGTATACTATTAAAAAGGCAAAGGAGTCTATTATAGATTTCCTTTGCCTTTTTTTGCAGAATTTAGGACAGGAAAGGACGAGGAATATGAATTATTGGATTAAATACTTATTGAATCCCGGGTTAAAAGAAGAAACTGAACGCGTTTTTGAAGGAATTGCAAGTGGGCGAGTGAGAGAGTTAAATAATTGGTTTGAAGACAAATGGTTACAATTAGAACTCGTTAAGGATAGTATTCATAATCAGTTTGAACGTTTAGAATCCGTGGACCATCAAAAATTAAACACAATTCTTGGGGAAAAACAGAAGCAGTTTAAAGAATTCTCTGAATTTTTTATTATTAATGAAATGGGAGATATAAATATATCGTCAGCAAGTCGACAAAGAGGTAAAAATGTCAAGACGACAACTTATTTTCAAAAAGCAATGTCAGGGGACTGTTACATGTATGGGCCCTATACAGATTCGGATACCCTTGAAATCGGAAACTGTCATTCAAAGTTTTTTGATGAAGTAACCTTGATGTTTGCCATGCCTATGTATAATGCAAGGACGAAAAGAAAAAGTGTTCTATGTGGACGCATACCGAATGATGTCATGAGTGACGTGATCCAAGAAGAAGATACTCATGTATTCAAAGAATCCGGGGATAACTATTTGTTCATGGTAAAATCCGCTAGAGACATTCCGGTTGGAACGGCAATCTCAAGAAGTCGATTTGAAGACAATACATTTTCTCTGGGGGATAATTTAAAAGAGGGGATTCGTACAAAAAAGTGGGGAACCGTCCAGATTCAAAAACATACAGAATTTGAAATCATCTTTAATGATCCAGCAACAGAAAAACTACATGAGGGTGTTGAAAAAACAATACAACAAGGAAGCAATCTAGAAGCATGGCCGGGATATCCTGAATATAGACATATTCTTGTTGGAGGAAAAGGTGTTTTGATACACCCGCCTCATAGTGATGAAGTTTGGGGAATGATGTGTGAAGGTGATATTGAAGAAATATATAAATTCACAAGCCTCAATGTGAAGGTTCCTATGATTATTGGAGGTCTTAATCTCTTACTTTTTCTAGCGCAATGGTTTGGTTCAGGGCAAAGTAATCCTACACTTCAAATGAGCTTAATTGCTTTTCCATGGATTGTGAATACGATTTTTGTTGCATTGCTGACACGTCATGTGTTAGTAAAACCTATAAAAAATGTGACAAGAACCTTACAAAAAGTTGCCGAAGGAGCGGGAGACCTTTCCCTACGTCTTCCCTTTTCTCATCATGATGAAATTGGCGATGTGGCCAAGTGGTTCAATAAATTTTTGAGTAGCCAGATGCAAACAATAAAACGTGCCGGAACAGTATCGCATACGTCGACAGATTCGGCAAAAACCCTCAAAGATCTGAGTGGTTCAATTCAATCAGAGGCACCGGAAGTTGCGGGTGGTGTGCAGCAGATTATAGAAAATCTTAATCGCCAAAATCAAGTTTTTGAGATTACAAAGGATAAATTCATCAAGTTAACCGATGAAGCAGAGACCATTGCAAAAACTATAACCTATATTGAAGAGCATATGAAAAACACCAATGAAGATGCATTAAAAAGTATCGATGCATCCAATGAAGTTCTCATCACAATGGATCAGCTAGAAAAAGAAATGTCCAAAGCAACCGAAAGTATGCAAACATTAAATACCTATTCCCAAAAAATTAGTGAAGTCGTCAGTACCATTGATAAAATCGCTAAGCAGACCCAATTGTTGGCCTTAAATGCAACCATTGAATCGGCACGTGCGGGCGAGGCGGGTAAAGGGTTTGGTGTTGTAGCAGAGAATATCTCTCAGCTTGCTCTTGAGAGTGCCCGGGCAACAGTTTCAATCGGAGAACTGATTACGGATGTACAAAAAGAAACGGTGAATACGGATACAAGTATTCAACAGATTGCGAAAAAAGTTGTCTATGAAAGCGAGTCGGTACAAGATACCATAGAAACATTTAAAAGTATTCAGAAACAGATTACAGAAGTATCCGAGAATACGACCCAAATAGCCAAACTTATCGAATCACAGACAATCGATTTTGATAGTATTAATCAAGAAATGAGTGCAACAGCAGATGACCTTCAAGACGGAGCGCTTGAATCACAAATAAGCAGTGAAAATGTTCTCAAAAGTATTCAACATATCTTTACAGAAACCAATGAAATTAATGAATTATCTAAAACCTTGTTAGTCACATCGACAAATATGAATAATATTGTTGATGGATTTACACTCTTAGAAGAATAATGATTTGATGCTTAAATTCGAAATAAGGCTAGAGTTTTCTCTGGTCTTATTTTTGTGAGAAATAAACAAAAAGAATTATTAAACAATGTAAATATAATACAAAAATGAAACCGATTGCAAATATACGTTGACTTTTGTTATATATATGTGCTTAAATAAATATATGAAACCGATTGCAAAATAGCAAAATAACAAAAAGGGAGAGTGGTGCTGGTGTTTGTTAAACAACAGAAGAAGGATTCTGTGCTTCAGATGAAAAAGGTAAGTCTATGGAAAAAGATATGGAAATATAGAGTGTTAACACTGATGTGTTTACCCGCCATTATTTTTTTCTTCGCATTTAGTTATATGCCCTTACCTGGGATATATGTTGCATTTGTTAAATACAATTATCGTGATGGAATCTTTGGAAGTAATTTTGTGGGACTTCAAAACTTTGAGTTTCTTGTAGAGAGTGGAAAGTTATTTACTTTGACAAGAAATACGATTCTTTATAATTTAGCATTTATCATATTAGGAAATTTATTCGCAGTAACCGTAGCTATTTTGCTCAACGAAATGCAATCGCACCTATTCAAAAAAGTATCTCAAACGATGATGTTTTTACCTTATTTTATTTCGCAGGTGCTTGTCGGAATTCTCGTGTTTAACTTATTGAACTATGATACCGGATTTGTCAATGGAATTCTTACATCACTAGGAATGGAAAAGTGGCAGCCTTATGCAGATCCGGGGAGTTGGCCGCCCCTTCTTGTAATCATTTTTTTGTGGCAACAAACAGGCTATAACTCTGTTATATACTTTGCTGCAATTATGGGAATTGATTCAGAGACGATTGAGGCAGCAAAAGTTGATGGTGCAAACGGGTTTCAAAAAATACGATTTATTATTTTACCCAGTTTAAGACCAACGATTGTTATTTTACTTCTATTTGCCCTTGGTGGCATTGTAAAAGGGAATTTTGGTTTGTTCTATAACATAATAGGAACAAACTCCTTATTATATGGTACGACAGATATTATCGAAACCTTTGTATATCGAGCAACCATGACCGATTTTAACTTCTCAACAGCTTCAGCAGTTGGATTGTATCAATCGATTGTTGGATTTGTGATTGTTATGACAGCAAACTATATTGTCAGGAAAATTGAACCGGATTACGCCCTGTTCTAATAAGGTCTAATGGAATAGTAATAGAAATCATAATGGAGGCTCATCATGAAAATAAAAATGAAGAATACAGAAAAAAATAGCAAGGTTAAGTTAGGAGTTACCGATCGAATTATTCGAGGGTTTGGATATATTTTTGTTACAATTTATGCACTTGCGTGTATATTTCCTTTTCTTATTATCGTGGGAAGTTCCTTTACATCGGAAGAAGTCATCCGTGCAGAAGGGGTGCAACTGATACCCAAAGATCTTACGTTAATGGCTTATGAAATGGTTACAAAGAGTGGAGGTATTTGGAAATCCTATGTATTGACAATTATAATCACTGGAGTTGGAACGGTTATTGGACTTATGATTATTGCTATGACAGGTTATGCACTTCAGAGAAAAGATTTTCCGCTTCGTAATGTTATTTCTTTTTACATTTATTTCACAAGTTTGTTCTCAGCGGGTCTTGCGCCTTATTATTTGTTGATGACACAGACATATAAGTTGAAAGATAATTATCTAGCGGTTTTACTTCCGCTAATGATGTCCCCGTGGTTAATAATTTTGATGAAAAACTTTGTAAAAGCGATTCCACATGAAATCACAGAATCCGGAAAAATAGACGGTGCAGGCGATATGACTATTTTTATAAAACTGATTTTTCCCATGCTAAAACCGGCACTAGCAACGATTGGATTATTTTTAGCACTAGGCTATTGGAATGAATGGTATCAGTCCTCATTATTTTTAAGTAGTCGAGTTGATGTCAAGCCATTACAATATACTCTTTATGAAGTCGTTAATAAAATGGATGCACTGAAAAATTCCGTCGCAGGTCAATATGTTTCCTTAGCTGATATTCCGACAGAGAGTGTCAAAATGGCAAATGCAGTGTTAGCTACCGGACCTATTGTATTGTTTTATCCTTTTGTACAAAAATACTTTATTAGCGGGATTACCGTTGGAGCAGTCAAAGGGTGAGGCGCTTTTTGAAGAGGGAAAGATTATTGCTTTACAAATGTAAAGATGATAATACATGTCAATCAAAATTATAAGATGGAGAAAGATGGAGGTAGTTATGAAAAAGAAGGTACTTGCAATTGCATTGGTAATGATTATGATTTTAGGATTAACAGCTTGTGGATCTTCAGAATCGGGAACAAATGAAGACGGTGACCAAACATCAAATGGAAACACGACATCTGAAGACAATACTTCGAGCGATAGCGAAGCGGATACAGACGAACATGTGGTTATAACGTATATGGTAACTGGGGATAAACCGGATGGAGACAAAGCTGCAAGATTAGACGAAATGCTTGAAGAATTAAACGGAATATTAACAGAAAAAGTAAATGCAGAATTAGAGATTTATTACATCGGATGGACCGATTACTTATCAAATTATAACTTGACATTAGCACAGATGGACGGAAGTGTTGACCTTGTAGGAACAGCTTCAGATTGGCTAGATGCTTGGCCGAACGCAAAAAACGGGGCATTTCTTGAGCTGTCTGAAGATATGCTTAAAACATATGCACCACAAACATGGGAAAGCGTTAGCGAAGACCATTGGGAATTGTGTAAATATAACGGAGAGATTTATTTAATGCCTGAAAACAATTACGCGCAATGGACGAATCATGGCTATGTATATCGTCTTGACTGGGCGAAGGAAGCCGGACTCGAAAACGGTGTTCACAGTTGGGAAGATATGACGGAATATTTTAAATATGTTAAGGAAAATTATCCCGATGTTATTCCTTGGGATTCAGACGGCACGCATTATGCACAAATGGCAAATGGTTGGATTGCTTCACATAGTGATTTTGTAGCAGTCGACGGTATTGCGTCTGGAGCATTATGGGGAGGAACAAAAGACGATTTATTTACAATTATGACGCCGGCGTATACAGAGACAGAGATGATGGTTGAATATGCGAAATTAATGAAAGAATGGGATGAAATCGGAGTATGGAAAACAGATGTTTTGAATAATACAGCATCTTCAAACCGAGATGATTTTCGAATTGGACGTGTAGGAGCAGAGCAACATCATACTCAAACATGGACGGATTTATGTAGTGCAACAGAAGCAAATACGATTTACAAAGATGATCCAGATGCTGAAGCAGGATTTTTCTATTTTGGTGAAGAAGCGCAAAACGTTGTCGCATTATCAATTACCCATGGTGCAATGGCTGTTTCAGCAGCAAGTGAAAATCCTGAACGCGCACTTATGGTATATGATTTGCTAAGAAATGATCCTGAATGCTACAAACTTCTTTGCTATGGAATTGAAGGTGTTTCCTATGAAATCAATGACGAAGGCCTCCGTACAACACCGGATGGATATAATTCGGATATAGATAACATTAATGGTATGACAAACTGGTGGTGGGGACGTAACGACGATCTTGAAATCAAGGATGCAAGCAGAAATTGGGAAGCAATTGATGCGATGTACGCGGAATATGACAAGATTAAGATAGACTACCCTTATGGACAGTTCGTTCCGGAAGTAGATGATATCCAAGGAAAAATTCAAAATGTTAACGAAGTTTATACAAACTATACGAAACAGATTTCCTTCGGAAAATATCCGGGAACAGCAGAAGAAATTGTTGCCGAAATGCAAGCAGCTTTAAAACAAGCAGGCATTGAAGACGTAACCGCTGCTCTCCAAGTACAGTTTGACACATTATACAAATAAGGTATAATAATCAGTAAATGTGATACTGTTAGATGAATGTGGAGTGTTGATTATATAACAGGTCAACACTCCCTTTCTTTGTGTTTTAGGGCAGTCCGATAGAAGCGTGTTACATATACTGAAAACATAGGAGATAGATCATGAGCAAGTTTGAGATAAGAGATACATTTTATTTAGATGGAGAGAAATTTAAAATTATTTCCGGTGCGATTCATTATTTTCGCACAGTGCCACAATATTGGCAAGATCGATTGGAAAAATGTAAAGCGATGGGATGTAATACTGTCGAGACATATATTCCATGGAATGCACATGAACCGGAAAAAGGTATTTTCCACTTTGAAGGAATGCTGGATATTGAAAAATTTATACAGATAGCTCAAGATATTGGCCTTTATGTAATCATCCGTCCGTCACCATATATTTGTGCAGAATGGGAATTTGGTGGGTTACCGGCATGGTTATTAAATGAAGAGAAGATGAAGATCCGTGCAAATAATCCGGCGTTTTTAAAAGCAGTGGATGATTATTATGGTGTGCTTCTTCCCAAAATAGTACCTTATCAGATTGATCATGGCGGTAAAGTTATTTTGATGCAAGTGGAAAATGAATATGGCTATTATGCAAATGATACTGCCTATATGGAAGCGATAAAAACACTGATGATAAAACATGGTGTGACGGTTCCGTTGGTTACCTCAGATGGCCCTTTTACAGATGGCTTAAAGGGAGGAAGTATTGAAGGGGTTTTACCAACAGGAAATTTTGGCTCAAAGACAGAAGAACGTTTTGCGACGTTAAGTCAATATACGAATGGTGGCCCTCTTATGTGTACCGAATTTTGGGTGGGGTGGTTTGATCACTGGGGTAATGGTGGACATATGCGAGGGAATCTAGAAGAAAGCGCAAAAGACCTAGATAAAATGTTGGAAATAGGACATGTAAACATATATATGTTTGTAGGAGGAACCAACTTTGGCTTTATGAATGGGTCAAATTATTATGATGCTTTAACACCGGATGTAACGTCCTATGATTATGATGCGGTATTAACGGAAGATGGTCAACGGACAGAAAAATATTATCGATATCAAGAGGTTATTTCGAAATACCGAAAAATTCCGGACGTGACGTTGACAACAACGATTCAAAGAAAGGCTTATGGACGTTTAAATGTAAACGAAAAAGTAAGCTTGTTTTCTGTATTAGAGGATATAAGTACGCCAATAGAAAATCCGCACCCTCAATCAATGGAACGTTTGGGGCAATACTATGGATATATTTTATATAGAAGTAGATTGCACACGGAGGAGAAGCTCGAAAAAATCCGTCTATGGGAAGCGAATGATCGTGCGAATATTTTTGTTGGAGAAAAACCGGTCTTAACCTTATATGATCTAGAACTCTTAAACGAACATATACTAGATATTGAGATAGAAAAAAATGAAGTCATGGATATTTTAGTCGAAAATATGGGGCGTGTGAATTTTGGCCCACGAATGGAAAGACAACGAAAGGGAATTGATCAATGTGTTCAGATTAATGGACATATGCATAATGGATGGACCCAATATTCATTACCGCTTAATCAAGTCGAACATATTGATTTTTCCAAAGCTTATAAGGAAAAGACCCCTGCTTTTTATCGATTTACCGTTGAAGTGAATGAAATTGGAGACACATTTCTCGATTTTGAGGGATGGGGAAAAGGATGTGTTTTTGTTAATGGCATGAATATAGGAAGATTCTGGGAAATTGGTCCACAAAAACGTCTTTATATTCCGGGACCATTATTAAAGCAAGGTGAGAATGAGATTATTATTTTTGAGACTGAAGGGAAAGTCAGAGATACGATTAATTTAATGGACCAACCCAATATTGGCTGATGGAGGTGTGCGTATGGATAAAACAATATTAGCACTAAACGAAGGATGGCGTTTCCATCTAGGTGAGTGTGAAGATGCGTGGTATAAAGGATATAGTGTGGATCATTGGAAGAAAGTGATGATTCCCCATGATTGGTCGGTCGAAAGTCCTTTTTCCAGAGAGTATTCAAGTGGAACCGGTTATTTGTCCGGCGGTATTGGATGGTATCGTCTTCGTTTTCAACTACCTGAAATGTATAGAGGAAAACGTATACGGCTTGTTTTTGACGGTGTTTATAAAAATAGTCAAGTTTGGTGTAACAGTTATTACTTAGGAAAACGACCGAACGGATATGTTAGTTTTTCCTACGATATTAGCGACTTTGTATCCTTTGGCAAGACGGATAATGGGATTAGTGTTAAAGTAACACACACTGATTTAGCGGACTCGAGATGGTTTACCGGAAGCGGAATCACAAGAAAAGTATGGTTGATGATTGAAGAGGCTGTTCATCCGGCAGAATATGGATGTGTGTTTAAAGGGGAACAAGTCGTGCACCGGATTGTAAATACGACACAAAAACCGGTAAATGTTCGAGTGATAACAGAATTTTATCGAAAAGACGGTGAAAAAGAAGCACGTTTTGAAGGTATGACGCAGATTAAACCGGATGGTGAACAAGAACTTCTTCTTGAGACGAAGGTTGAAAATCCATTTCTTTGGTCACCACAAAATCCTTATTTATATAAAATGAAATCATGGTATCAGGTAGATGAAGGAGAAGCGAACCTTGTTGATGAACAAAACGTTGGTTTTAGGCATATTGTATTTGATGCAGAAAAAGGCTTTTTCTTAAATGGAATAGCGACAAAAATAAAAGGGGTTTGTGTACATCATGACGGAGGTTGTCTTGGAGCGGCAATGAAATCTGAAGTATGGCAACGAAGGCTCAGTTTATTGAAAGAATGCGGTTGCAACGCGATTCGATGTAGTCATAACCCACATATGCCGGAACTTTATGACTTATGCGATCAAATGGGATTTTTAGTGATGGATGAAGCTTTTGATGAATGGGAGAATGCAAAAAATAAGTGGTCAACCGGACATAATGTGTATCCACCAAAACATCAAGGATATTACGAGGATTTTCATCAGTGGCATGAAGCGGATTTGCGTGCAATGGTACAACGAGATCGCAATCATCCATCGGTGATTATGTGGAGTATAGGTAATGAGATTGACTATCCCAATGATCCATATTGCCATCCCTTATTTGAAACCATGACCGGTAATAATGATGCGAATAAGCCGGAAGCAGAACGCAGGTATGATTCAAATAAACCGAATGCCAATCGACTCCTTCCTATTGCAAAGCAACTTGTAGATATTGTTCGAGAGGAAGATAATACGAGACCGATTACATTGGCAGCAGCGTTTCCGGAACTCTCCTCTCGGATTGGATTATTTGATGTTTTGGATGTCGTCGGTTATAATTACAAGGAGCACTTATATGTAGACGATCATCAGCGCTTTCCAACGATTCCATTACTTGGAAGCGAAAATAGCCACAGTTATCAGGCGTGGCGAGCGGTTAAGGACAATGATTACATCAGTGGACAATTTCTCTGGACCGGTATTGATTATCTTGGGGAAGCCAAAGGATGGCCGATTCACGGGTCGCAAGCCGGAATTATGACAACTGCGGGTTTTGCCAAACCGGAATTTGATGAAAGAAAAACTTTTTGGTGTAACGAAAACGCAATTTATATTGTGACGCAAAAAGACGATGAATCGGTTAATCGATGGTCATCGATGAGTAAAAGCTGGAATTATGAAGCGGATGAAAAAGTTTGCGTCAAATGCTATGCGACATTAAACCAAGAAGACGTTTATGTTGAACTTAGCCGTAATGGAAAGGTTGTCGGCAAATCGGAACGTTCAAAAGAGGATGGAGCATTTACATTCTCGGTAAACTTTGAAGCGGGAACATTATCCGCTTTGATGTGCACTAAAGAGGGTGAAATTTTAGCACAATCAAGCCTAATAACAACAAATACTGCTAAAAACATGCACATTCAACTTTATAAAGAAGATGATTTCCTTACAGGGAAAAGTTGGCAAGAGGTGTCTAGAGAAGTTGGATATATATATCAAGTGATAGTTGAATTACAAGACGACAAAGGACAATGGGTCGTATGGGATGACAGAATGGTTAGCGTACAAGTTCATGGTGCAGGTGAGTTTGCCGGTATGGATAATGGAAACTTGGCAGATGTGACACCCTTTTCAGTCCAGCAGAGAAAAACATTTAATGGTAAACTCGTGGTATACATCCGACGCGTTGAAAAAGGTAATATTAATATATTTATACAAGACACCAATGCACAAAGCCATGAAATAAAAATCTTGGAATAGTATGGCAATAAATGCACTATGGTTTCGAAATATGAAAGGATAGGATAAGGCCATGAAAAGTCAAAAGCTTATCGAAGGAAAAGCCATCACAATTTATGATATTGCCAAAGAAGCTGGAGTATCTCCGGCAACAGTATCTCGTGTATTAACAAATAAAACAAATGTCAGTCAAAAGAAAAAAGACAAAGTTCAAGCCTTAATCAATAAATATGACTATCGACCGAATGCCTTAGCAAGAGGGCTTTCTGATACAAAAAGTAAAGTAATCGGTATTATTGCTGCGGACATTCGTAATCCTTTTTATGCAGAAGTTTTTGTCGCCTGTGAAATTGCAGCCAAAGAGGCCGGTTATACCGTGCTACTCTGTAATTCTTTTGGACTTACAGAGCTTGAAGAAGAACAACTCGATATGTTACAACAACAAAAAGTTGATGTTATCATTCAATTAGGCGGACGAGCGGATGATTTGATCTCCGATCAAGAATATGTGGAGAAAGTTAATAGTATAAATAAATACATTCCGATGGTTGTTACCGGAAAACTTGAAGGAACCCAATGTTATCAAGTTCAAATTGATGCGGAAAAAGCAGCAGAACTAGTGTTAGAGCACTTGATAGGAATGGGACACAAAAAAATTGTACTTATGGGAGGAAGAAAAACCGTCGTTTCAACGTATGCCAAGTATCAAGAATATAAAAAAATACTTCAAAAGTACTCCATTGATTTTCATGAAGATAATGTTATTGAAGGAAACTATGATTATGACACAGGTTATGCAAGTATGAATCAACTCATTGATAAAAAAAACCTACCAACAGCAGTTGTTGCAATTAATGACTTTTTAGCAGCGGGTGTAATTCGTAGTCTCCACGAACATGGATATGTTATTCCTGATGATATTTCTGTTGTGAGTTATGACAATGTATATATAGCCAACATGCTTACGCCGAAACTGACCAGTGTGGACTATAATTATGAAGATTTTGGTAAAGCATTAGTAGAAACGGCTATTTCCATTGTTGAGAAAAAACAGAAGCCCTTATTACAAAAAGTTATTCCAACACTTGTTATCCGTGAAAGCAGTGGAGTAGCGCCGATGCATTTGAATTAATAGTAGCTTTTACAAGAAAAAATCTGTTATAATAGCATGTAAAGGGGGCTCTATCTATGGAACTAAAAATCGGAACCCGTGGAAGCCGACTTGCGCTCATTCAAACACAGCAAGTGGTGGATGCTATTTTACAGATTGCACCAAACACCAACATAGAGACCGTTATTATTACAACAAAAGGCGATCGAATTCTGAATAAAAGCCTGGATAAAATTGGTGATAAGGGTCTTTTTGTTGCGGAAATAGAAGAAAAATTACATACAGGTGAGATTGATATAGCGATTCATTCCATGAAGGACTTGCCTTCCATAATGGATGAAGGATTAGATGTCTTACCGATTCTTAAACGTGAAGACCCGAGAGATGTTCTCGTTACTAGGCATCCTATTCAAGAAATTACTGACCTAGCTAACTCGCCGATTATTGGAACGGGAAGTCAACGACGCCAACAGCAATTATTAAGCATGAACCCCAATATAGAGATTGTTCCAATTCGTGGAAATGTGGAAACACGCATTCAAAAGATGTTGGATCAAGCCATGGACGGCACCGTATTGGCCTATGCAGGAATAAACCGCCTAGGTCTTATTTCAAATACCAAGTATAGGATTATTCCCTTCCATGTACATCAGATGATTCCGGCTCCGGCCCAAGGTATAATAGGATGTCAATTACGTAAGAATGATCAGAACATACGACAACTTATAGAACGACTCGTTGATCCAATAACAAAACGTCAATGTGATGTGGAACGTCTTTTCCTAAAAGAAGTTCAAGGAAGTTGTCATTTGCCGATGGGGGCATATTTAGAGATACTTAACGAAGAAGAAGGCCGTATATATGGGCTTTATGGAGACCAAGTCGGTCAGAAAGTCGCTAGAAAAGAGCAAAACTGTCGATTAGATGAGGCTGAAGCTATGATGAAGACGTTAGCTTATAACTTAGTAAGGAAGGTGAAAGGATGAAATCAGGTGTATATCTTGTCGGAGCCGGACCGGGTGATCCTAAACTGATTACCGTTCGTGGTCAAGAATTGATTCGAGCGGCGGACGCTATTGTCTATGATCAATTGGCGAATCCTGAGTTATTAGAGCTGGCAAAAGTCGACTGTGAAACCATATATGTAGGAAAACAGGCCGGAAAACACACGATGCAACAAGACGATATGAATCAACTGCTTGTCGATTTGGCCCAGACCAAGGCAATTGTTGTTCGATTAAAAGGTGGAGATCCCTATGTATTCGGTCGCGGAAGCGAAGAAGGTCAATATCTAAAAGAAAGAGATGTTTATTTCGAAGTTGTACCGGGGATTTCTTCGGCCATTGGTGGATTAGCCTATGCAGGTATTCCGGTGACTGCTCGAGAGATTGCAACATCCTTTCATGTTATTACCGGACATTTAAGTGCTGAAAGTGATGATATTAATTACCAAGCGCTTGCTAAACTCAATGGAACGCTCGTATTCCTTATGGGCGTTGGCCATTTAGAAGAAATCGCTAATGCCTTGATGGCTGAAGGGAAAGAATCGACAACACCGGTAGCGATTATCTATAAAGCAAGCACACCTGAACAAAAGGTCTATATTAGTGACTTAGGTCATTGCTTTGACATGGCACAGCAAGAGAAGATAAAACCACCATCACTGATTGTTGTTGGCGAAGTAGTGAATTTTCATAGCACACTTGATTTCATAGGAAAACGACCACTTTTTGGAAAGCATGTTTTAGTTACACGTTCCAGACAAAAAACATCTAAAATGCGGGAACAACTTCAGGAAGAAGGCGCCCGTGTGACAGAGTTGCCGACGATAAAAATCATGCCTCAAAATGATGAAAAGTTACGTGCTGCAATTATGAACATCACAAACTATGATGGGATTATTTTTACGAGCGCAGTCGCGGTAGAGCGCTTTATGGCCATGATGGTAAAGCTTCATTATGACGGTCGTAAACTTTTTGGACAAAAGCTGATCGTAATCGGTGAAGAGACAGCAAAGGCTTTAGCAAGTTATGGTCTATATTATGACTATATGCCGGATCAGTATTCAAAAGAGGACCTAGCAAAGTTATTGGAAACTGTAGATGCATCGTCTTATCTTATCCCGCGCTCTGCAAAAGGCGATAAAGCATGGACGCAAAAACTAGCTGAACAACATGATGTAGAAGTGGTGGAATGTTATGATACCGTATTTGAAGAAGAGGTTCAGATGACCCTTTATGATCTTCAAGATCTTGATTACATTACCTTTACAAGCTCCTCAACCGTGCACGGATTGATGCACTGGCTAAAGCTCCAGGGGAAAGATCCCCAAGACTTTTTTGAAGATAAACAAGCTATTGTCATCGGACCCACGACAGCAAAAACGTTGAAGGAATATAAAATCAAGGCTTCAATACAGTCGAAAAAGTATACGACAAAGAGCATGGTTGAAGCCATGTGTGATATACAGGAGGTGCGTTAGCATGGTAAAACGACCGACACGGTTACGTCGTAGCCAAACAATACGTCAACTTGTTAAGGAAACGCGACTACATATGGATCAAATTATTTATCCGGTCTTTGTTGTCGATGGTAAAAATATAAAAGAAGAAATACCATCGATGAAAGGACAATACCATTATAGTGTGGATCGACTCCTTGAAGATATAGATGCCTTGTGGAACTTTGGTATTCATAGTTTACTTGTGTTTGCAACAACAGAGCATAAATCGGTAAATGGAAAATCCGGGGCACAAGCTAACGGTCTTGTACAAAAAGCAATACGAGGAATCAAAGAAAAAAAACCGCAAATGACGGTGATTGCAGATGTATGTCTGTGTACCTATAAAGAAGATGGACATTGTTGTATTTTTCGGGAGGATATGGAGATTGATCGGATAAAAACATTGGATGTGCTTAGTCAAATTGCATTAAGTTATGCCGAAGCTGGTGTGGATATGGTGGCTCCTTCAGATATGATGGATGGACGTGTGGCAGCCATACGAGAGAGTCTGGATGCACAAAAATATGAACATGTGGGAATCCTAGCCTATAGTGCAAAGTATGCTTCAGCTTTTTATGGCCCTTTTCGTGAAGCGGCCCATTCCGCGCCCGCCTTTGGGGATCGAAAAATGTATCAAATGGATCCGGCCAATCAACGAGAAGCGCTCAAAGAAATTCAATTAGATATTGAAGAGGGTGCAGATATCGTTATGGTGAAACCGGCCATGGCGTACTTAGATATAATTCATGCAGCAAGCGAGCAAGTGGAGACACCAATTGCTGCCTATCAGGTAAGTGGAGAATTTGCCATGCTCAGACAAGCAGTCGATACAGGTATTTTAGACCAACGTGCCGTTTATGAAAGTCTTTTGGCGATTCGACGAAGTGGTGCAACGATAATAATCACCTATTTTGCCAAGGAACTACAAGGTATTTTAGATAAGGAGGCAGGCTTATAGATGGTTGAAAAATCAAAACGTCTTCATGAGATTGCAGTAAAACGAATTCCCGGAGGTGTAAACAGTCCGGTTCGAGCCTTTGGTTCTGTCGATAGTCATCCGATTTATGCAAAGTCAGGCAACGGGTCAAGTCTAACAGATGTCGATGGAAATCAATATATTGACTATATTTGTTCTTGGGGGCCTCTTATCTTAGGACATAGTTGCGACATTGCATCAAAAGGCATAGATAAAGTCATTGCTCAAGGGACAACGTTTGGATTGCCGACTCAGGTTGAAGTGGATATTGCCGGATGCATTCTAGATGCGTTTCCTATGATGGATCAAGTACGCATGGTCAATTCGGGAACGGAAGCAACAATGAGTGCACTTCGTTTGGCGAGAGGATACACCAAGCGCAATAAAATTATGAAATTTGAAGGTTGCTATCATGGACATAGTGATGGTTTATTGGTAAAATCCGGCTCAGGAACCTTAACCGGAGGTGTACCCACAAGCCTAGGGATTCCGGAAGCGATTATTGAAGAGACCTTAATCGCCGAATTTAATCAACTGGAGAGTGTTGGTCGACTCTTTAAAGAGTATCCCAAGGAGATTGCGGCAATTATTGTCGAGCCGATCCCTGGGAATATGGGGCTGATTGAGTCGAAACCGGGATTTTTAATGGGTTTAAGAGAATTATGTGACCAATACGGCGCCGTCTTAATTTTTGATGAAGTAATCTCAGGATTTCGAATTGCCTATGGCGGCGCTACAAGCTACTATGGTGTTGAGCCGGACGTGATTTGTTTGGGAAAAATCATTGGTGGTGGCATGCCGGTTGGTGCCTATGCAGGGAAGCAAGAATTAATGGATTGTGTTGCCCCTGTAGGAGGCGTGTATCAAGCAGGAACCTTATCCGGAAATCCATTGGCAATGACGATGGGATTGAACGTCCTATCCTATCTAAAAGAACATCCGGAAGCCTATGCTCAATTAGAGGAAACGGCAAGAGCACTTGAAGATGGATTTACAGAAAATTGTAAAGAGCTAAATATTGACAATGTTACCATAAATCGTGTGGGCGGAATGCTTTGCCAGTTTTTTGCAAAAGGACCGATTGATTCTTATCAAGGCGTCATGACGTCGGATACAAAAGCTTATGCGGTATATTTTAAAGAAATGTTAGCCCAAGGTATTATGTTGCCACCGGCTCAATATGAGTGTATGTTTTTATCTACAGCCCATACACAGGATGATATTGAAAAAACCATTAAAGCACATAAAAATGCCATGAGAAAGGTAAAGCAGAACTAGGAGGCAAAGAATGGAAATAGCTGTTATAGGCCTATCCTATAAAAACGCAGATGTAGATCTTCGTGGAGAAGTAGCATTTACGACAAGTATGAAGTGCCAAGCTACGCAGGTTTTTCAAGAAAAACACATTAACGAATTTATGATTCTATCCACATGTAATCGTAGTGAAATCTATATTGCAACGCAGCATATGGAGCGAGATATTCAGACCATAAAAAGTTATTATAAAAAATTAGCCGGAACAAAAATAGAAGATTTTTTATATGTAAAGCAATATGAAGTGGCTATTCAACATATTTATCAGGTGGCTAGTGGCCTTGATTCCTTAATATTAGGCGAGGATGAAATACTGGGACAAATGAAGCAAGCCTTAGAGTTTGCAATCGAACAAAGAAGCAGTAAAAAGTATTTAACGAAAGTGGTGCGTGAGGCCATTACCTTTTCAAAAAAGGTACGTAACGCATATAAATTGTCGGAAAACCAATTATCCGTGGCATCGATTGCTATTAAATATTTAAAGGAAGTTTTAGGAACATTAGAAAATCAGCGGATTCTCATGATCGGAACCGGTGAAATGGGACAATTGTTACTAAAATATATTGAGATGGAAAAAACGGGACAAATTTATCTGACAAATCGTAACCACTGTAAGGAAGGCGTGGATGTCTACGCCGGTAAAAATATTGCTCATATTGAATATGATGAACGCTATCGATACTTAGATGACGTTGATATTGTTATCTCGGCAACAGCTTCGCCACATACAATTATTGAACGACGCTATATGGACCATGTGAAGCGCCCAATCATGTTTTTAGATATGGCAGTTCCGAGAGATATTGACCCTGCTATTGATACGCTGGACCATGTGCATGTTATTACCCTTGATACTTTGCGCAATATTGCGTCACAACACCAACTTCAACGCCAAGAAATGGCACATCAAATAAAGCGACTTATTCATGAAGAAGTTAAGGAAATCGAGTTATGGATTTTACGAGCCAAAGCCGATGGTATAATCAAAGCCTTTCATGAGAAACAAGGACAGGTTCTTGAAGAAGGTCAAGAAATACTTGAAGGGCTTCAACTGAATCCAAAGCAACTTCAATCGATTCAAACCCTGTTAAAGCGGAGTACATGGCAAATGATTAAGGAGCCTGTGACACAGTTGAAATCGATTCAGGAATCTGAGACTATGGTTCAATATAAGATGCTAATAGAAAAACTTTTTGACTTTGGTGAAGGAGAATAAAATGGGATTAGCGGTCATGCTTCATATGCAAAATAAAAACGTACTCGTTGTGGGTGGTGGCATAATTGGTCTTCGCAAAGCAATTACGGTGGCCAAAGAAGGCGCTAAAGTCCTATGCGTTAGCACTGAGTTTTGTGAAGTTTTTGATAAAGAGACAGCTAACTATCCGATGATATTTCCGAAAAAGAAGGCTTTTGAACCCTCTGACCTTTGCGACATGGATTTTGTGATTGCGGCAACGGATCATGAAGCATTGAATCAAGAAATCTATAAAGCATGTCAGCGCCAGCATATATGGTGTTTGACGACAGACCGAAAGAGTGGTTCAGATGTAAGCTTTATGGCAACAAGACGAAAAGAAAACCTCACCATTGCTATATCAACCGATGGGAAAAGTCCGGGATTTGCAAAGCAATATGTTGAACAATTGAGTGAATCAATTCAAGATGCAGATATAGAAAAACTTCGGATGGCCATAAAAAAGCGGGAAGAAACATTTAAAACATAGAAATGATATCATTTGACTTTTGTCTGAAACGATGCTAATATTATCAAACAGTTAGAAAACTAACTAAATGAGAAGTCGAAAGAGGATAAAAGATGAAAGAAACATTAGAATTAGGAACAAAACCTATAGGAACATTATTAATACGATATTCAATACCTGCAATCATTGCAATGCTGGTTAATGCTATATATAATATTGTGGATCGAATTTTTATCGGACGATTGGTCGGAGAAGATGCGCTTGCCGGCTTAACCATTGCCTTTCCGATTATGATGATTATTTTTGCTTTTTGTGGATTAATCGGAATCGGTGGTGCAGCCTTGCTTTCCATTAAACTTGGAGAGAAAAAATATCATGAAGCGAATCGTGTGTTTGCCAACACGCTTCTCATGGGTTTTATTATTACGGCAACAATTTTGATTCTCTTTTTTATAAATATTGAGATGATTTTAATGATCTTTGGAGCAGATATTGATACATTAGGATATTCGAAAACATACATGCAAATTATTCTCGGTGGATTTATCTTCCAAATGTTGTCCTTTATTTTTAGCAACTTTGTTCGAACAGAAGGTAAGCCCAGATTATCCATGATGGTTATGTTGGTGGCCGCGATTATGAACATCATTTTGGATTATGTATTTATTGGATTGATGGGATTAGGTGTAGCAGGAGCCGCTTATGGAACGATTATTGGCCAATTTAGTGGATTGATGATTTATTTAGTGTATTATTTTTCCAAGAAAAGTATTATTAGAGTCTCATTACGTGATTTTATTTTGGACCTTTCAATAGCAAAAAGTATATTAAGTATCGGTGCGGCAACATTCCTGTCAACGTTGGGAACTAGCTTTTCTTTAACCTTACTAAATCGTGGGTTGTTAGAGTACGGGGGAACAGCTGCCGTTACGTCCATTGGAGCCATTAACAGCCTATATACATTTTTTGTTATGCCAATTATTGGGATAACCCAAGGAATGCAGCCGATTATTGGGTATAACTATGGAGCAAGAAACTATTCAAGAGTTTTTGAGACCTTGAAAAAAGCGATGTGGATAGGATTCATTTTTTCAACGATTGTTTTTATCTTTATGGAATTGTTTGCAACGTTTTTTGTGGGATTGTTTTTGGAAACCGGATCAGAGACGATTCCAATGGCAGCTCACGGATTACGTATATTTATTTTGATGCTTCCGGTGCTTACCATTAGTTTTATGGGAACGGCTTTTCACCAATCAATAGCAAGAGGAAATATGTCCATGTTTTTGGGATTGTTGAGACAATTCATCTTTTTTATCCCACTTGTTATTGTCTTGCCAAAAGTATGGGGACTCACAGGAATATGGATTGTAACACCCATAGCCGACGGGCTAGCCGTTGCTGTTACCGTGATAGCTCTTCTAAAGACATATCGTTCAATGATGCATGAATACAAAGGGGATACGAATCATGAAGAAGCAACACAAACTATATAAATCGGTGGAAGGCATTTTTAATCTAAAGCATTCACTAGAACATGTTTTTTTTCGCTCTTTTACAAACCACTATGAGCATCCGGAGAATCTTTTTCATACACATATTTTAACCCTTGTTATCTTAAGCTCTCACAAGATATTGCCGATGTCAGAGGTGAGCCGGCGATTAAATCTTGAAAAGGGTTCCTTTACACCGGTTGCTGCCAAGTTAATCAAACTTGGATATATCCAAAAAAACCAAGATGAAAGTGATAAACGTGTGTATAATCTTGAATTAACAGACCTAGGCCTTGAAGTAGCCGAAGATTTCAAAGAAAAACATCTAACATATATAAATCAGCTGGTGACACAATTTAGCGAGGATGAACGTCAAGAATACTTTGAAGCCATTGATAAAGTGTATCAAATGACAAAACGGTTAGAAATATAGGGATAATACAGATACATTGAGAAGTTCTTATCTTAAGGGCTTCTTTTTTTTGCGTAAATAACTAGGACAAAACCTAATTTATTCGTATATTTTTTCATCTTCATATTAGGTATTCTATATATAGAAGTAATCAAGCAGACAAACGAAGGGCGAGATAACAATGAAAGCTTTAGTCTATGAAGGACCTAAAAAGATTGAAATCAAAGATATACCGGAGTTAGAAGTTGGTCAGAAAGAAGTCCTTATCAAAGTTGAATATTGTGGCGTGTGTGGTACAGATATTCACATCTACAATGGAGAAGGAGGCGCGTTTGATGTATCCCCACCGTTAATTATGGGGCATGAGATGGCAGGAATTGTTGAAAAAGTAGGTAGTCAAGTTATGGACATTCAGCCAGGAGATCATGTCACCGTGAATCCAAATAATATGTGTGGGGAATGTTATTTTTGCTTAAATCAAATGGAACAGTTTTGTACGAGAAGTGTTGGGACAGGAACGACGAACCATGGAGGTTTTGCAGAGTATTGCTGCGTTAATGAAAAACAAGTATTTAAGTTAAATAAGTCCCTTTCTTTTATAGAAGCAGCGATGACCGAACCAGTTTCTTGTTGTCTACACGGAATAGACTTATGCCAAATAAAACTTGGAGACCAAGTGGTGGTTATCGGAGGCGGGCCTATTGGCTTGTTGATGTTACAACTTGCAAAGATAGCCGGTGCGTCAAAAGTTATTGTATCCGAACCGGTTGAAGAAAAAAGAAGTCTAGCTATTGAGCTTGGTGCGGACGTGGTTATCAATCCGATGGAAATGAAGCTCGAAGAAGAAATTCAAAAGCATAGTAAAAATGTGAATGTTGTGATTGAATGTGTTGGCCGCACGGAAACAATTGAGCAGGCGATTAGCATTGCAGGTTACGGGTCGACAGTAATGATGTTTGGATTAACAGGGCCGAATGCTCAAGTGTCCATAAAACCGGATGTCATTTTTAAAAAAGAAATTAAATTAATGTCCTCATTTATTAATCCATATACATTCGAACGATCTGTTCGATTAATTGAGTCAGGTCGAATAAAAATCAACGAACTCATTAGTGATATTGTTCCCTTAGCGGATAGTAAAAAAGTATTCGAGGATTCATCTTATCGCAATAAAGGAAAAATCATGGTAAAAATGAGTACAAATTCTTGATAATAGGCAGCATAAGCTGTTTATATAATATAATTTTAAGGAGGAAGTAGAATGAAACAAAGAAGTTTAGCATTAATTATGGTGGGAATACTTATTATTGCAATGGCAGTAGGGTGTAATGTCGATCAACCTGAAGAGGCAGCCAATGCAGCAAGCACAAACGAGACACAAGAAGATAATTCGGGGGGAACCGAAGAATCAACAGAAGATCAAGAAGAGGTAGAAGCATTTAAAGTAGGTATTACAATTCAATCCCTTGAGAACAGTTATTGGGCAGGTGTATTTGGTGAAGTTGAAAGATTAATGTATGACAAGGGATGGGATTTTACAATTTTATCTTGTCAAGATAACTCAGCAACACAAATTCAACAAATCGAAAACTTTATAACCAATGAAGTTGATCTTATTATGGTTCATCCGTCAGATCCGAATGCAATTGAAGACTATTTAAAACAAGCAAGAGATGCTGGAATTTTAGTTATGAGTTGGGATGATGCAATGGAAAATACAGATCTTAACTGGATTCTTGATAATACTGAATTAGGTTATACAATCGGTACTGCAGCTGCAGAATTTATCAATGAACATTATTCAGAAGATAATATGGCAGAGATTGCAATCATGAATTATCCTCAAACACCAATTCTTTTAGAGAGAGAAACAGGAATTTTAAATGCCCTTGAAGATGGAGCGCCAGGAAAATTCACAGTTGTTGCGCAACAACCGGCACTAGATGCACAAACAGCTATGGCACACATGGAAACAATCTTACAAGCAAATCCAGATACGAAAATTGTTTGTTCAATCGGAGCAGGTGGAGATATCGGAGCTAATGAAGCATTTATGATGACGACAGGTGGAGATATTCCGGAAGACATGGGTATTTTCTCAGCAGATGCAACGCAGCAACAATTAGAAGCAATCGTTAATGAACAAGCAACACGAGCATCTGTAGGATTTGAAGGATCTAACAAGAAAACAGCAGAAGCAGTTGTTGATTTATATGAACGCTTAATGGAAGGTGAAGAATTCCCTGAGCAAAATTTAGTTCGACCTTTAACAGTCATTGATGAATCAAACGCAGCAGAGTTTTTAGCGGACTACGAATAATATAAAGAAGTAATAATCATGTAATGATATAGAGCCATCACCTGATGGCTCTATATCAAAAATATGTAGATTGGTGTGGTAAAACTATGGAAGAAAAATATATTTTAGAATTACAACATATCAGAAAAGAATATCCGGGAGTCGTCGCACTTAAAGATGTTTCCATTGAAGTCAAAAAAGGTGAAATTTTAGCCTTAATTGGAGAAAATGGTGCTGGAAAATCGACACTTATTAAAACGTGTTCCGGAGCAGTTATTCCAACATCAGGGAAAATAGTCATAGACGGCAAAGAGTTTACACATATGTCCCCCCAATTAGCAGCAGAAAATGGCATTGCTATTATTTATCAAGAGTTCAATAATGTCAAGGGGTTATCAGCAGCAGAAAACTTGTTTCTAGGTAATCCAATTCGAAAAGGAATACTGATTGATAAAAAAGCCATGGAAAGAGAAGCAAAAAAAGCATTTGATCTACTCAATATCAAAATTAACCCAAGTACTTTAGTGGGAGATTTAACTGTTGGATACCAGCAAATGATTGAGATAGCCAAAGCCATTCAGCAAGATGCTAAAGTGCTTATTATGGATGAACCGTCAGCACCACTGACAACATCAGAAGTTGAAAGTATGTTTAAAGTATGCGAACTTTTAAGATCAAAAGGTGTGTCGATTATTTATATCTCACATCGTTTAGAAGAAATATATCGTTTATCTGATCGCATTGTTGTATTGCGTGATGGAGAATATGTAAAAACATTGATAACCAAAGAGTCACATGTGGATGAATTGATTCATCTTATGGTTGGTCGAGATTTAAAAGAATCTTATCCATCCCGAAAAGATTGTATTAGCAAAGATGAGATTATTCTTGAACTACAAAATGTCACAGGGAATGGTAATCATAACATTAATCTTAAATTGAGAAAGGGAGAGATGTTAGGTCTCGGAGGTCTTGTGGGAGCGGGGCGAACCGAACTTGTTCAAATGATTTTTGGAGATGTTAAAAAGACAGAAGGCAAGATCATCTTCAATGGCAAAGAGATTAATCCAAAAACACCTAGAGAAGCCATTGATCAAGGAATTGCACTTGTTCCGGAAGACAGAAAACGTCATGGAGCATTATTAGAAATTTCTATCAAAGACAATATCAATATGCCTATATATAAGAGAATATCGACAGCGTCTGTTATTAATTCAAAAGTTGAATGGGAAACAGCAGAAAAATACCAAAAAAGTCTATTAATTAAAACACCTACATTACATCAACCTGTCAAAAATCTTAGTGGCGGGAATCAACAAAAAGTCATCATCGGTAAATGGTTAGCAGCAAATTCAGAGTTAATTATATTTGATGAGCCGACACGTGGAATCGATGTAGGTGCAAAATTTGAAATCTATAAATTGATGAATGAACTATTAGAACAGGGGAAAACAATTCTTTTGATTTCATCAGAGATGGAAGAACTCATGGGTATGTCTGATCGAATTATTGTATTAGCTGAGGGACATATCACAGGCGAACTTACAAAAAGTGAGTTTAATCAAAACACGATTATGAAAATGGCTTCGGCCGTTTAGGAGGACAGAAATGAAGAATAAAGTATTAAATATAGTAAAAGACAAAGCAATATGGATTGTGTTTATCGGTTTATTCATTGGGTTTTCCATGGCTACTCCAAGATTTCTTTCATCGAATAACTTATTTACCATAGCTCGTCAAGTATCTATGTTAGGAATAGCATCAATTGGAATGACCTTTGTAATTTTGATAGCAGGTATTGATTTATCTGTTGGATCGATTATAACACTTGTAAATATTATTGCAGCACATTTAATGGTTGACCGTGGATTTGGCATGTTTGCAGCAGTGGCTGTATCGCTAGCGATTGCCGTATTGGTTGGAACCTTAAATGGATTTTTGGTATCGACAATAGGTATATCTGCAATTATTGCAACCTTCACAACACAGATTGTTTTTGAAGGGGCCTCATATTTAATTTCCGGAGGAACACCAATCTATGGATTCGATGAACGCTTTAAAGTTATAGGCCAAGGTTATGTCGGACCGGTTCCGGTTCCGGTTATTATCATGATTGTATGTTTTGCATTAGGATCATTTATACTCAATAAAACCTATTTCGGTCGCTATTTCTATGCGGTTGGAGGGAATGAAGAAGCTTCTAAATTATCAGGTATCCGCGTTGGCTTAGTAAAATATCTAGTCTTTGCACTGTCAGGTTTCTTTGCAGGTTTAGCCGGAATCGTTATGCTATCACGTACAAACTCAGCTCAACCGACAGCCGGTCTTGGTTATGAATTTGACGTGATCACATGTGTTGTTTTAGGTGGTGTTTCGGTAAGTGGAGGCGATGGAAAAATGTCCAACGTTATTGCCGGTGTTTTGATTATCGGGATATTAACCAATGGTATGGTTCTCTTGAATGTAAGTACATATATGCAGATGATAGTAAAAGGAATTGTATTAGCCTTAGCGGTTGGATTTGATAGTATTCAAAAACGACGCGCAATCGTTTAATCACTGAATCATAGGAGGGACTAAATGAAGAAAAAAATGTTACAACAAATCATGCCTGCACCTAAAGAAATTACCTTTAAAGAAGTAGATGTTCCTGAAATACAACCATCTCAAGTGCTAATAAAAATTAAGCGAATTGGTATATGTGGAAGCGATATACATGTCTATCATGGCAAGCATCCATATGTTTCCTATCCGCTAACACAAGGACATGAAGTCTCCGGCAAAATTGTCGAGATTGGAAATGATGTTAAGGGATTTCGTCTAGGACAAAAAGTCACAATCGAACCGCAAGTCTATTGTGGAGAATGTTACCCATGTACCCATGGGAAATATAATTTATGCGAAAACTTAAAAGTTATGGGATTTCAGACGGTCGGAACGGCAAGTGAATATGTAGCAGTCGATGCGACAAAAGTAACGCCTTTGCCGGACGCCCTATCCTATGAAGAAGGCGCTATGATCGAACCCCTAGCTGTCACAGTACATGCTTGTAAACGTTTTGGTGACGTAAAAAACAAAAATGTTGTTGTTATGGGAACAGGACCAATCGGTATTCTTCTGTGCCAGACCTTAAAAGCACTCGGTGCTTCAAAAATCATGGCAACGGATATCAGTGACTACCGTTTGAGCTTAGCCAAAGACTGTGGAGTTGATGTTGCTATTAATACCAAAAACAGTTC
>Ga0163223_100075_pt1 | contig 38956 bp, 41 predicted proteins | sample MSEWel2016_02_17_2_FD_113147 | JGI IMG/M metagenome (GOLD analysis project Ga0163223, IMG submission 113147) | Subsurface microbial communities from deep shales in West Virginia, USA - MSEEL Well Study Marcellus 5H_2016_02_17 ...
ATATAGTGTTGTACCTATAAAAGGAGTTTCAAGGAGATATTTCAAGGTATAATTTTTTTTGGAAGGATTCATGGCAGTCTTAGGAAGGTTCGTTGGGTTGATCATAATACACTTTCTTACGAGTTCATTCGTCTGGTGCGATGCAAATAATGCAAAAATATGACTATTTCCTGAAGTAATAATATCGACATGTGTTTGATTTATAATTTCAGTAATAAAATCATGAATTAATTGTACATATAAATAAGCTGTGTAGGTGATATTTGCTTTTTCTGAATAACCGAAGCCGAGTAGATCAATGACAAATACCTCATGTTTTTTTGATAATTGATGTATGATACGCTCATATTCAATGGAAGATGTTCCCGTAAATGTATCGTGAATTAATAGCAGTGGTGAACCGGATCCAAGTTGGCGATAGCTTACTGAACCAAATTTCCAGTTATATACCTTATATTGTCGTTCTTTTGCTTGAAGCTTTTCTTTTGACTTTTTAAACAGGTGATTATTGAATATATGAATCGATAAAGCAGATATTGCTAATGGAATAATCCAATGATTTTTTTTCATGTAATGTACCTCCTAATAATAACAATTTCTTTATGTTTATTATGACGTAAAATTCATGAAATTACAACTATAGAATTTACGCAGTAGATATAAATGTAGTTTTATAGGTAGGTTGTCCTAGTAGGAAATACTTGTATACACTAGGTATTTAATGCTATAATTAAGTATATTTGACAAAGGATGTAAATCTATGGAAAAGGCTAGGAATCTTAAAGAAAATAAACGGCTTGACGAGATTATTGACTCTACAATTATTTCCATCCAGCAAAGTAGTACAGAGATTAAGGAAATAAGTCACTTTGCAAAAAAGGAGTACCAAGAACTTGAAGACGAATTTTTGAAACTTCGAATTGAAGCGAGTGAATTAATTGATCGTGTTGAGAAGTTGGATCGTGAATATCGAATTAGTAAATCAAAGTTAATTATTGTTAATAAAAATTATGATAATTATTCAGAAGAAGAAATGAAAAGGATTTATGATAAAACAGATCATTTGCGGGTTCAATTAGTTCTTGAGCGAGAGCGAGAGATGAATATTGTTAAACGGCGTAATGAATTAGAATTACATTTGAAATCTGTAAGAAATATTGTCGATAAAGCAGATAAAGTATCTAATGATTTTGAGTTGGTTCATAATATGTTACATGGTAATTTAAAAGATTTAACAGAGCATATTGGTCAATTCAAAAGCGAACGATTATTGGGGTATCGAATTATTCATGCTCAGGAAGAAGAACGACAACGAATTGCACGAGAGTTACATGATGGTCCGGCACAAAGCTTGAGTAATATTAGTTTTAAAGCTGAGATATGTTTAAAGCTTGTCGATAAGGATATTGCTAAAGCTAAGCTTGAATTGCAGACATTGAAAGGTCGTATTCATGAAACAATTGAGGAAACGCGTGAATTAATCTATAATTTAAGACCAATGTCAATTGATGATTTAGGATTAGTTCCGACATTAGAAAGATATATTGATCAAGTTGAGTCTGTTAATGACTTTTCTATACAATTAAATATTGAATATCAAGATGGTTTAAAAATAGAAAATATTCCTAAAATCAATTCATTGACATTATTTAGAATTGTGCAGGAGTCATTAAATAATATTCAAAAGTACGCGGATGCAGATGAAATAATCATAAACCTAATTTTAAACAATCAATATACAGAGATAAGCATTGATGATAACGGATGTGGGTTTGATGTAGCACAGATTAAAACGGATTCCTTAGCACATACAGGGCTGGGAGTTTCAATTATGAGAGAGAGAGTGAATTTATTGGCAGGACAGTTTGACCTTTCTTCAAAGTTAGGTCAAGGAACGCGTGTATTTGCAAGATTGCCGATAAACAGGGAGAGAAGTTAGGAGGAGTTATAGTGGATAAAATTAGAGTTTTGATTGCAGATGATCATTCAATGGTTCGCGAGGGATTGAAACAATTGATTGAGTTAGAGGATGATATTGAAGTCGTGGCTCAAGCAGGAGATGGAAAAGAAACCATTAAAAAAATATTTGAGTTTGAACCGGATATTGTACTTTTGGATATTAACATGCCAATTATGAATGGTCTAGAAGTATTAGAAGAACTAAAAAAAATGAAAAAAGAAGTTGACGTTTTATTACTAACTATTCACAATGAAGTGGAGTACTTATATAGAGCTGTTGAAATAGGTGTTGAAGGATATGTGTTGAAGGACTCTGAATCTGATGTTCTTATAAAAGCAATTCGTTCGATACATAGTGGAGAATCTTATATTCAGCCCAATATGGCATCTTTATTATTTAAGAAGATTAACGGTGAATTAGATTATCAAGTTCGTCATCATAAATTGACACGAAGAGAAACAGAAGTTCTAAAATTAATTACTTTAGGTTCACTTAATAAAGAAATCGCAGATGAATTATGCATAAGTGAGAAAACAGTAAAAAATCATGTTTCGAATATTTTTAAAAAAATTGAAGTGTCTGATCGCACTCAAGCTGCTGTTTATGCAATTAAAAATAATATTGTTAATATCTATTAATGTTTCACGTGAAACATTAATAGATGAAGGTGGCAATAAATGAAAAACAGCCTTTCAAACAGACATAAAAACAACAGTAATGTTTCACGTGAAACATTACTGTTGTTTTTATGTCTAGAGAAGCATGGATTCATGTGAAAAGGATAGAAGTAAGAGCTTACTTGTGATATAATAGTTTTTAGTATAAAGTCAGGAGGATAGTATCAAATGGGAAGAGTTATATCAATAGTAAATCAAAAAGGCGGAGTAGGAAAAACAACGACGACAATTAATCTTTCAGCCGCTTTAGCGGAAGCAGGAAAAAAAGTATTAACGATTGATATTGATCCTCAAGGAAATACAACAAGAGGTTTAGGTATTAATAAAGAAACCTTAGAAACAACAGTTTATGAAATGCTTCTAAAAGAAAAAAAAATAGAAGAAATTATTTTAGAAGATGTTTTTGAAAATCTTGATCTTGTACCTTCCGATGTGGATTTGGCTGGAGCTGAGGTTGAACTCATTGGTGTCAAAGAAAGCAATTACATATTAAATTATGAAGTGAATAAAATAAAGCATCGATATGATTTTATTATTATTGATTGTCCCCCATCCTTAAGTATATTAACGGTAAATGCACTTTGTGCATCGGACTCTATACTCGTCCCGATTCAATGTGAATATTTTGCATTAGAAGGCTTATCGCAACTCATGTATACAATCAATTTGGTTCAGAAACGCTTAAATCCAAATCTTGAAATCGAAGGTGTTGTTTTTACCATGTATGATGCAAGGACAAACTTATCCTTGCAAGTTGTGGAAGAAGTAAAACATGAGTTGAGACATACAAATATATATAAAACGATTATTCCGCGTAATGTACGACTAGCAGAATCGCCAAGTTTTGGGCTTCCGATTACAATGTATGATCCCAATTCAAAAGGGGCAGTAAGCTATCGACAATTGGCAGAAGAAGTAATAGAAAGAGAGGCTTAACATGGCAAGAAAAAGAGGCTTAGGCCAAGGTTTATCTGCATTAATTACGGATGATTTGGAAGAAGAAATTTCTTCAGAAAATAAAAGAAATATATCTAAAGTGAAGATTACGCAAATTGAACCAAATCCAAATCAACCACGGAATCAATTTGATGAAGATGGATTACATGAGTTAGCAGAATCAATTAAACGATTCGGAGTATTGCAACCCCTTGTTGTCATAAAAAAAGATAAGTTTTATGAAATTATTGCAGGGGAACGCCGTTGGCGTGCTGCAAAAATGGCAAAATTAAAAGAAATACCCATTATAATAAAGGAATTTACAGAAGAAGAAATTGTTGAAGTTGCATTAATTGAAAATATACAACGTGAAAATCTAAATCCAATTGAAGAAGCAATGGCCTATCATCGTTTAATCCATGAGTATAAACTAAAACAAGATGAAATCGCAGAAAAAGTTTCAAAATCAAGATCAGCGATTGCAAATGCACTCCGCTTACTTCAACTCGACGAAAGAGTAAGACAAATGCTCATTGATGAAAAGCTATCAACCGGCCATGCAAGGGCGCTTCTCGGGGTAAAAGATTTAGAAAAACAATATGAAGTGGCCTTACAAGTCTTTGATCATGAGCTAAATGTAAGAGATACTGAACGATTGATTAAAAAACTATTAAAGCCAGAGACTAAGGATGAACACAAAAAGAAAAAAGATTATATGGATCCTATCATGGCGTCTTTAGAAAAAAATATTGAAGAGATTTTAGGAACGAAGGTAAACATTCAAAACAAAAAGAATAAAGGTAAAATAGAAATTGAATACTATTCAAATCAAGAATTAGAGAGAATCATTGACTTATTTGAGAAAATTAAGTAGATGAAATTTACTATATCAACAAAGGGGGATAAGAATGAATGAGATAATTGTCTTTTTTGAAAGCATGCAGGTAGAGATATTAATGATTATAACGGGTATGACCCTTGTACTTTTTATTCTACTTTTTATTACAATGATTAATTTGTCAGTATTTAGAAATAAATATAAGAAACTAAATAAAGGTAAAGCGATTCAGTCCTATGAAGAGCATATTATAAAAAATAAGTCAGATATAGAATATTTAAAACAACATCAATCTGAATTATTTAATCATATTGATAAGATATATGACCAAGCAAAAGATGCATATACAAAAGTTCGCTTGCATCGCTATAACGCATTTGAACGACAAGGTGGAGAGATGAGTTTTGTTTTAGTTATGTTGAATCAGCATAATAATGGAGTGATTCTTCATAATCTTCACAACAGTGAGTATTCATATTTATATTCAAAAAATGTGACCAATGGAATGACAAAAGAAAAATTGACAGAAGAAGAAAAAGAAGTTTTACTGAAAGCTATGAATGATAAGTAGCAAAGCACCTATTTTAGGAGGACCTTATGTATAAGATGTTAGTATTAGATTTTGATGACACATTACTTAAAGATGATTTATCGATAAGTTCTGAAAATATTAAAGCCATTCAAAAAGCAAAAGATCAAGGGATTATCATTTTATTTTGTTCAGGGCGAAGTGATGAATCAATGTTTCATTTTATAGAGGAACTAGATATACATGATGCCGATGAATATTTTGTTTCTTACAATGGAGCAAAAATAGATACGATAGATCGACAAAATATTTTTCATAAAAAAATTGAGCAGCCACTTCTTAATAAAATTGTTAAAATTGGTAAAGAACATGATGTAACAGTACAACTATACAATGGTAGTAAAATGATTGTCGAAGAAATCAATGAGACAGTAAAAAAGTATGTCGAATTAACCCAAAGTGAACCGATTGTTGAAGAAAATATTGAAGACTTAGAGTATTCAACAAAGATTCTTTTGAATTCAACGAATCGTGAGCTTTTAGAAGAGTTAAAGGTAATTATTGAGAATAAATATCAAAACCAAGCCAATGTATTTTTTTCTAAACCGAATTATCTAGAAATACTTCATAAAGATGCGAATAAAGGATTAGCTGTAAAATATTTAGCCGAAAAACTTGGAATTGCTTCAGAAGAAATCATTGCTGTTGGCGATAGTTTTAATGACATATTTATGATTGAGTATGCAGGGTTAGGGGTTGCAGTAGCTAATGGAAGAGAAGAAGTGAAAGCAATCGCAAACTATGTTACAGAAAAAGATAATAATAACCATGCTGTTTGTGAAGTTATTGAAAAGTTCATACTCAAATAAAAACACCGTATGATCCAAGATAATGACTTGAGATTATACGGTGTTCTGATGGGTTTTTTAAATTAAATCGAGTGCACGAATGATTTTTTCAACATCCTTATTAACAACAGTGTATTGAATCTCTAATCCGTTTCGTTCGCCCTTTATTAAGCCGGCAGCTTTTAGTTTTGATAAATGTTGAGAAACAGTTGATTGAGGAATATTAAGACATGATTGCATATAGGTCACATTACATCCGGCATTTTCTTTTTCTAGAATGCCGATAAGTATACATAATCTAGCAGGATGTCCTAAAAGTTTTAAAAGCTCAGATGAACGTTCAAAATCTCTGATTTGCATGGTTTCACCTCGTAATTTATATTTGAATATTACAATATCCCGTTATTGTTATTGTACACTAATCTTAAAAACTTGTAAAGATATTTCCGAAAGAAAGGGGTTTTATGGATAAAATTTCTAAACCGCAACGAACAAGAGAAATTATCGAAAAGTATCAATTTACATTAAAGAAAAAATTTGGACAAAATTTCCTAATAAATCAAAATATATTGGATGATATTATAAAAGGGGCCAACCTTGCGCCAGAGGATATTGTCATAGAGATTGGTCCGGGAATTGGAAGTTTGACACAATATATTGCAGAGCAGGTCGATGAAGTGTTGGCAATAGAGATTGACAAAACACTGATACCGATTTTGGAGGATACATTATCAGAGTATGATAATATACGTATACTTAATGAAGATATATTGAAAGTTGACTTGAAGGGTCTCCTTGAACGTGATTATAAAAACCGTAGTGTCAAAATTGTAGCAAACCTTCCTTATTATATTACGACACCGATTATTATGAAAATATTTGAAGAGCATGTACCCATTGATTCTATTACTATTATGATTCAAGAAGAAGTCGCTGATCGTATGCAGGCAAAACCTTCAACAAAAGAGTATGGGGCCCTTTCTTTGGCTGTTCAATACTATTCTTATCCGAAAGTAATTGTAAAAGTACCACCGAGTTGTTTTGTTCCACAGCCAAAAGTTGGATCATCTGTTATTCGTTTAGAGCTTACGGATCATTATAAAAATCAAACAGAAGATGATCGATTTTTATTTCAACTTATACGAGGAGCTTTCCAACAGCGCAGAAAAACACTTGTAAACACATTGGCACATCAACCTAATATTCATCTGACAAAAGAAGAAATTCGAGAGGCATTAGCTAAAATAGACCTTTCTGAAAAAATACGCGGAGAAGCACTTTCACTACAAGAATTTATTGAATTGACAAAAGTTTTAAAAAAAAGGGGATAAAAAGAAAAGTTTAATATTTTCGTAATACATTATTCATGGTAATGTCATACAGACTTGTTATTATAATATTGTAAAACTATCCCCCCTTTTATTTTGATAGATATAATTGCTTAGTCCTACTTTCGAAGTAGGACTATTTTTTTTAGTTGATTTGATTAACTTGAATCGAACCTAGATCAGAGTAAAAGGTGTAGTTACTTTCATCACGAGATTCTATACGAGCAAAGTCAGACCTTACGGAGCCAAGATCTGTATCTGCGTAGATTAAGGTGTCCGATGGAAGATTCAAGTGTGCATCGATTGAACCCAAATCTGCCTTGATATCAAGTGCTTCTATAGCGTCAAAAGTGACATTAATATCTCCAAGGTTATTACGAACCTCAACATTCTTAATAGAGGATGTCGAATCAAGATCTATTGAACCAAGATCACAAAAGACACCAAGGTAGTCCATATCATGATTAATTGAGATATCGATATCACCTAAATCAGTAATAAGAATAAGTTTATCCGTATTTTGGTAAATATTTTCATTGCTTATTCGTGTAGTATCTGAATCAAGTTTTATTTCCTCAAAGTGATAATCGGTAGGAACATGGATTTTAATTGTTCCTTCATAATGTTTAGTCATAATTAGATTACGTACAGATAAAGATGTGGTGACAGATAATTGATTGTTTTTTAATTGCGTATGGAATTTTGTACGATAACGATCCGTATCAGGTCGATCACGGGAATACTCTATAAGTATATTGTCCCGATCTTCTTCAATAAATTGAACATCTTCAACAGCTGTCGAAATAAATAGTTGGTCAACAAAGTCAAAGGTTTGACTTTCATTTAATGATATTGTTTCATAATCATTACTCCGATGGTTGGAAGAGAGGATACCAGGAAAAAAATCAATGTCCCAATGATCGGTATAGTTAATCGATGTACTTTCAGTAAATATATTTTCAATGGATAGCCCATTTCGTTCAATGTAGGAAAAAGCCACAACAACACTTAGTAATGTCATTAGAAAGAAAAATCCCATAAGATATCCCATTGTTCTATGAAAAGATTTCATAATTAATACCCCCTAATTACTTTAATATTCCATTTTGCATATCGATAGCTTAAGATTCCCAAAAATCTACCAATATAAATAGTTAATAAGCTCAGTAGTCCTCCTAGTCCCAATAAGAAAAAGCCTGTCGAGAAAAGAAGTACCGGATGGGACATAACGATTAAGGGTATCGATATAAACGAAATAGGGAAAGCCAATATACCACTAAGTACAATGAGTATTCCGGATATAGCCAGTGCAATACCGGAAATAAAAAAACCTAAAATGATCCCCCATGTACCAACAAAAGGGCCCAAAACAATAATTGTGTTAAATAGTAATAAAGCAATAATGATAAGAATCATTGTGATAGGTTGATTAGGTGTTGTGCGTTGAGCAACCGGTTCAGGTGTTTTATATATACGTTGTGGTTCTTTAACTAAACTTGTGCTTTTTGGAAGACCGAGTTCATCAATAACTTCTGAAATAGGACGGCCCGCTTCTTCGGCTTGGTCAAATTTTGCCTCTGCATCCTTCATTACGTGAGAACGTTCTTCGGCCGTTAAGGCGGATAATGATTGATTGAGTTCATGAAGATAGGTGTATTTATCCATAACAAAGCTCCTTTCGCTTTTATATTCTAAGAATACCAACAATTACTTTGTAAAAAAAGAGAATCATCTTAGAATTCCATTAAAAAATTGATTGCTATCACAAAAACAGTTATAATAGACACTGGTGAGTCAAACATGACAATTGAATTTAAGAAAGGATTTTATTCCCATATGCAGAAAAAAAGAAATATTTTTGGATATTTACTTTTGCTTTTTACCCTTATTCCTTTTATAGAATTGTTCTTGTTGCTTCAGATTGCTGAAAGAACAAGTGCTACATTTACATTTATATTAATTATTCTAACAGGAATTGTCGGCGCATATTTTGCAAAAGTTCAAGGACGATTAGTTATTTTTAATATTCGCCAAGCACTTAATCAAGGAATTATGCCAAAGGAAGAGTTGGTTAACGGATTATGCATATTAATAGGTGGAGCTTTTTTGCTTACTCCGGGTATTTTAACAGATATTGCAGGGTTTACGCTACTTATTCCTTATACACGTAATTTTTATAAAAAAATTGTAAAAAACAAATTTGAAAAGATGATTCGAGGCGGAGGTTATTAATGCTTAAAGCAGTGATATTTGATATGGATGGACTACTTATAGACAGTGAAGCAATGACATTTAAGGGGTATAAGAAATTATGCAGTGATCACAGTTACAACCTAGAGGATGAATTTTACTTTCAATTTTTAGGTACCAATATTGATTATATGCGAGAGGGTTTTCATGCGCATTACGGTCAGAATTTTCCTTTTGACCAAATACTTGAAGAGGTTCATAGTTATATAGAAGAAATCTTTCAAAATGAGGGTGTTCCCTTAAAAGCCGGGGCAATGAATTTACTCAATTTTCTAAAAGAAAAATCTATAAAAATTGGATTAGCCACGTCCAGTGCAAGACATCGAGTCGATAAAATTCTAACAAAAGCTGAGATTACATCCTATTTTGATACAAGCGTATGTGGCGATGAAATAACTCATAGTAAGCCAAATCCTGAGATTTTTTTGACGGCTTGTCAAAAACTTGGTGTTAAACCTGAAGAAGCTATTGTGTTGGAAGACTCAGAAAATGGAATTATCGGAGCATCGGATGGAAAGATTCAATGTATTCATGTACCTGATCTAAAAGATTCATCAGATATTATAAAAAAGAGAGCAACATATATTGCCAAAGATTTAAATGAAGTTATACACTATATAAAAACACATTAGAATAAAGTTTGAGGAGAGTAGAGCGATGAAGAATTTTTTAAAAGCATGTGGGTTTACAGCATTAATAGCTTTCGTGTACTTGGTTGCCAGTGGATTTGTCGGGGTTGCTGTTGTCGTTGTGGTCTTATTCACAAAACAAGGCTTGTTCAATTCGGAAGTCATGGCCAACGAAACTGAGTTTATGGAGACAATTTTACAATTAGTAGGTCAATTTGCAATTCCAACGGTTATTGCTGTAAATACATTGACCTTATTAGGAATTATATTGATATTTGTTGGACGAAAAGAATCATTTAAAACATATATTAATTTTTCGCCAATCAAATGGAAAAATGCCATAACACTTTTTGCTTTTGGAATTTTCTTAAACATTTTGACGGTAGGTATATTAACCGTGGTTAGTGAAGTGTTTCCCATAAGTGAGCAAATGGAGTACTATTCAGAACTTATGGAACCCCTGATGATGGGAAATCCAATATTGATTTTTATTGCAATCGTAATAAGTGCGCCACTATTTGAAGAAATTGCTCTACGGGGTGTTATCTTTAATGACTTTAAAAAAGCAGTACCCGTTTGGGTGGCCTTAATTATACAGGCAGCTTTATTTGGACTCATGCATTTAAATATTATTCAAGGAACTTATGCATTTATTTTAGGACTAATCTTAGGTATTATCTACCACTACTATCAATCGATATGGATGCCAATCCTAGTACATCTATCGTTTAATCTGACATCAACACTAATGAATTATGTGGTAAGTGAAGATGCAAATGTAACGTTCATATTTATACTTGTTGGGGGCATAGGAAGTATGATAACGGCCTTCATTGCAAAACAACTTTATCGATCACCCCTTGACAATTTATAAAAAAACACATATACTTTGATTATCAAAGCATTTAGTTTGATAATCAAAGTATATCAGGAGGCACCTATGTATCATGGAAAAATAGTTGGAACAGGAAGTTTTTTGCCTGATTTTATTGTGACCAATGATGATTTAGCCAAGGTGGTTGAAACTTCAGATGATTGGATTTATACGCGAACCGGCATAAAAGAACGTCGAATTGCTAAAGATTATGGCGTAAGTGATATGGCAGCACAAGCAGCAAAAAATGCCTTAGATCAAAGCGGTGTTAAACCGGAAGAGATTGATCTTATTATCACAGCAACGGTGAGTTCAGAATATTCGATGCCGTCAGTAGCATGTATGGTTCAAGGTAAAATCGGAGCCAAGAATGCGTTTGCGTTTGACTTGCAAGCAGCATGTTCAGGGTTTGTCTATGGACTAGATGTTATCGAACAATTCATAAAAACAGGAAAAGTAAAAAAAGCTTTACTCATCGGTGTTGAAAAATTAAGCCAAGTGCTTAATTGGGAAGACCGTTCAACATGTGTACTCTTCGGAGATGGAGCGGGTGCCGTTATCATTGAAGCAACAAAAGAGGTATATGGAGTCATTGATGTATTGAATAAGTCAATCGGAACCGATTGGGATGTTTTAACATCAAAGATTAAACATAATGACACACCGTATTATAAGCAAGGCGAAGACAACTATTTGAAAATGGATGGACAGCAGGTGTTTCAATTTGCTTGTAAGAAAGTTCCTGAAATTTTCGAAGGATTACTTACCAATAACGGATTAGAGACAATTGATGTTGACCTTTTTGTACTTCATCAAGCCAATAGTCGAATTATTGAACGCGTAGCAAAAAAAATGGGGCAACCCATAGATAAATTTTACATGAATATTGAAAAATGCGGCAACACATCAGCGGCAACTATTCCAATTGCATTAGATGAACTCAATGCAAAGGGAGAACTAAGCGGAAAAACCGTTGGTATCTCAGGATTTGGTGCAGGACTGACTTATGGAGCAGCTTTCATTCAATTTCAATAAAAAAAATTTTTAGGAGGAAAAAATCATGGAATTTTCAAAATTACAAGAAATTATTGTCGAAGAACTAGGTGTAGAGACAGAGGAAGTAACATTAGAGGCAACATTTGCAGATGACTTAGGGGCAGACTCATTGGACTTATTCGAACTCGTTATGTCAATTGAAGATACATTTGGTGTATCTATTCCAAACGAAGAATTAGCCAACATTAAAACCGTTAAAGATGCTGTTGATTACATTGAAGCAAACGACAAGTAATCACCAAATCGTTTAAGTAACTAATTACTAGGAGGAATCATGAAAAAGATTGCATTTATTTTTCCCGGACAAGGGGCTCAGCATACAGGAATGGGAATGGATCTACTTGACCAATCACAAGAAGCAAAAAAATGTTTTGAAGTTGCAAATAGTTTATTGGATTTTGACTTATACGACTTATGCTCAAATGAAAAAGCACCAATCGATCAAACGGCATATACGCAACCTGCCTTAGTCGCTGTATCTATTTGTCTTCTCAATGAATTAAAACGCTTAGTAGACATTGTACCTGACTATGTAGCTGGCTTAAGCCTTGGTGAATACAGTGCTCTTGTTGCAGCAGACATATTATCCTATGAAGATGCGATTCAGCTGGTTCGTAAGCGCGGCTTATATATGGAAGAAGTCGGTCGTATGACTCAAGGCGGGATGGCAGCTGTTATGAAAGGTGATCAAAACCTTATCGAACAAGAGTGTGCGAATGATCCCGGCGTCGTTGGTATTGCCAACTACAATAGTCCGGTTCAAGTGGTTATATCCGGAGAAAAAGATGCAGTAGAGCGCGTTTCATCACAATTAGCAGAGAAAAAAATGCGTGTGATTCCTCTAAAAGTTAGTGGCGCCTTCCATTCACCCCTTATGGAACCGGCGGCTCAAAAGTTTGAAAAAGAACTCGTACATGTTAACTTAAAATCCGGAAAAATACCCTATATAACAAATGTAACCGGAGAGGTCATTACAGATATTAGTGAGACAAAAACCTTATTGGTTGAACAATTAAAGGGTGCGGTACTTTGGGAAAAATCCGTTTGCACAATGATTGATCAGGGTGTAGATACCTTTGTTGAAATCGGACCGGGCAATACATTAGCCGGTCTTGTAAAGAAAATCGATCGAAGTGTTAAGGTATTAAATCTGAATTCATATGAAGCGTTAAAAACGATTGTAAATGAATTAGAGGGAGCGTAAAAAATGGATAAGAAAGTAGTACTTATAACAGGTGGTAGCCGAGGCATCGGAAAAGCAATAGCATTGACGCTAGGAAAATCGGACTATCATGTCATTATAAATTATCGAAGCCGTGAAGATGAAGCAGTGAAGGTTTTAGAAGAAATTATTGCAGGTGGTGGTAGCGGAAGTATCTACCAAAGTGATATTAGCAATTATAATGAAACGGAAAAAATGATGACAGACATCATCAAAGAATACGGCGGTATTGATGTTTTAGTAAATAATGCAGGCATTACAAAAGACCAATTAATGTTACGTATGTCGGAAGAAGATTTTTCCAGTGTCATCGACATCAATCTAAAAGGTGCATTTAATTGTGTTAAACATGTAACGCGCTCCATGTTTAAAAAACGATCGGGTTGCATTATTAATATTAGTTCCGTGATTGGACTTGTGGGAAATGCAGGCCAAGTTAATTATGCCGCATCAAAAGCAGGAATTATCGGTATGACAAAAGCGCTGGCTAAAGAGTATGCAGCAAGAAACATACGAGTCAATGCGATTGCACCGGGATTTATAGATACAGAAATGACAGATGTATTATCAGAAGAAATCAAAGAAGACATTTTGGATAAAATTCCTTTACATACATTAGGACGTCCGGAAGATATCGCTAATATGGTAAACTTCTTGGCATCCGATCAAGCAAAGTATATTACAGGACAAGTGATCGCCGTTGACGGCGGAATGACAATGTAAGGAGCTAATATATGAGAAGAGTAGTTGTTACAGGTTTAGGTGCCATAACACCCATTGGATTAGATGTGGAAAGCTATTGGAATAATTTAAAACAAGGTGTTATCGGTATTGGGCCGATTACACATTTTGATACATCAGAATATACAGTAAAGCTGGCAGGTGAAGTCAAAGATTTTGATCCGAAAAATTATATGGATCGTAAAAACGCTAGAAAATATGATAGATTTTCTCAATTTGCAATTGCTGCTGCAAAGGAAGCATTAAAAAATTCAGGATTAGATTTAGAACAAGAAGACTTATATCGCGTTGGCGTTATTGTAGCGTCCGGGATTGGTGGACTTGGGACGATGGAATTAGAAGAACAAAAGCTTATTGAAAAAGGGCCTTCTCGAGTATCACCATCACTCATTCCAAAGATTATTACCAATATGGCTGCTGGAAATATTGCCATAGAGATTGGTGTCAAAGGTGTCAATACAAATATTGTAACCGCTTGTGCAAGCGCAAGCCATTCCATTGGAGAAGCTTTTAGAAATATTAAATACGGCATTTCTGATGCTATCTTTTGTGGTGGTGCAGAAAGCTCGATTGTACCATTAGGTATCGCCGGATTTGCCAATATGACGGCCTTATCGACGAACGAAGACCCGAACTTTGCATCAAGACCCTTTGATAAGGACCGGGATGGATTTGTCATGGGTGAAGGTGCCGGTGTTTTACTTCTTGAAGAATATGAGCATGCAAAAGCACGTGGGGCCAATATTTTAGCAGAAATTGTCGGATATGGGGCAACCTGTGATGCCTATCACTTAACGAGTCCGGACCCTGAAGGAACTGGCGCCGGAAAAGCTATGGAATTTGCCCTTGCTGAAGCCGGAGTAGGACCGGAACAAGTCCAGTATATCAATGCACATGGAACGAGCACACCTTATAATGATCATTTTGAAACCTTAGCAATTAAACGTGCCTTTGGCGAGCATGCATATAAATTAAAAGTTAATTCAACAAAATCTATGACCGGACACCTATTGGGTGCTGCGGGTGGCGTTGAAGCGGTTGCAACGGTAAAAACATTGATGGATCAATTTATTCACCCGACCATGGGCTATCAGACGCCGGATGAAAATTGTGACTTAGATTATGTACCCAATCAAGGGGTTTCAACGAATGTTGAGTATGCTATCAGCAACTCATTAGGTTTTGGTGGTCATAATGCAAGTCTTCTATTTAAACGTATCTAGTTTATATAGAAAGAGACGAAGGAGGTAGTTAAGATGAATACAAAAGAAGTATTAGATATGATACAAACGCTAAAAGAAACAGGATACAAACATATAGATGTGGCTCATGAAGGTTCACATATTATTTTATCCAATTCAGAATATATAGGTCAAAGCGGTCATCAAGTGGCGCAAGCGCCTATGCATCAAGCCCCAACGCCTCAAGTGCAAAGTCTTCAAGTGGAGACATCAAACCAGAGCGATAGCGAGGATGAAGACAAAGAGCAAGCTGTAGCAGTAAAGGGTGGCCATATTGTAGAGTCTCCCATTGTCGGAACCTATTATAACGCGCCCAGCCCGGATGCAGATCCCTATATAACCGTCGGAAGTAAGGTAAAAAAAGGCGATGTCTTATGCATCATAGAAGCGATGAAATTAATGAATGAAATCGAAGCGGATCAAGATGGAGAAATAGCAGAAATACTTGTTGAAAACGAACAAGGCGTTGAATATAGTCAACCCTTATTTCGCATCGTTTAGGAGGATATATGTTAGATATTAATGAGATTAAAAAAATAATTCCTCATAGAGAACCCTTTTTATTGATTGATCGTATTGATGAGATGGAACCTGGAGTCAGTGCCAAAGGAATAAAGTGTGTAACGTATAATGAATATTTTTTCCGGGGACACTTTCCGCAAGAACCCGTTATGCCAGGGGTCCTTATTGTTGAAGCATTGGCACAAACAGGCGCAGTCAGTATATTATCTCTAGAAGAAAATAAGGGAAAAGTTGCCTATTTTGGTGGACTCAATAAAGTGAAATTTAAGAAAAAGGTCGTGCCAGGGGATGTTCTGACACTCGACGTTGAAATCGTACGCCGAAAAGGACCTGTTGGTATAGGAAACGGAATTGCAAAAGTTGGAGACGACATAGCGGTGACTTGTGAATTGACATTTTTTATAGGGTAGGTGATTGAATGTTTCATAAAATACTTATTGCAAATCGTGGAGAAATAGCCGTACGCATCATTCGTGCCTGTAGAGAACTCGGAATTCGTACAGTGGCTGTCTATTCCACAGCAGATCGCGAGGCATTACACACACTTTTAGCCGATGAATCCGTTTGTATCGGTCCGGCCAAAGCGACAGAGAGTTATTTAGATATTAAGCGTATTATAAGTGCGGCAGTGATTACAGGGGCCAATGCCATTCATCCGGGCTTTGGGTTCTTATCCGAAAATCCAAAGTTTGCAAAAGTTTGTGAAGAATCAAACATAAAACTCATCGGACCGTCATCAGAGATGATGTCGCTCATGGGTAATAAAGCAAAAGCGAGAGAAACGATGATCAATGCAAAAGTACCTGTTGTTCCCGGAACAGAAGGTATAATTACCTTAGCTGACGAGGCATATGACTTAGCCGACTCTATCGGTTTTCCTTTAATTATCAAAGCAGCCAATGGTGGTGGAGGTAAAGGAATGCGCGTTGCAGAACGCAAAGAAGAAGTTCGTAAGATGTTTTCTCTTGCCCAAAAAGAAGCAGTTGCCTCCTTTAGTGATAATGGAATGTACATGGAGCGTTATGTGGTGAATCCAAAACATATTGAATTTCAAATTCTAGCAGATGAGCACGGAAATGTTATACATCTAGGTGAACGGGACTGTTCTGTACAGCGTCGACACCAAAAGATTGTTGAAGAGGCGCCGTCAAAAGCACTTACGGATAAATTAAGAAAAAAAATGGGTGATGTGGCAGTTCGTGCGGCTAAGGCTATTAACTATACGAATGCAGGAACAGTAGAATTTTTATTGAATGATCAAGGTGAGTTCTTTTTTATGGAAATGAACACACGAATTCAAGTGGAACATCCCATAACTGAGATGGTTACCGGAGTCGATCTTATAAAAAAACAAATCGAAATTGCAGCAGGCTTACCTTTGAATTTATCCCAAAAAGATATTAAACTTCACGGACATTCGATTGAATGTCGAATTAATGCGGAAGATACCAGCAAAGATTTTAGACCATCACCTGGAACCATTACCAATTTAATCATGCCCGGAGGTAAAGGAATACGTATTGATGGAGCAATTTATAACGGCTATACTATTGCACCCTATTACGACTCAATGTTAGCGAAACTTATTGTTCATGGGGATACCCGTGAAGAGGCGCTTGCAAAGATGAAAAGTGCATTAGGTGAATTCATCATTGAAGGTGTAACGACAAATATCGATTTTCACTATGAAATTCTAGAAAATCCATCCTTTGTGACCGGAGACTATGATACAAGCCTAATTGAAAAAATGAAAGTGTGATTTAGATGAAGCCATTGTTTAAAAAGACAAAATATATACAAATGCATACATCCACAACGGTCATCCATAAGGCAGAACCGAATGTGCCATCCGGTTCATGGATAAAATGCCCGACGTGTAATGAAGTCGTATATAAAGATGATTATAAAGCCAATGCTTATATATGTCCAAAGTGTCAAAAACACTTCCGTATGAGCGCGTCACAGCGTCTAAAGATGATATTAGATGACCATAGCTTTATCAATCTCTTTCATGAGCAAAAAACAGAAAATGTGCTGAATTTTAAAGGCTATGATCACAAAATCCAAGGTCTTATTGAAAAAACCGGGATTGATGAAGCTGTATTAACAGGGACCGGAACGATTTATGGAATCAAAGTAGCGATTGGTGTGATGGATAGTCGGTTTTTAATGGGGAGTATGGGGCATGTTGTCGGAGAGAAAATCACCCAATTGACGGAACTAGCAACAAAAGAAAGCTTGCCACTGATTCTTTTTACGGCATCCGGAGGCGCTAGAATGCAAGAAGGGATTATTTCCCTCATGCAGATGGCAAAAACATCGGCTGCCATTAAACGTCATCATGATCAGGGTGGACTATATATTACAGTGCTTACGGATCCAACCTCCGGAGGCGTAACAGCCAGCTTTGCCATGCTTGGAGATATTATTTTATCAGAACCGGGTGCATTTATAGGATTTGCAGGACCACGTGTTATTCGTGATACAATCCGTCAAGAACTTCCGGAAGGCTTTCAAACGGCTGAATTTTTATTGGCACATGGCTTTGTAGATGCCATTGTAAAGCGAAAAGAATTACGTGATACCTTAAATCAATTATTAATCATGCACAACTATCAAGCAGATGAAAACATACCTATGGAAGAAGAGAGGTGTTCAGATGAAAGCTTGGGATAGAGTACTCAAAGCACGACGGGCAGATCGACCCACGGCGCAAAAATACATCGAAGCTTTTACGGAAAACTTCATGGAATTTCATGGTGACAGGTATTTTAGCGATGACGCAGCGATTATAGGCGGAGTAGGACTTATTGAAGGAATGCCGGTGACAATGATCGGTCAAGAAAAAGGGTCTAAAACGAAAGATAAAGTCAAGCGAAATTTTGGCATGCCTAATCCTGACGGATATCGAAAAGCATTACGACTGATGAAGCAGGCCGAAAAATTCAATCGCCCCATTGTTTGTTTTGTAGATACATCCGGAGCCTTTTGCGGGCTCGAAGCTGAAGAACGTGGCCAAGGTGAAGCCATTGCAAGAAATCTATTCGAGATGAGTAACCTTCGTGTTCCGATTATATCCATTATCATCGGTGAAGGTGGAAGTGGTGGTGCTTTGGCATTAGCAGTGTCAGATGAAGTGTGGATGTTTGAAAATGCCATCTATTCCATTCTATCACCGGAAGGTTTTGCTTCGATTTTATATAAAGATGGTTCCTTAGCACCTAAAGTTGCGGAAGATATGAAGATTACAGCAGAGGAGCTCAAAAACCTGAACGTCATTGATTCTGTCATTCAAGAACCTTATGACGGTGCCCATGAAAGTTTTGAGCTGATCGTTGAACTCCTTAAGGATAAGTTAGTATATTCATTAAAAGAATTAATGCAATTACCAAAAGATACGCTGGTAGAAAAGCGCTACCAACGATATCGTAAATTCTAAAAATCATCGTATGCTTATGGTTAATGTATCAGAAGCCATGTGAATGCGTAACCGATAAAGGTCGTGATCCCATGATTTTTGTAAACGAGGATCACGAATAGCAAGCGGCTCCACGTCGATAGAGTGAATACTTCCGTCTAGATGAATGTGGACCCAATCCTCTAAAAAAATATCATTACCCTCAACCTTGGGTTGAATATAGGTAATTAAGTTTGAAACAAAATCAAAGCTGTCGAATGTGTCTTCACATTCAAGATGGTCTTTGATTTTTATTTTTTCACCCTTATATAAGGTCACTTCTCGATAAAAGGCAGATAGTGAAGTCATATAAGGATAGGCATGGGCTAGGTTCATATATATTGACGGCGCCTCTAAATCAAGTTGGCAATGTACCTCAGTCGCCTTATAGTCTTTTCCGGCAAGCTGCATTTTTCCGGCTAAGGTGGGGAGATTATGATAGTCGGATTGCATTGTCCATATAGAATAACGATCCTTTGAGAAAGTCTTAGCCGTGTAAGATTCGACACCGATATCAACAAAAACAGGCAAACCATGTTTATAAAGAGTGAAACTTCCGGTGTCATTATGGTTATGATTATCATCATTATCGCCGGATTTGACAGCAAGAGTGAACGTATTGTCACGGACAACCATAAGGCCGACGCTTTCATAGTAAATATCGGGCGGCATTGTTAAATCATGTGAAGGATAGTTCACAATCGCATCATAATGCTGGATATTTTGTAGGCGATAAAAAAGGTTGATTTCATCGCGGATAAAGGGATCGTCACTTTTTTTATAATCCCAAGCGACATGTGCCATCATGTTCTCATTTTGCGTCCGCTTGGCAAAAAGGAATTCACGAGCACTAAAGCGTTCTAAGACCGCGGAACAATCAGAAAAATTGATATAATAGCGATCATTGACATGAACATGATATATATATGCACACATATTTTGGATTTTTTCTTCAGCGTAAACCTCTATATAGGCATTGTGAGTAATGGCATTTAACAGTTCAATAGTATTAAATAAACACAGACCGGAATGGCGATAGTATAGAGCTCCTTCATCGCAACATCCGTCGTCTCCATATTCTTTAAGGAAATAATCAATGCTGACATTGGCCTTTTGAAAGGCTTTTTGGCGGGAGGCATCTGATTGTGGCGTTAAAAAGAAGGTGAACAAAATATTTTGTGTGCACCAGATGGTCCAATTATTCATAGGCTCATCGCCATGACCCATCCACCAAAAGTGTTCATTAAGATAAGGTCTAATGATACGTGAGTCAAGTTCTTGATGAATACGTGACCGAATTTGGGGACTTATACCATCAAGCTTATCACCTAAGAGATAATCAATCATTGCAAGTAAAGCACCGGTTTCACAAGCAAAAAGATCTAAAATCGGGCGTGAATGATCCGGCACTATGTGGCTAGGTGTATCACGTATATAGGAATTATGAGCAGGCAATTGCCATGCACTTTCTTCACATAGAAGAAAAATACCATTGATAATGGTATCCATAAACATATCATTATTATAAATACACTCAAGAAGAACAGCCGTATTTAAACGACGTCGACGTTCAAAATAGATGCTTTCATAATCAACCCGATTGCCATGACGCTTATAATCCATGAATTTTGAGATAGGTAATATGGGATAGTTATAGTCTATATAGTCCGCCTTTTGTGGTTCAAAATGTTCTTGAATATCTTCTGGTAAATGATCCCAGAAGGAACGATCACTTATCTTTGGAAAAGGTTGGAATTCATAAAAATCTTGTTTGTACTGACGTGCGATTTCTTTAAACATATTCATCCTCGCTTGTATTTTTTTGAATAAATTCTCTAGGTGGACAGCCTTCTACTTTTTTAAAAACTTTGCTAAAGTAGAAAGCACTTTCAAAACCTAATTCTTCAGCAATTTCATAAATCTTTAAATCCGATTCCATTAAACGTATTTTAGCAAGAGCAATTTTTTTTGCGGTAATATATTCATTAAATCCGACACCGGTTGTTTTTTTAAAAAGCTGACTTAAATAGTTGGGACTAATGCCAAATAAAGAAGCAATGGTATTTAAGGACAACTTATCGGTAATATGACTATCAATATAATCCTGAATCGTTTTTATCATGTGGTTCTTGTAATTTTTATGCTGGCTTACAAGTAAATCGCAGATACCATTTTTTAATATCTCCAGCCATTGAATAACTTGGTCAATGGTTGTTTTTTTATAGATTGAGCGATACCCATCTGCATCTTCATAAATGATATCCAGATGGTCTCGGCTTGTTGGAAGTAAAGACAAGGTCAGATATAATACATTACAAGCGGCATCGATTGCCTGAAGATACATATTGGGTTGACTTTTAAACAAATAGATTAATGCATCAATGGTTTGTCCGAAAGATTCGCCATCATAGCTTTCAAAGGCAAGTCGGATGTCGTTTTTGAAGAGTCCTAAGTTAAAGGTGGAATGATTTAAGGTTGTATTATTTTCAGAATAATCTGAAAAAAAGTGGATGGAATCGGGAGCTATTTTTAAGGCCTGTAATTGCCGAGCCTCTTGATAAGAGTCACTTAACATCAGTGAATCTTCATAGGGGCGACCTAGACAAGCACAAAGATGCACATTAAAGTAATTATAGGCCATAGAAAATGAAGACATGAGCGCGTTTTTAATATCGGAACGCTGAATGTCAAAATCCCGATCATCCAGTTTGAAAATAATGCAAAAATGGCGTGTATCTAAGGTTGCCACGAAACAGGACATATGTTTTTTAACAAGATTTTCAACCATTTGAGTTGTACTTAGACATAGGCTTAAAAGCTTTTCATCCATATATTGTGTTTTATCTGTCTCTATAATGGTACATAAAGCCACTACATATTTTGATGCGCTAAAATCTAGCTGCAACTCTTTTGCTTGGAGACGAAATTGTTTTTGATCGACAAAGAGGTTATTCAAAAGCCGAATCATAAACTTCTCGTAAAAAAATTGCAAATGAGAGGTTGAGCTTTTGAGTTCCTTGTTTTTATATTGATAGACTTGAGCTAATGCCTTTTGAATCGTTTCTGACAAAGTCTCTGAAGTAATATCTAATTTGATGAGATAATCAAATGCTTGATGCTTAATAGCTTCTTGTACCAGTGAAAATTCTTCATAACTGGTTAAGAAAATGAACAGAGGTAAATTTTCATAGCGTTGTCGACAGATTTTAATTAATTCCAGACCGGTCATAATCGGCATTTTAATATCGCATAGAACAATTTCCGGCTTTTGATTTTCAATAATTTTAAGTGCTTTTTCTCCGTTCATGGCAGTTTCGCAAAGTTCAATATCAAATTGGTTCCAATCAAGCATTGATTTAATGCCGATTTGAACGAGTGGCTCATCATCGACGATTAATAGTTTAATCATGGTTTTCTCCTTTTTGGTAAACGAATATGTACTGTCGTCCCGCGATTGGTTGTCTTGGAATCGAGTGAACTTGTAATGGTTAATCCAAAGCCCTGGCCATAAGCATGTTGGATACGCAAATTGACATTATTAATGCCAATCCGTTTAAAAAAATCATGTTGATGGTCTTTATTGGCGGATAATAGATCTTCGATTTGTTCTTGAGTCATTCCGACGCCGTCATCTTGAATATCAATATGAAATAATTGATGTGCATCAAGATAGGCATGAATATGAATGGATCCTGTCGCCTGTTTTGGTTCAATTCCATGAAAAATCGCATTTTCTACAATGGGTTGTAAGGTGAACTTTGGAAGCTGGCAGTCATATAAGTCGCTATCATCAATAGCATATGTTAGTGTCAACATGCCACCATAACGGTATTTTTGAATTAAAAAATAGTGATCCAAAAGGTCGATTTCATCTTTTAAGGTATGAATCTGGTGGGTATCCTTTGAAACCGATCGTAACAGTTTCGAGAGAGAGGTTGTCATTTCCGCTATTCCGGTTGCATTTTGTATTGACGCCATCCATTTAATGGAATTAAGTGTATTATATAAAAAGTGCGGATTAATCTGACTTTGAAGAATTTCATATTCCAACTGATTTTTTTCTTTTTCATCTTCAATACGCCGATCCATAAGCAAAACGACGTTTTCGGATAGATTGTTAATACCTCGACCGATTTCACCCAGTTCATTGTCCCATTCAATATGAGGATCATGAGAAAAATCTCCGGAAGCGATAGATGACAATTTATGTAAAAGCTGTGATAAGGGCCGGTTGATTTTATGACTCAAGAAAAAAGTCAATAAAAATCCCATAAGCATAACAACAAGCGCAATGGCAATAAGTAATAGAAAATATATATTCTTCTGTGTCGAAAGCTGTTCCATAGATAAGGTTTGAGACAGATACCAACCATTTATGCTGGACGGGTAGGTGATTAACTGCCGTGAGTTTCCATTATCATCTGTAAATGCCTGAACCTGCTGATTCAAATCAATAGTTTCAAAGGCATAAGGGATTAAGGTATCTTGAGTAACTTGGTAGGTTTGTTCATTAATAGTGACAAATAATTGACTATCTGTCGGTAACTCATACACAGAAAAGACATCGGTAATAATTTTTTGCGAGATGGATAAATAGCTCCAACCAATGATATCATTGGCATAAGCGGCATAAACCGGACGAATAAGTGGAAGCATTTTTGCATTTGCTATTTCACCGAAAGGATCTTCTTCAATTCCGGTCCAAAGGATATTTTTTGAAGATAATTGTCTATCGAAACCGGGTAGACTTGTTACTGTGTCAAAGATATTTAAAGAAAGATAAGAGGACGTCGGGGAAATTTGGAGATAGTTGCCTTCAAAACTACTGACAATAATCCGATTAATATATAAGGAAGAGCGATTATTTCGAAATTCTTCTAATAAACGCTTCCAGGAAGCGAGGGATTGTTGGCGGACTTCGCTTTTTTCTCGCTCATAGATTTGTTTAATCTCTAAAGAAGGATCCGACGAATAGTCTTTTGCGGCTTGATTCATTTGATTAGCGGATTCAATGTATTTGGCTAATTCAACATTGGATTCACACCAATTGGCAAAGGACGTAATAGGGAGTATATCTTTTGAAATCGACTCTGAAGCCAATGAAAGATTATATGTTGTAGATTGAATCAGACTTTCAGAAAGAAGGCGACTAAAAAGTGTATACACAAACGTAGTAATTAATAAAGTGACGAGTAAGGTGAAAACAACAGTTACGCCGATGAGGTAAGTTTTAATGCTTTTTAGGCGAGGTTTCATAAAAGCCTCCTTTCTATGATGCCTTTATTCTAAAGATAAAAGTAGATGATGTCAACAAAAAAACGGGAGAAAAAGCGGGGTTTTTTGTCAATTTGTATACAATAATAATAAATAACAGGAAGTGCATAAAAAAAGACATGTTTTAAAAAAAAGAAAAGCAAGTATATTTTTTATGGATAAATAGTCAATGTAATCAAAGAAATAATCCATTCAAAAAGCGGGTGAATCAACATATACTATATGTATCAAACAAATTTAGGGAGGAAAACACATGAAAAACAAAAGAAATATGTTAAGTTTATTACTGGTTCTCGTACTAACGGTAGCACTTTTTGCAGGTTGTGGCCAGGAAGATGAGCAAGGGAGTACAGGTACCGATTCGACAACGACAACAGAGACAGATACTACAGCAGATGATGTAACGACAGAAGATACGACAAGTGAAGATTCATCGGCAACTAGCGACCAGACAACCATTAAATGGGCGGTATGGGATATTGCATCAACGACCTATTACCAACCACTTATCGATGTTTATGAAGCGACCAATCCGGATGTAAAAATCGAGATGGTGGATTTAGGTTCTCAAGATTACATGACAGTACTTGGAACACAGTTATCCGGTAGTGATACAGACCTTGACGTTGTAACGATTAAAGATATTCCGGGATATGTCAATCTTGTTGCTAAAAATGTTTTAGAACCTGTTGATACTTCAGGATTAGATTTAAGCGGTTATGGTGGTATGACAGAACAAATTGAAATCAATGACACCTTATATGCATTACCATTTAGAAGTGACTTCTGGCTTGTTTTCTATAATAAAACAGTTTTTGATGAAGCAGGAGTTGATTATCCAACGAATGATATGACATTTGAGGAATATGATGCATTAGCTCGTGAAGTTTCAGATGATACATTAGGAAGCGAAGTTTATGGTAGCCACTATCATGTATGGCGTTCAGCAGTTCAATTATTTGGTATTTTAGATGGAGAACATAGTATTGTTGATGGAAACTATGATTTCCTTAAGCCATATTATGACATGGTTGTTGCTCAACAAGAAGATATGATAGCACAAGATTATGCAACGCTTAAAACAAGTAATTTACATTATTCAGGAGCCTTTGCGCAAGGAAATATCGGTATGATGAATATGGGAAGCTGGTTTATTCCTACATTAATTGAAAAGATACAAACAGGTGAGTATAGCGAAATCAGTGAAGGCGGTAACGGAAACTGGGGACTAGTAAAATATCCTCATGCTGAAGGTGTAGAACCAGGATCAACACTTGCTACAATTACATCCTTATCCGTTGCGTCAGCATCAGATAACAAAGAGATTGCAACAGACTTTATGAATTTTGTATGTGGACCTGAAGGTGCAGAAGTGGTTGCAGCCACAGGTACATTCCCAGCAATTAAGACAGATGCTGTTGTAGATATGATTGCTTCAAAAGAAGGGTTCCCTTCAGATGATGCTAGTGCAGAAGCATTGAAAACATCAAATACATATCTTGAAATGCCGATTCATGAAAAGAGTGCTGAAATCGAAGTGATCTTAAATGACGGACATGATTATATTATGACAGGAACAATGACAGTGGATGAAGGTATTGCATACATGAATGAAGAAGTCGGAAAGATTTTGAACTAAGATTCAATACCCAAACCAAATACATAATCACATAAAATATGGACGAGTTTATCTCGTCCATCATTTTATTAAGGTTAGGAGACGTTGTATGAAGAAGAGAAAATCACGAATCAGTCGTGAAACACGAAATAATTTGGTGGCATATTCATTTATTGCACCCAATCTTATTGGATTTTGTATATTTACCCTAGGTCCTATTATATTTGCCTTTACACTTGCCTTTATGGCTTGGGATGGAAATAATCCTATTCAATTTGTTGGACTTGAGAATTTTTGGGAACTAAAAGATGATACCCGATTTAAGGCAGCATTTATCAATACGATTGTATATGCGGTAACCACAGTGCCGTTAACATTAGCTGCGGCATTAGGACTAGCCATTATATTAAATCAAAAAGTTAAAGGTCGAGACATATTCAGAACGATTGGATTTTTCCCCTATGTTGCATCCTTAGTGGCTGTTGCGGCTGTGTGGAATATGATATTTAGTCCGGGTGCCGGAGTTGTAAACGTATTGCTGACAAATCTAGGTGTAGCCAGAGAGTACTTACCCAAATGGGCAGCGGACCCGGATTGGGCCATGTTTACTGTTGTTTTCTTTTCCGTTTGGAAATCCATGGGATATTATATGGTCATCTATCTCGCAGGCCTTCAAGGCATTCCATCCGACCTCTATGAAGCCGGAAATATCGACGGAGCCAATGCAGTACAGAAGTTTTGGTATATTACCGTTCCTCAACTTCGACCTACGACATTCTTTGTTGTTATTATGCTAACCATCAACTGTTTTAAAGTGTACGACATCATTTATATGATTACACAAGGTGGACCGGGAACATCGACCCTTGTACTTGTCTATCATATTTATCAAACAGCCTTTGTAACCGGAAGTAATTATGGATATGCCAGTGCAATTTCAATGATCTTATTCTTGATGGTATTACTTGTGACAATAGTTCAGTTTAAAGGAGAGCGAAAATATGCAAATAGCTAATAGAAAAATAAAACCATCTCGAATCGTGCTATATTTATCTCTCATCTTTATTTCAGTCCTGATGTTAGTACCCTTTATATGGATGCTATCGGCGTCATTAAAGTTGGATAAAGATGTTTTTACAGTGCCAATCCAATGGATTCCAACCAATCCCAGATGGCAAAATTATATCGATATTTGGAGTAAGATACCCCTGGCAATTTTTGTAAGAAACACATTTAAATTAACCATTATTGTAACCTTATTACAAGTGCTGACAAGTAGTTTTGCAGCCTATGCTTTTGCAAAATTAGACTTTAAATTTAAGCGAACACTTTTTCTTGGATATATCGGAACCATTGCCGTTCCATGGCATGTGTATATGGTTCCTCAGTTTATCATGATGCGGTCCTTTAATCTCAATGACACCCATTTGGCAATTATTTTTTTACAGGCCTTCTCTGCATTTGGAGTTTTCCTCATGCGACAGTTCTACATGAGTATACCGGACGAACTATGTGAAGCAGCACGGATTGATGGAATGAGTGAATATCAGATCTATGCGAAAATCATGTTACCATTATCCAAACCGGCACTCTCAACCCTTGTCATTTTCACATTCGTCAACACATGGAACGACTTCTTAGGTCCTTTAATCTATTTGACGACCCAAGAAAAGAAAACGATACAGATCGGATTACGTATGTTTATCGGACAATATTCATCAGAATACGGATTGATTATGGCGGCTTCAGTCATTTCTCTCATTCCCGTACTCATTGTGTTTTTAGCACTTCAGCGTTACTTTGTTGAAGGGATAGCAGCAAGTGGAATCAAAGGTTAAAAAATCAAGGAGGACATCATGAATAATGAACGTTTTGAAAGCTATAGTGAAATTACGGAAAAGGAAATCGGGCAGGCATTAGACTTTGCCTATCAGCACATCAGAAAATATGTGCCGGAATTTACCACGTCTTTTCAGAATGCCTATAGTGAAAACAATTTCTACAAACCGATTCCAAATAATTATTGGACAACCGGTTTTTGGACAGGTGAGATTTGGTTAGCCTATGAGTATAGCCAAGATGAAGTACTTAAAAAAGCTGCGGAAGTTCAAGTGCAAAGCTTTCTAGAACGGATTGATCAAAAAATCGAAGTTGATCATCATGATATGGGATTTTTATATTCACCATCGTGTGTGGCCGCTTACAAACTTACAGGCAATCAAAAGGGATGGGAAGCAGCAGTTAAAGCCGCCGATCAACTCATTACACGTTTTCATGATGTGGGCCAATTCATCCAAGCATGGGGACCCATGAATGCACCTGAAAACTACCGCTTAATCATTGATTGTTTATTGAATTTACCCCTACTTTATTGGGCATCGGAAGAAACCGGTGAGACACATTATAAGGAAATCGCCGATCAGCATATTCATACAGCAATTAACAATGTTATTCGTGAGGATTATTCAACATGGCATACATTTTTCTTTGATATGGAAACCGGCCAACCGGATCATGGAGAGACTTGCCAAGGATATAAAAACGATTCGGCATGGGCAAGAGGCCAGGCATGGGGAATCTATGGATGTGCCTTGGCTTATAAATATTTAAAAGACGATCGATATATTCAACTCTTTGAGAATGTAACACAGTACTATTTGAACCATTTGCCCAAAGATTTAGTACCTTATTGGGATTTAACCTTTACAGATGGGTCAAGTGAGCCAAGAGACTCTTCAAGTGCATCCATAGCTGCATGTGGTCTCCTGGAAATGGCAAAGTATGTTGATTCCAAAAAGGCAAAAACATATCAGTCGATTGCAAAGAAAATGATGAAGTCCCTTGTTAGTCATTATGCTGTCACCGATCATGAAATGTCCAACGGACTCGTTTTGCATAGTACCTATTCCAATCGAACCCCTTATAATACCTGTGATCATAAGGGTGTGGATGAGTGTAATATATGGGGCGATTACTTTTATATGGAAGCATTAACCCGTTTATATACTGACTGGAATTTGTATTGGTAAAAGAGCGTTTATAGGATATAGGAGGGTATTATGCGACGATTTGACTTAGACATCTATAAGAATGCATTTAAAACAAAAAAAGACCTGGAAAAATATATTTTAGACCTACTAAAGCCTCTAGAAAAAGCCTTTATTCGAAGTAATACGCGGATTCATATAAAAAACACAAGTACCGGTTCAAGTGACAGTGTCTCTCAGATGGAAGGCTTTTCACGAATTATATGGGGCCTAGTGGCATTAGAAAACGTTGATGCAGACTATAGCATGTGGAAAAAAATTCGTGATGGACTTATTAACGGAACCACACCGGGGCATAAAGACTATTTCGGTGAGGTAGGAGATTTTGACCAACGTCTTGTAGAGATGGCGGCAATAGCTTATGCATTTGCCTTGAAGCCAGCCTATATTTATGATCCCTTATCGGACACGGAAAAACAAAATCTTTACCAATGGCTCGATCAAGCCAATGCTCGTGAGGCGCATAACTGTAACTGGAAGTTTTTTCGTGTTATGGTCAACATCGGCTTTAAAACGCTAGGATTAGCCTATAATAAAGAGCAAATGGAATCCTATATGGATGATTTGGATACATATTATCTTGAGAACGGTTGGTATCGGGATGGAGATGTCGAAGGTGCCCACGCTGAGTATTATATACCTTTTGCCATGCACTATTATGGACTTTTCTATAGCAAATTCATGAACGATGTTGATCCAAAGCGTTCGAAAATCTATCGTGAACGGGCTATTGATTTTGCCAAAGAATTTATCTATTGGTTTTCAGAAGATGGATCAGCACTTCCTTATGGACGTAGTCTAGCCTATCGATTTGCCCAAGTCGCCTTTTGGTCCATGATGGTTGTCACAGATACCATAGGTCCATTTACAATTGGACAGATCAAAGGAATTATCCTTCGTCACCTACGATGGTGGAATCAACAAGCCATCTATGATGCCCAAGGCTTTCTAACTATGGGTTATGCTTATGACCAGGCCTTTATGACGGAAGAATATATTGGATCCGGATCGGTCTATTGGAGTTTGAAGACCCTTGTTATCGGTGTATTATCGGAAAATCACCCCTTTTGGCAAGCTGATGAAGAAGCTTTTCCTCAGTTAGAGCCCGTTCAAGTACAGAAGGCGCCCCGACTTGTTTTTAAGCGTCAGCAAGGCCATAATCAAGTTCTTGCTTATAATAGCGGAAATTATCATACCAATGGACATATTCATGTGGAATGTAAGTATGAAAAGTTTGTCTATTCAACACTGTTTGGATTTTCCGTACCGCGAAGTCATCGTCGACTAGAATTTGGAGCTTTTGACTCAACGTTAGCTATTTCATTGGATGGAAGCTATTATCGTCACAAAGATAAAAGTATTCAGATTGAGCTTAGTGATGAGATGATTAAAACAGTTTGGAAGCCCTTTGAAACAGTGAATGTTGAGACGCATTTAGTTCTTGGTTATCCCTGGCATATTCGCTTGCATCGCATAGAAACCGATAGGGACATTTACACGGCAGAAGGAGGCTTTGCCATTGGGCTAGAATCTTTGGATGACAAAGAATATCAACGACAATTAGTTGTAAATAATCGTGAGGCAAGTTGTTCGACAGACCTAGCCTATAGCCAAATTATAAACTTACTAGGCAATCAAAGGCCGGAAATGATCAAACCCGCCAGTAACACGAATATTATGAACGCAAGAACATTGATTCCCACACTCACATGTAGTCTGAAGGCAGGAATTCATTGGATTGCCTCTTATGTTTCAGGTGATGAAGGGGAATATACACCAGAAAAATATCCTCAAATCGTTTTAGCAGATAAGAAGTACATTATCTCATTAAATAATGGAAAAAAATATATAGTAAATACTTGACATTGATAATCATTACCATTACAATGGTAAGTAGTTATTGATACTACATGACTTTGTAAAGGAGATTTTCATGGATAAAAAAGAATGGAATGTACAATTAAAGCCTTTTGCAAGACCCAATCATAAAAAGGCAATGATTCAGATTTTAAATACTGTTGTTATATATATAGCGTTATTGATATTTACAATGTATTTGTATCAAGCAGATACGAGTATCTTATATATTATTCCCTTAATCATTGTTACCGGCTTATTCATGATACGTGTTTTTATTCTATTTCATGATTGTACACATCAATCATTTACCTCAAGTAGAAAATGGAATGAACGCTTAGGATATTTTTTCGGAATTCTGACGTTTACATCTTATGCAGCATGGCAAAAAGATCATAATATACATCATGGTGCTGTAGGTAATCTTGATCGACGGGGTGCCGGCGACATCTGGACATTAACTATTGAAGAATATAATGAGAAACCGATGTTAATGAAAGCTTGGTACCGGTTGTTTAGACATCCAATGTTTTTATTTACAGTGGCTCCGATCTTTCTCTTTACAGTTTTGCAACGTATTCCAACCAAGCATGCAAGACGTCGAGAGCATTTAGGCTATTTAATCACCAATATTGGTATTCTATTACAAGCAGGACTCTTATCATATATGTTTGGCATCAGTACTTATCTAATTATTCAATTATCCGTGATGTTCATTGGAGGAACGGTGGGTGTATGGATGTTTTATGTTCAGCATCAGTTTGAAGAGGTGTATTGGGAAGAAGCAAGTGAATGGAATAGTGTGGATGCTGCATTAAAAGGGAGTACCTTCTATCAGCTTCCGGCAATACTTGAATGGTTTAGCGGTTATATCGGATATCACCATATACATCACCTGAATTCCCGTATCCCCAATTATCATCTAAAAAAATGTTACTATACCATTCAGGAATTACAAGAAGTAAAAACAATTCGATTTAAAGAAAGTTTAAAGCTAGCTTTATTACAAATATATGATCAAAAAAGAAAACGCTTAATCTCATTTCAAGAGCTTAACTTAAGAAAAAATTATAATTAATACTTATATTTAAGCAATAATTCGGAAAAAATCATACAAATTTGCCAAATAGACTTGATTTTTTCTCTATATGCGGTATAATATAAGCAACCTTGTATTATGTGTATGTGTATCAAATTATCAGCTGAATTTTTATTGAAAGAAAGCTATAGTTTTGTGCTACAAATGAATCAAGGAAATAAAAATTCGGAGGTAATATATTATGACAGGAACAGTTAAATGGTTTAATGGAGACAAAGGATTTGGTTTTATCACTTCAGACGAAGGAAATGATGTATTCGTACATTACTCACAAATCCAAAAAGACGGTTTCAAAACTTTAGAAGAAGGCGAAAAAGTAGAATTCGACGTAGTTGAAGGAAACAAAGGCCCTCAAGCAGAAAACGTAGTTAGCTTATAATTTTAACATAAATAGACGTTTAACCCCCTAGATTTTAATCTAGGGGGTTTTTTAGAGGACTATTTTAATTTTTTACTCAACATGGATAATCAAACGTTCATATCGTGTTAATTGTGGGCTTCCATGATCCCTTGCTTCTAAAATAATGTGAATGGTCTCACCAGCTTTGACAGCTTGAGGAATAATAAAATAAGCATCTGTAATAGAATTTTTATTTTGAATCGTAACAGAAGTGTTTGTTGTATCCGCTTCTTTATGTTGATACCAGGTATAAGTGACATCATCTTCATCTGGATCATAGCTATTTCGTGCGGAAAGCTCAATATCATCTCCGGGTTTGGCTGAGAAATCTCGAGGGCCATCAAGTTCAATCACCGGATGATGATTAGCCTCGCTATAAGAATCGGTATTAGCCCAGTCTAAACGTGCTGCAAAATCATTTTGCGCAAGAGGAATATATTTTTCAACAGCAGTATAAATAGAGCCACCATCTTCGGCATCCGAATAATAAGACCCGTCTTTAGTTACAAAACGGCCACCCCAACCTCCATAAGTTGGATTTTCACTTGCACGTAGACCATTTTTAAAAGCATTGAGAAATGACGGAGTATCTCCTTCTAATATTGAAAGCTTTGTATATCTTGAAGCTAGGTTTCCATGATTATAGAGATATTTTGTTACCCAATCTTCACCGGTCCATTGATCTTGTTTATTAGTATATCCATAGGTGTCATCGAAAGACATACTACGTATGAGTAAAACTTCAGGAAAGTGCTCGCGAATATAATCTCCACTATTGTCTTGGAAGGTAATGGAAAAAATACGTGCTTTATCAGCAGCGCGTTTATACTCAGCATCACTATAATTTCCACTATATTTTAATTCATATAAGGCCTCAGCAGCGGTATTGAGTCCACCCCATGCTTGTAGCCAAACCGGTCGAGGGTCATCATCTAAGAGAACCTCAATGATCCGTTCAGATCCAGGCGTTGATCCAAAAGGAGGGATAGCGTTCGGATCATCTTCATCTACATTTTCCCGATTCTCATCACCGAGATATAGCTTATCAAGTAGAGTAGATGCATCAGGATAACTTGGGTCATGTATTCTTAAATTATTTAAGTCCTTTCCATAGGCTTCTATAACATCTTCAAGCCAATACTGATTGGTCGTTTGGCTATTACCATCAAGCTGATAATATGAATTCGTCTGTATGATAGCCTCGATGTCCATCTCATTGGCATAGAATAAGAATCGTACCATGGATGCACGATCATCACCCTCACCATCTGTCATCGCGATCACACGCGTCTTAGAAAGTTCTGAGGCGGTGGTAGTTGTTTGTGTGTAAGGCTGACGTTTGGAAGTATCAATAATACGCACAATGATGGTGCTGGCCTCAGCGCGTGTTAAAAATCCCTTTGGATTAAAAGAATGGTCCTCATATCCTGTAATCACTCCTGTAGCATACGCCGTATATACAGAAGGTTTTAATTGATTATTAATAAAATATACGTCAGGAATTTCATGGAGCATATCTGTTTGAAAACTATCAAATGTTGTGCCATGTAGTATAAAATCACCTTTTACTGCAAGTTCTGCGGCGACTTCACGTGTGATTGCATCAGACCAAGGGATTCCATGAAGGGTTGATGTGTCTTTGATAAGACCCAATTCATAGGCTTTATTAATATAAGGCTTAGCCCAGAACTTAGGAGCTGTAGCCGATAAGTCGGGGTATCCAATAACACTCACAACCATTTTAAGATATTGTTCAGCCGTTACCTTCTGATTCGGATAAAAAAATCCGTCAGGATATCCATTGATTACGTTCATATTTACAAGTTCCTGTGTATTTGAATAGGCCCAATGCGAGGAGGGTAAATCAGAGAACTCTTCTTGGGCCATTGGTGTGCAGACGGTTGTACTCATTGCAATAAATAAAATAAGAAAAAAGCTTATATATTTTTTCATTAAATGCACTCCTTTAAAATCTGTCTATAAAAAGTTACTACTTTCATTATAACATGTTTTTAGTATATAATAATATAGTAGGGTATGACTATAAACTAGAGTTGAGGTTATTTATGAAATACGATGTCGTGGTTCAAGCCACATTTATTCGACGAATCAATCGATTTATCGCAGAAGTTGAATTGGATGGACATGTTATTCAAGTACATGTAAAAAATACCGGGCGATGCGCAGAGCTTTTTATCAAAGGCGTAACCGTCTATCTGGAACCGGCCAAGAATCCAGACCGTAAAACAAAATATTCCCTTGTTGCCATTGTCAAAAATGGCATACTCATCAACATAGATTCGCAAATTCCAAATGCGGTGGCACAAGAAGCCTTAGAGAACAATGACTTCTTGAAAGAGCTGATTGGAGAAACTACCTATATCCGTCGCGAAGTCACTTATCAAAAGTCGCGATTTGATATCTACTATGAAAATGAGAACACAGGAGCCAAAGGATTTATTGAAGTCAAAGGCGTAACATTAGAAGATGAAGGGATTGCCATGTTTCCGGATGCACCAACACTACGAGGAACAAAGCATATTCGTGAGCTCATGGATAGTGTGGGGGAAGGCTATCAAAGTTACATCTTATTTGTGATTCAGATGAAAGGGGTTCATGTCTTTAAACCCAATCACCGAACAGACCCTGTGTTTTCAGAGACATTAATAGAAGCTGAAAAAAATGGTGTTACTATCCTATGCTTGGACAGTATTGTAACACCGGATTCGATTGTACTTGATCAACCGATTCCAGTTGAGTTAATATACTAATTCATATCAAAAACATAAAGGAGGAACACGATGAGATTTATATCATGGAACATAGACTCACTAAATGCAGCCTTAACAAGTGATTCAAATAGGGCGGTGCTAACAAGGCAAGTTATTGAGACCATTTTGGCAGAGGATGCAGATGTCATTGCTTTGCAAGAAACCAAGTTACCGGGGAAGGGGCCGAGTAAAAAACATATAGAACAATTAGAGAAGTATTTTAAAGGATACACTTATACATGGAGATCTTCTCAGGAGCCTGCGAGAAAAGGTTATGCAGGAACCATGTTTTTATATAAAGATAAGTACGCTCCGCAAGTTTCTTATCCAACAATCGGAGCTCCGGATACCATGGATGTAGAAGGTAGAATAATCACCTTAGATTTTGGAGAATTTTATCTCACGCAAGTATATACGCCCAATGCAGGAGATGGCCTGCGAAGATTGAAAGAACGGCAAATATGGGATGAAAAATACGCCGAATATCTACAAAACTTAGATCAAGAAAAACCGGTATTAGCAACAGGAGACTATAATGTCGCCCACAAGGAGATCGATTTAGCAAATCCACAAAGCAATCACAGATCAGCAGGTTTTACCGATGAAGAGCGTGCAGGTTTTACCAATCTTCTTAATAAAGGTTTTACAGATACCTTTAGACATATGCATGGAGATGTAACAGGCATGTATTCCTGGTGGGCACAAAGGGTTAAAACAAGTAAAATCAATAATTCGGGCTGGAGGATTGACTACTGGCTTGTGAGTGACCGATTAGCGGACAAAGTCACTAAATCGAAGATGCTAGATTCCGGTGTTCGACAAGACCATACACCGATTCTGTTGGAAGTGGATTTATAGGGAAAGAAGAATAGCAGTACACGCCTCCACACATGTGGAGTGCATTTTGAGCATGGTAAGGAAAAGTTTATAAACAGCAGTGGTGACTTTATATAGCATGGATATTAGCCGTTAGTTGCAATTCAAATTGTCATTGACAAGAAGATGATTTGTGATACAATATACTTAGCAAAGCTAAACACTTAGCGTTGTTTAGGAGGTGGTGTGATGAGCTTGAATCAGCAACTGAAAAAAGGTGTGTTGGAAATACTTGTTCTAGACATTATTCAAGAACAAGATGTATATGGTTATGAATTGTTGAAGAAGTTGGATGAAAATAGCGTAGGTCTTTTTGTATTGAAAGAAGGTTCACTGTACCCAATAATGTATAGACTTGAAGATAAAGGGCATATAGTTAGTTATAGGCAGGAAAGTAAAGGGAAAAGAGGCGTTACACGAAAATATTACCAGATTACAGAACAAGGGAAAATTGAATTAGAGAAGATGAAAGAAGAATGGCGACTATTTGATGAAACAGTCAATAGAATGCTAAGAAGAAAGGGGAGTAAAAATGGTAAATAAAAGCTTCAAAAAATATGCACAAAATGTGGTAACTCAAATTAGCTGTACACAAGAAGAGAAAAAACGAATTAAAGAAGATATCATAGAAATGTTGGTTCAAAAATTTTCAGGTAATCTCGATAGCAACCCGGTGGATCTAATGGGGAAGCTAGTGAGGTGGCTGCAGAATTTAGAGAAAATCTCAGTTCTTCTAGGATAGATGATAAACCATGGAATATATTTCTGATTATAGAATTCTTGGCTTACCTCTATACCATATCATCCTTCAATATCAAGTTGGGAAAAGAAACAAAGCTTCTAAGAAATTATTAGTAGCTAAAGGAATATTTGCATTTGGCCCACGTGCTTTTGGGGTTGTATCAATTGGTGGTTTATCCGTTGGCCTGATAAGTTTAGGAGGAGTAGCTATTGCTTCTAACTTAGCTTATGGTGCAGCTGCGATTTCGAGAGAAGTAGCAATAGGTGCTGTGACTCATGCTAAACTGATGTTGTATTCCCAAGAATATTTACAACCTAGAAATCTAGATGAAGGTGCTTTCAAAGCATTTAGATTTGATTATAAGATAGATTTTTTGAAAGAATTTGATTTACTATACCAGCGTTTTGGTGAAATAAAAAAGTTATTTGTTCATAAGCTTTTTGGTTAATTGTATCGATCATATAAATATGAATATAAGTGTACATTTGAAGAGGGAGTATAGTATTTTCAAATGTACGTATTAAATGAAAAAAGCATGCAAGTATTTTCAAATATACCATTGAAATGAAAATAAAAAGGTGTTATAGTCAAAAAGGAAGGCAATTTGAAAATAAAAGGAGCAATTCATGAAAAATAGAGCGGGATCATTTATAGAAATAGGAAATGGTATTAGTAAATATAAGTGCTTTATACCTAAAGGCTTGCCGCCAAAAGAACCAAGTATTCAATATGACGATGAGCTTATATACTTGATTTCAGAAGCCAACAGGTATATTGGACGACTTGATGAAGTTACTGACACATTAATTTCACCTAAATATTTTGTATATATGTATGCGAGAAAGGAAGCAACACTATCTTCTCAAATTGAAGGAACACAAGCGACATTTTCAGACTTGATTAAAGCTGAAGCAGGAATCAGTGATGAGATACCGGATGACGTAAAAGAGATTGAAAATTATGTAAAAGCTGTTAATTACGGATTTGAAAGACTAGAGACTTTGCCTTTATCATTAAGGTTTATTCGGGAGATTCATGAAATCTTAATGCAGGGAGTTCGTGGGGAAAATAAAACACCGGGTGAGTTTAGAAAGTCTCAAAACTGGATTGGGGGGTATTCAATATCCACAGCATCATATGTCCCACCATCAGTAGAATATATGGAACAACTATTGGATAATTTAGAGCAATTTATCCATGAGGAAAACTATATAGCAACATTAGTTAAAACTGCATTGATTCACAGTCAATTTGAAATGATCCATCCTTTTTTGGATGGAAACGGAAGAGTAGGAAGATTGTTAATGGCCTTCTATTTAGCAAATGAAGATATGCTCCATAAACCAACCTTGTACTTATCAAAGTACTTTAAAAGAAATCGACAAACCTACTATGAATGTTTGTATGACATACATGCTAAAGGCGATTATGAAACGTGGATTAAGTTTTTCATGCAAGGGATTATTGATACATCAAAAGAAGCTATAAATATGGCAAGAGAAATTAGTAGTTTAAAGGAGAATGACATCAGAAAAGTCAGTACCCTAGGAAGAAGTTCAGAGAATGCTTTGGTGATATATGAAGGTCTGTTTGATAAGCCAACGACGACAATAGATGATATTATGAGTAAACTTGAGACTAGTAATGCTACAGCAGGTCGATTAGCAGAAAAGCTTATTGATATAGGTATTCTTGTAAATATCAATAATAAGTCAAGGAATAAAGTGTTTGTATATAAAGCATATGTGGATATATTTGGTGATGATTGATATCTGACTTCGGTCAGATGCAAGCTACCTAATCGTTTAACTTTTCCTTTGGAAAGTTATGATTAGTCCCTTGCTTCGCAAGAATGTTTAAAAAAATGAATCAGTCTCAAAAAACACACGTCTCATGTGGAGACGGTTTTGGTGCTTAACAAAGTATTATAATCAATATAAGCAAGGCAGTTCAAGTTATTAGGCAGAGAAATCTGCCTTTTTTCATTATGTTTGTGTTATCTCCTATTTTTGCAAGTTACTCCTATTTATATAGATGAATTAGGAGAATTTTTATGAGAGAGTTTGATTATACCAGATTAGATGAACAGCTTTTTGACCGAGAAATAGTAAGTTTGTTGTCAGCGATTCATGAACATAAAGGAAAGCAGTCACTATATATTGAG
>Ga0163223_100076_pt1 | contig 38548 bp, 33 predicted proteins | sample MSEWel2016_02_17_2_FD_113147 | JGI IMG/M metagenome (GOLD analysis project Ga0163223, IMG submission 113147) | Subsurface microbial communities from deep shales in West Virginia, USA - MSEEL Well Study Marcellus 5H_2016_02_17 ...
TCCATATTAAGGGACTCTGAAACTCGCTGAGCGAGTAAGTCATAAGCATCTTCTTTATGACTGGTCGTATTGATACAGGCTTGCTTTGCAAAGCCATTTTGTGTTCGGACCTGATTTAACCATGCCTGTCGAAAGTGATCGTTATGAAAAATATGATGAAGATAGGAACCTAGCACATGGCCATCCGAACTAACACAACCGTCAACTCGATAATCATCAAGTTCAATCAATGCACTTGCCCCCTCTAAATATTGGGTTTCTCCAAGATGAATTTCATATCCTTTAACATCAATAGTATGGGCCTTAAGCGTTGGCGCAATAACCCTGCCTTGTACTTGTTTGACTATTTTTTGATCATGAAATATGGTATCTATAGGCAATAATCCCAATCCATCAATTGCTTTGACATGGTCATGATCACTCGCATGCTCATCAAAAATATGTTGACCTAATATCTGAAAGCCTCCACATAATCCAAAAATTTGTCCACCCTCTTGCTGGAACTCGATGATTTTATCAAAGAGTCCATTGGCTTTCAAACAGAGCAAGTCATCGATGGTTGATTTTGTACCGGGAATAATAATCGCATGAGGATTTTGAAAATCTTCAGGTGTCCGAATAATTCTTAATCGACAATCCGGTTCATACATAAAGGGTTCAATATCCGTATTATTACTTACCCGTTCCATATGGATAATTCCAATATCTAAAGGTTTCTCCTTCTGATCGTTCAAATTCACTTGTTTTGGGTTTCGAAAAACCAAAGAGTGGCTCTGGGCATCTTCTGTTTCAATATGTATATCATGCATATAAGGTATGACACCAATAACGGGTATGTGAGTATATGCTTCAAACCAATCAAGTCCATCCTGTAATAAACGAATATCTCCGCGAAACTTATTAAATATAACCCCTTTAATTCGATGTCGATGTTCAAAAACAAGTTCAATAGTCCCGATTAGACTCGCAAAGGAGCCCCCTCGATCAATATCCGTAACTAAAATCACATCCACATCTGCAGCTTGAGCAATACGCATGTTGACAATCTCACGATCATTCAAGTTCACCTCTGCCGGTGAACCTGCGCCTTCAATAACAATCAGGTCATAATGCTCATCAAGATATGCTAGGCTCTTGCGTACGGCCTCCATTCCTTTCGTGAGCGTAAACTCTTTTCCATAATCCATTCCCGAATAACTCTTATACACTTTTCCGTGAAGGACAACTTCACTTTTAGTATCTTTTCTAGGTTTTAGTAAAATCGGGTTCATATGGACATTGGCAATTTGACGTGCTGCTTCAGATTGGACGCCTTGGGCACGACCAATTTCTTCGCCATAAAGTGTAACATAGGAATTATTGGACATATTTTGACTCTTAAAGGGTGCTACTTGGTATCCTTTATCTGCAAAAATACGGCAAAGGGCTGTCACTAGATAGCTCTTACCCGCATCTGAACTTGTTCCCTGAATCATAAGACCTCTCATGACAAGCCACCTTTATCCTTTCCTTCATCCAATACTTTTTTTAATTTTTTCAGGATATAATCATATCCTTTGGGATGATGGGGAATCATACATGCAGAGCAGTCTTTAATGGTCCCACGCATTTTATATTTACCTCCACACGCGTCGACAAGGTATAATGGACAATAACAAAAAAGGCAATTAAATTCTTCTGGTATTTCAGTTTGATGACATGGAAAATATTCACATGCCTGATTATTAAAAAATCGATAATTATTTTTCATACTAAGCTCCTTTATCTTATTGAAGTTTAGCATTTTTTTATTGGGTTAGCAAGACTGACCTTCCCTGATCATCGAAATCTTTTGATCTTTAAATATGTTAATTGCTTCTTCAGGTTTTGCTTCTAGTGCTTCCTTACAATAGCTTTCAAGTTTCTTGCGGTCAATCGGACCATATTGCATGGTGACCGGACCTTTGATACATCCGCCTTCACAAGCCATTCCTTCGATAAGGACATTCCTTAACCGTCCGTGTTTTGCTTGAGTCAATACTTTTTTACATTCATTAAGTCCGTTACACACCATCAATTCATATTCAGCTTCAATCTTTTTTGTTTTCAATATGTCCTGCACTGCCTTGGCAACCCCTCCGGATGCAGCAAAGTTTCGACCAAAATAAGATGCATTATTGAGCGGGCTTGATTCCAACGACGCAACATCCATGTTAGCAGAGCGAACTATTCCAATAAGCTCTTCAAAGGTTAAGACATGATCAACTGCAGCAGGTAAATCTAAAAATTTTTCTTCTTCTTTTTTGGCAATACAAGGCCCAACAAAAACAACAGCAGCTTCTGAATCAATAGACTTAATCAAACGAGCCGTTGCAACCATTGGTGAAACCGTTGTTGAAATATGATGTTTCAACTCAGGAAATTCTTGATATACATACCGTACAAAGGCCGGACAGCATGACGTGGTCATAAAACCCTTGCTTGATTCAATATGTTCAACAAACTCTTTAGCTTCATGTACAGCCACCATATCAGCACCTAAGGCAACTTCGACTGCATCCTTGAAACCTATAGCTTTAATGGCTGTAACAACTTGCCCCAAAGAGACATCTTCAAACTGTGTTGCAATCGCCGGTGCCATCATGGCATAAACCGGACGGTTCCTACTTTTTAATAGTTCAATAACAGATAATAGTTCTGATTTGTCTTGCATGGCTCCGAAGGGACAGCTATATACACAGGCACCGCACCGAATACATTTGGACTCATCAATAACCGCTTTTTTATGTTCATCAATTGCAATGGCTTTTGTTGGACAGACACGAAGACATGGTCGTAACACATCACTGATCGCATTATATGGACAAGCACTATGACAACGACCACATTCAATACATTTTTCATAATCGATAATCGCTCGGTTATTGATAAAACTAATGGCTTGGACCGGACACGCATGTTGACATCGATGAGCTAAACATCCTCGACAGGCTTCTGTCACCACATAGCGATGGTCTGTACATTGATCACATGCTGATTCCAGCACCTCGATAATATTTGTATCTTCAGGGTGACCTCCCATACTCATTTGAACTCGCTCTGCTGTAACTGCCCGTTCATGATAAACACAGCATCGTAAGGAGGGGTTGGGACCTTGATTAAGTTCCATAGGAATAGCAAATATGTTTTCTGTTAAGTTTCCATTAAAGGCATATTCACTGACTTTTGCATATACTTCATTTTTTATTTTTTGCACTCTATTTTCATATTTTCTCATGTTTAACCTCCGAAACGTAACGAATCCTAGCTTTTTTCCCGATTTTCTCTAATGCACAAACCAATTCTTGAACAAGGTGCATTTTTATGCTCAGCTCTTTGGGGAAATCCGGGTTTTGATGCGCCCCGTTAATCGCTTTTCCCAACCAAAAGTCGATATGTGTCGCATCTTCAATAAATATTTTACACAATAGACTTGCACCGTCTTTTCCTAAGTCCGAGAATTGAATTTTACGCTCTGCAAATTGTTCAAGGAGTTCAATGGTACGTTTAATTGTAATTACACCTTCTGTTACCAAATCAAGCCCTTTTATTCGAGCAATTGGTGGTATGGTTGGATCCAAATAGTCCATACATGTATGTATGGGCTCATTAAGCTCTCTTGATACAATATTTGCAGCTGTCCCGCCACAAACGATCTTTTTTCCTGACTGATGCATAAATGAGTCCACAATATGATGATCTATACTTTTGTCGACGGGTGGTCCGGTAAACAAAAGAATTTGTACAGGTTTTCGTATTTTTACTGTAACAATGGTCGTATCATCTCCCGGCATCCCTTCATATAATTCATGACAAGCACCGAGTAGACGACGACTTAAAAGTTCAGCGTTCATGGACTGATTTTTCCTCAAATAACTGGCAACATGTTCCCATTGCCATCCAAAATTCAAGGTTTGTCCAACGCCGGCATGAATAACCCCATCACTACACAGATAAATAATATCGTCTTCCTCTAATTGCATCTCAGTTAATATAATTGTCTTATCCATAATATTCACTTCATGCTTTTCAGGCATCAATAAGTGACCTTGTCGCAAGAAAAAAAAAGGAGGATTTTCTGACTCAAAAATCTTACATTTTAGATTTTTATCTATTTCAATAATTGAAAATGTCGAATAGGCTATTTTGCGAACTTTGCAGACAGGTAATGTATGTGCAATCGTATCGATGACTTCCTCAATGTCTGCGCCTTTTTTAAGCATAGTGATTGCGATTTTTGACGTCAACGTGGCTAATATATTTGCTTTTACACCACTTCCGAGTCCATCTGCAAGAACGATAATCGTACGTTCGTCAGATTGAAACACTTCAACTTTGTCACCACATAATTCTTCATCTTTTTTATTAAGACTATTATGTCCAACTTCTACAAATATTTGGCTGGAAGGCATCAAAACTCACCTCCATCGTACATGAACAATTGATTCAGACTTTTTAAGCTCATTTTTGTTTCGGCTGTTGTTTCTCCAAGTAAGCTGGCGATTTCTTGGGCGACACGCATTTGCTTATCAATAACTTCTTGGGTTTTTGACAATGTTTTTTCTTTGGCTGCATTAAACTCCTTACGACGCTTTTCATCTCCGGTAATATCCGTCAAAAAAATAATCCGTTGATTGGTCTCTTCTAAACAGACCATATTGATAATAAAATAACGATTAGACTCATGAAAATATATTTTTTTGTTCTTGATATATAAATTTTCTTTAATATCATCAATAAATACCTGATCATTTAAAAATAATTGGATTGGCATGTCTTTAACCGGGAGTTGTTCTTCATTAAACAACTGATTAAAGCTTGGATTCACCTCTTTTATTGTTAAATCATTATCAATTACTAAGACACCATTTGGACTATTTTCTATCATAACACTCTGAAGACTCTCCGCTTTTTCGCGCAAATAAGGCAGACAGGTTTCAATATCCGAATAACCAAAATAAACGGCTTTTGCTTTGTCATAACAAGCTTTATAACCACATGCCCCACAATTCAACTCATCTTTGGTCGAATATTTACCCATTTTACGCATGATTTCTCGCACAATAAGAGTATTAGGTTCCTGTTGATTTTTTTGAAGATCGGTAAATGTTCTGAAAATTTCCAAATTTTCTTCATCCCTTTTACTGGATCCCTTTATAGTATTTGCCATAACCCAAGCATCCGTTTTCTGTTTTGCATATTCCCGCATATATATCTCTTTTTGAAAACGCCCTAAGTAATTTTTCGGCATATCCGGCCCGTTGATACAACTTCCATCGCAGATATTCATTTCAATACAACAATGTTCTATATTCCCTAAGCGTAATTCATCAAGCACTTCTTTGCAATTGTCAATCCCATCCACATGAATAAATCGCAACGCTTGATCTTCACGTCGTTCATATTTTGGATTTCTTAAGCTTCCCCCAAGCGGAAATGCTCGTCCTCGCTGACTTCCAACTGCATCAAATGTATCTATTTCACAAGTACTCAAGGAAATCTTCTCTGATTTAAAAAGAAGTTCTAATTCTTCAAACGTTACAACGGCATCAATGGAGCCCGGCAATTCTTCTGCCTCAGCCATTTTTGCCAGACAGGGACCAATAAAGACCGTCTTTATGTCTTGCCCATATCTTTGTTTGATACTTCGTCCATGGGCAATCATGGGTGATACAACCGGTATAACATATGGAATTAACATGGGATAGTACTCTTCAATTAGATAATTCGCTGATGGACAACAACTTGTTATATAATTTTTCTGTGTATTCTTTTCAATACACTCATCATAATATGCAGCAATAATTTCTGCACCAAATGCCGTTTCTTCAACATGGTTAAACCCTAGTTTTTTTAAAGCAGTCACCATCTTCCCCGGTTCAACTAAACCAAATGCACCCACAAATGATGGCGCAATAGAGACAACAACCCTTGCATCGGATTGAATCATCGATTTAACCCGGCTTAATTGACTGGTTATTTTTAAGGCTTCTTGAGGGCATGAAGCCTGACAAAGTCCGCATTTAATACACAAAGCATCCATAATTTTACGTTCAGCTTTATTGAAACTAATTGCCTTCGTCGGACAAATGCGTAAGCATTTATAACAATTATCGCATTTGTCCTTGTCAAATTCGATGAACTTCATCATAGTAGACCACCTGCGATATACTTATTAAAAAAATCTTCCGTCTCATTCGATTGAATGGAATAAATGCGTTCACCATTAACACGAATACTGACGCCCCTTCCACATGCACCAAGGCAAAACGAGGATTTAAGTTCAATTGTATCTTCAAGCTGGTGTTCAGCAATTAGTCGTTTCATATCTTGTATGACATTATAAGACCCTTTTAAATGACATGCACTTCCTATACATATTTCTATCATGATAACCTCCTAGTATACTGTGATATCCTATTATTATTTTTCTTATTGTTAATTATATCACAATATATCAACAAGTAAAGTCTTTTCAAGATAGTTTGTTACTTTTTTATCAATTTTTTATTTCATTTGAATGAATGTCTTGCAAAAATATCTTGACTTGTACAATTATTCTTGATATTATATACATATTCTAATATGTGCATATGAGTTGATAAAGGAGTGACTTATGGACTTAACGACTATTTTTAAGTTATTATCTGATGAGACACGATTACGTGTCATCACTTTAATTTACCAAGAAGAATTATGTGTCTGTGAACTTTGTGGGATTCTTGAAAAGCCTCAACCCAAAATTTCGAAAGTTCTTTCAAAATTAAGAGACATGGATTTAGTTACCGATGACCGAAAAGAAAAATTTGTTTTTTATACACTCAAGAAATCGAATCCACTATTAAATCACACGATTGAATTTATGCTAAATCAGCAAGAAGAATACCCTCTTCTTGAGAATGACCATCAACGTTTACAAAACAAAGAAAAGTATATTGATCAATGTTCACTCGAAGCACTACGGGAAATATCATAAATGGGTGATAACGAAAGGAATTTAACATGAATATTTTTAAATGGTTAAATAACCAATTGCTTAAAATGGATTGGCTATACGAAGGGGTCCAAAAGCTTGTGGAAAATGTGTTTGGACTTGACATGAATTCACAACTTGGTGCTAGCATCCACTTTTTCATCTATGATGTCATAAAGATTTTTATATTGCTATCCTTCTTAATTTTTTCAATATCCTATGTTCAAAGCTTTTTTCCTCCGGAACGAACACGAAAGATTTTAGGACGATTTAAAGGGTTAACTGCAAATATTCTTGCGGCACTCCTTGGTACAATTACACCTTTTTGCTCTTGTTCTTCCATTCCACTTTTTATCGGCTTTACTAGTGCAGGACTTCCCATTGGTGTCACTTTTTCTTTCTTGATTTCCTCACCTTTAGTTGACCTTGCCTCTGTATTACTTCTAGCAAGTATTTTTAATTGGCGTATAGCCTTCGCCTATGTTATTGTAGGCCTTGTTCTTGCAGTTATCGGGGGTAGTTTAATCAGCAAGCTCAAGTTAGAAAAATACGTTGAACCCTTTGTTTTTAAAAACAAATTAATGGAAGCACAGCAAGAAACACTCACCAAAAAAGAACGGCTTATGTTTGCCAAAGACCAAGTTCTTGACATTATCAAAAAAGTTTGGTTATATATCCTTATCGGTGTTGGTATTGGCGCCCTCATTCATAACTGGATTCCGGAAGATGTGATTACCGCACTTCTGGGTCAAGATAAGTGGTATTCTGTTCCCTTAGCTACCATTGTCGGCGTTCCCATGTATGCAGATATTTTCGGAACACTCCCTATTGCCGAAGCCCTTGTGGCAAAAGGCGTTGGTATTGGTACCGCCCTTGCTTTTATGATGGCCGTCACCGCATTATCTTTACCTTCAATGATTATGCTTAAAAAAGTTGTCAAACCAAAACTACTCATCATCTTTGCAACGATTGTAACGATTGGTATACTTATTATCGGTTTTGCCTTTAATGCATTTGGCCATCTACTGATATAAGAACAAAGCACACTTACAAAAGGAGATTATTATGATTATTAAAATTTTAGGTTCCGGTTGTCCCAACTGTAAAAAATTAGAAGCAAACACAAAAAAAGCTCTTAAAGAGCTTAATTTGGAAGCTACTGTTGAAAAAGTTGAAGATTTCGAAAAAATAATGGAGTACGGTGTTATGAGTACACCGGCACTGGTTGTTGACGAAGAAGTCAAATTTTTTGGACGGGTTGCTTCCCCCAAAGATATTGCAAAATATCTTCAATAAAGATTATAATCGTCGTTTATAATCCTCATAGACAAATTCCTTTATTACACGTACTCCTTGGTCATTAATTAGTGCTATAGACGGTAAATTCACTCCATTAAACATGTTATTCTTAACCATGGTGTAATGCGCCATGTCTGTAAATATTAAGGCGTCTCCAATTTTTAGGGGTTCATCAAAGGAATAATCACCAATAATATCACCGGATAAACAGGTTGTTCCCCCTAATCGATAGGTATATTTTTTCTCGTCCGGGAGTCCCGAACCAATAATCATAGGGCGATAAGGCATTTCGATGACATCCGGCATATGACACGCTGCTGAAGCATCTGTGATGGCTATATCCATACCATTATGTAAAATATCAAGTACTTTGGTAACTAAAAATCCGGTATTAAGAGCAATGGCCTCGCCCGGTTCCAAATATACTTGAACATCGTATTTATTTTTAATTCGATTAATAATATGAATTAATCGTTCCACATCATAATCAGCACGTGTTACATGATGACCACCGCCAAAATTAATCCACTTCATCTGATGGAAGTATTGACCAAACTTTTCTTCAACAACTTCCATCACCCGTTCCAAGGTATCTGAATTTTGTTCACACATGGCATGAAAATGCAACCCATCGATTCCCTCAAGATCTTCTGCACTAAATTGGTCTTCTGTGGTGCCTAGCCGAGAATAAATTGCACAGGGATCATAAATCGTTGTTTCGATTTCGGAATACTCCGGATTCACACGAAGTCCACATTCAATAGACTTATCTGCATTTTTCACTTTGTCCTTAAAACGTTTATATTGTTCTGCTGAATTAAAGACAATATGTTCACAATAGGAGATAATTTCATCGAATTCTTCATCTCGATACGCCGGCGAATAGATATGAACTTCTTTACCCATCTCTTCATAGCCAAGGCGAGCTTCATATAGTGAGCTACTTGTTATTCCTGTCAAATATTCGCCCACAATCGGAAACACTGAGTACATAGAGAAGCCTTTTAAAGCCAACAGGATTTTACATCCTGTTGACTCTTGTACATAGTCAAGGGTCTCTAAGTTTTTACGAAGTAATCGTTCATCGACAACATAAGCCGGTGTATTGATTGACTTAATCTTTTCTATATCTTGTTCATTTATTCCATAATCCATAATTATACCTATTTCTCTTCCTCTTTCTATACTTAATCCAATAATGTTGGATTGAAATCTTCTTTCCATGGAAGTCCTTGTTTATTTAACTCTTCCATAAATGGATCCGGGTCAAATTCTTCAACATTATATACGCCAGGTTTTTTCCACTTTCCTTCAAGAACGAGTTTTGCACCAATCATAGCCGGCACTCCCGTTGTATATGAAATCGCTTGTGACCCAACTTCTCTATAACAGGCTTGGTGATCACAGATATTATATACATAATAGCTTTTTGGTTCACCATCTTTAATACCTTGAATGATACAGCCAATATTTGTTTTTCCTTTTGTTCTCGGTCCTAGTGAAGCAGGATCCGGAAGAACGGCTTTTAAAAACTGTAAAGGTTGAATCTCTTTTCCTTCAAACATAATCGGCTCAATGGATGTCATTCCCACATTTTCAAGCACGTTGAGATGGGTAATATATTTTTCAGAAAAGGTCATAAAGAATCGAATGCGTTTAATCCCTTTAATGTTTTGAGCTAATGACTCTAACTCTTCATGATAGAGTAAGTAGATATCTTTTGGACCGATTTCAGGTAAGTCGTAAACTTTTTTAACTTCTAACGGTTCTGTTTCAACCCATTGGCCATCTTCAAAGTATCGTCCTTTTGCTGTTATTTCCCGAATATTTATTTCCGGATTAAAGTTTGTAGCAAATGGATATCCATGATCTCCTGCATTAGCATCAACAATATCAATATAATGAATTTCATCAAAATAATGTTTCATTGCATAAGCAGAAAAAATACCGGTTACACCGGGATCAAATCCACTACCAAGAACTGCCGTAAGTCCTGCGTCTTTAAATTTTTCTCGATATGCCCACTGCCACTTATATTCAAATTTGGGAGTTTCCGGTGGTTCATAATTTGCCGTGTCTAAGTAATCAACACCGGTTTCTAAACAGGCATCCATGATTGTTAAATCTTGATAAGGCAAGGCCACATTTATAACGATGTCCGGACTAAATTGACGAATAAGAGTAACCACTTCCTCCGTTTGATCTGCATCAACCTGTGCTGTCTGAATTTTTGTTTTCGTATCCTTAACAGAATCTTTGATCGCGATACATTTTGATTCTGTACGACTTGCTATACATATTTCTTCAAATACTTCTGAATTTTGGCAACATTTGTGGACAACAACATTTGCTACTCCACCTGCGCCTATAATAAGAGCTTTTCCCAATTTAATAACCTCCTAGAATGCTTAATTTATATAATAACTTATTCCATTATATCATTTTATTACGATTCTGTCTTTGCTTGGCGGAAATTTTAACGTTCATAGTAAGTATAACCACGTAAACCATTCTCATAAGAACTTACAATATCCCGTCGGTCTGCTGGTGATATTAGTCCGTCACGCACAGCTTCTTCTGCCGATTGTCTAAAGTTGCGCCGCATCTCTTTAGCATCATACTCCACGTAGGTTAAGACATCTTCAACTGAGTCTCCTTCAATTTCGCTCACAAATTCAAAGCCACCATCCTTATTCAATCGAATACTCACAACATTGGTGTCTCCAAACAAATTATGCAGATCTCCTAAGGTTTCCTGATAGGCTCCAACTAAAAAGACACCAAGATAATAGTCCTCATTAGGATTCAAATCATGTAAAGGCAATGTTTTTTTCACATCATGCATGTCAATAAAGCTATCGATATTGCCATCACAATCACATGTGATATCTGCAACAACTGCATTTCGCTTGGGAATTTCTAGTAATCGATGAATCGGCATTATCGGAAACAACTGATCAATCGCCCAGCTATCCGGAATTGATTGGAATACAGAGAAATTACAATAGTATATATCTGCAATTGCACTATCAATATCCTCAAGTTCTTGTGGAATATATTTTAATTTTGCCTTGTCTTTTGCTATACGTTGGATTATATTCCAAAATATTTTTTCTGCAAAAGCACGGTCTCTAAGCCCTAATCGTCCATGGTTAAACATATCCCGAATAATATCTCTGTAATACAAGGCATCATTATAACATTCTTGAAGATTTTTCGTCTTTAATACTTTATTTACTTCATGAAGATTGCGAATTTGTTCAGGCACGGATTCATCAAGTACTTCCGGTATGTCATATTCTTCATACGACGCTACATCAAGTACATTAAATAATAATATGGAGTAATAGGCAACTAAGGCACGGCCGGATTCAGTAATAATGGTTGGATGCTTAATCTGAGCATTATCCATCACAGTCATTACCGCTTCGACAATGTCCATGCAATATTCTTCAACAGAATAATTACGGCTATGTGTAAAGTTCGTATTAGAGCCATCATAATCAACGGCTAACCCACCACCTAAGTCAAGATAACCCATAGGAGCACCTTCTTTTACCAATTCCGCATATACACGTGAAGCCTCTTGAACTGCTGAACGAATATCACGAATATTTGGAATTTGTGACCCAAGATGATAATGCATTAGTTTAAGACTGTCCAACATATTTTTTTCTTTTAATTGGTCTACAATTTCGATGACTTGATTCATGTTTAAGCCAAAAATACTTTGGTCTCCACCTGAATCCGTCCAATGTCCTCCGGCTTTTGCTGATAATTTAATACGTACACCAATGTTGGGGTGAATATTTAACGCATTTGCCCGTTCGAGAATAAGATCAAGTTCTCCGGGGATTTCTATAACGAAAAAGCATTGATAGCCCATTTTATTGGCGTATAAACCAAGATCAATAAACTCTTCATCTTTATAACCATTACAAATGAGACAAGCTTCTTTATCTTTAAGCTCAGAAAGAGCTGCAATTAACTCAGGTTTACTCCCTACCTCTAGACCATGGTGATAGCGTTGACCGAATCTTGCAACCTCGCGTACAACTTGTTGTTGTTGATTCACTTTGATTGGATAAACACCTTGATAAATCCCCTGATAGCTTAAGGTATTCATTGCATTTCGAAAGGACTCATTCAGATAGGTAATCTGAGCATCTAACAAGTTTTCAATTCGTAATAGCACCGGCATATCTAAACCACGTTCTTTAATCCCTGATGCAATCTCCATTAAACTAACAGACCCTTTATCCGCTCCTTTATTGGCACTGATACGAACTTCTCCTTCATCTGAAATAGAAAAGTATCCGCCACCCCAATTTTTAATGCCATATAATTCTTCCGATTTTTCTTTTTTCCATCGTCCTAGAACTTCTACACGATTCATCCTATCACCCTTTCTTCATTGTATTGCCATAAGTCACTGATTTTCAAAATATCACTTTTACTTATAAATGTCAACATCTATTTCTACTCCTCTCGGATTCGCTCTATCAAATCTCCGTATTTGATTTGATACTTCTCGTAAACAGGTTGAACTGCTTCTACAAATTCCGATTTATCTTCAATATAATTAATCTCTACGCCTTCTTCTATAAGAAATTCTAGAGAACTCTGCTCGCCTTCTTCCCAAAGCTTTTGTTGGTATATTTGAGCTTGAGCCGCTGCTTGTCGCATAATCGTCAAATCATCTTCCGATAATTTATCTAAAGCAATCTTGCTACCGACAATGATTTCCGGAACACGTACATGTTCATCTATGGTATAGTATTTTGCGATTTTATAATGTTCAGATGTATGATAACTTGGAGGATTGTTTTCCGCACCATCAATCTCTCCTAGCTGTAGCGCTCGATAAACTTCTCCATAAGGCATCTTGACTCCATTTGCACCAAGCGCATTTGCCATTTCAACCATTAATTCACTTTCCAACACACGAATATTCATATCCTGAAGATCATCTAATGTATTAATCGGTTTTTTTGTATTATAAAAGCTACGCGCCCCGGCTTCAAACCAACCAAATCCAATAAACCCTTCTTCTTCTACGCCTTCCAATATTTCATCTCCGATATCACCTCTTAGGACGCGTCGCATATGTTCCTTGTCTTCATATAGATAAGGGAGTTGTAAGACATTCAACACATCGACAACTTCAGATATTGGGGCCAGGCTCACTCTCGTGATATCAATCCCTCCAAATTCTAACTGTTCGATAACGCTTGTCTCGGATCCTAATGCTTGATCCGGATAGACAACTATTTTTATTCTTCCTTCCGAAAGCACTTCCACTAATCGGGCAAACTCTATATCCGCAAGTGTTGTTGGATAGTCGCTGGGATGGGCTTCTGCCATGCGAAAAACATGTTCAGGCTTAGATTCACTCACTTGATTGACAAGAGTACAGCCAACGATTGCTAGCAAAAGAAAAGCCAAGATCAAACTGTATATTAAGGGTTTTCTCATCATCATTATATCTCCTGATTGTCACGTTCGAATTTCATTTCAATAAATGTCCCTAGATTCTTTTTACTTAAAATTTTAAATGAACATTTGTGCTGAAATGTTAATTTAAACCGTTGATAAACATTATTGACACCAATACTTCGATTATTAATCGCTTCAAATTTCAAAACTTCTTTCAACCGTTTTTTGTCCATTCCAATTCCTGTATCCATAATTCGTATTACCACATAAGAGGTATTGTTCTGTTGCTTCATGAAGACACGTATACGAATTTTTCCACCTTTTATTTTAGGTTCAATCCCGTGAATAATTGCGTTTTCAACAAGCGGTTGGAGCGTGAATATAGGAACCAATATTTTTTCACATGCCGGATCTACGAAACATTCATATTCAAGACGTTCTTTAAAGCGTACTTTTTGAAGATACACATATTCGTCAATCATATCCAATTCTTCCTTAATGGGAATCATTGATTTATCATTTCGTAATTTATAACGAAACAGTTGGGCTAGAGCTTCTGTTAATTTGAGTGTATCGTCTGCATTTTCAAACATAGCTGTTCGAGAAATTGTATTTAATGTGTTGAATAAAAAATGCGGATTGATTTGGGATTGGAGCGCTTGAAACTGAGAGTCCTTTAATAATTGTTCCATTTGTAAAATATGTAATTCTTCTTCATGTAATTTTTTCTCGATAATTACTTTTTGTTTTAAATCATAAACGAGAGAATTAATACTCTGACTCATTATGTTAAAGGAATCTGCTAGTACACCGACTTCATCCTGGGAGTCAATGTGAATTGCCTCAATGTCCAAGTCACCTGATGATATGCGAATCGAAGCTTTGGCCAGTTTTTTTATTGGATTTATCAAGTAATTGGCGAATAACACACCGATAAATAAAGATATGAAGAAAAAAATTGCAATGAGCAAGAGGGATATTCGCCGCATAACATTGGCTTCATTAGCCAGTCTATTATAGAGTTCATTACCTTCACTCAAACTAATATAAAGTAATTCTTCAATATATTTTTCTGTAAACTGTTCTATGCGTTCTCCTTCATAGAATGACGTATAATATATAGATATATCATTTTCTCTTTGGCTCATGGCTCTTTGCCATTTTATATTGTATGAATAAACCGAATTTCGAATGGCATTAATGGCAAATTGGCTTTCTAATGAATCATATTTTGCATCTAAGGAATTAATGGCACGTTCTATCTTTGGGATATTTTCTTCATACATTTCCCGGTCTGAAAGATTTAATTCATTGATATAGTTTTCAACAGCTTCTTTACTTTTTTGATTCATAATTAATAGCTGACTAATCTCATAATAATTGGTCATAGTCGCATTAAACTGGTCAACGATTTGATAATTGCTATGGTTTAAGTATAAACTAAACATACTGACTGTTGCTAAAATTGCAAAGAAATATGAAAGTAATTTTATTTTAATTGATAATGCATTCCAAAACCTGCTAAATGTTTTCACCAAGTACTCCTTTTCAGCCACAGTCGTTTTGTATTTAGTTTACCCTCTTACAAATCATCTGTCAATGTGTTCAACCCTAAAAGAAGGAGCTGTTGGACTAACTTATGTTAGTCCAACAGCTCCTTCTTATTAAGGTTATGGTTATAATAAGGATTATTTTGGTTGCTTACCAATATAAGCCAAAATACCGCCGTCAACATATAAAACATGACCATTCACAAAATCAGATGCATTTGATGCTAAGAAGACAGCCGGTCCCATAAGGTCTTCCGGTGTTCCCCAACGCGCTGCAGGTGTTTTTGCAATAATAAAACTATTAAATGGATGTCCCTCTTCACGTAATGGAGCAGTTTGAGGTGTAGCAATATATCCCGGTCCAATACCGTTACATTGAATATTATACTCACCATATTCAGATGCAATATTTCTTGTTAACATTTTAAGTCCACCTTTTGCTGCTGCATAAGCAGAAACGGTTTCACGACCTAGTTCACTCATCATTGAACAGATATTAATAATTTTTCCGCTACCTTTTTTAATCATGCTTGGAATGACTGCTTTAGCCATGATAAAAGGTCCGTTAAGATCGACATCAATAACTTGTCTAAACTCTTCTGCTGTCATCTCGATCATTGGAATACGCTTAATAATTCCCGCATTGTTAACAAGGATATCGATAACACCGACTTCGTCTTCAATTTGTGCAATCATTTTTTCAACGCCGGCTTCGTCTGTGACATCACAAACATATCCATAAGCCTTGATATTTTCTTCTTTGTATGCGGCTAATCCCTTATCAACTGCTTCTTGATTACGGTCGTTAAAGACAATTGTTGCTCCAGCTGCTGCATATGCTTTTGCCATTGCAAACCCAATACCATATGAAGCACCTGTTATTAATGCTATCTTTCCTTCTAATGAAAAACTATTCATTACATTCATAATAATCTCCTTTATCGTAAATCGTTTTTAATATCAACATGATCCATGTCATTGAATGTTTGGTTTTCGCCAATCATACCCCAAATAAATGTATAGGCTTGTGTACCACATCCTGAATGAATTGACCAGCTTGGTGATATAACGGCTTCTTCATTACGTAATACAATATGACGCGTCTCAGACGGTTCACCCATATAATGGAAAACAACACCATCTTCAGGTAAATCAAAATAGAAATATACTTCCATACGACGTTCATGCGTATGGCAAGGCATTGTATTCCATACATTACCTTCTTCTAGTTGAGTAAGTCCCATTGTTAATTGACATGTCGGCAATACATCCGGATGAATGAACTGATAAATCGTACGTTTGTTTGAAGCTTTTGAATCACCCATCGGCACAGCTTTTGCTTTCGTAATATCTATATGTTTATTCGGATATGTTTTGTGAGCCGGTGCACTTAATGTATAGAATTTTGCAGGATTCTTGGCATCGTCACTTATAAAAGTCACTTCTTTTGCGCCCATACCAACATACAAACCATCACGACTTTTCATCTCATACGTTTCACCATCAACTGTAACCTTACCCGGTCCACCGATGTTGATCGTACCAAGTTCTCTTCGCTCTAAAAAGTACTCTGTACCTAATGACTTCATAATTTCAAGTCCTTGACCTAATTCTTGTGCTTCGTTTTCCGGACAAAATCCCATGGTAATAATTCGGTCAATGTGACTATATACACGTTGTATTTTATTTGGAATAAATAGGTCTTGAATTAAAAACTCATCTCGTAATCTGTCTGTTGTATAGTGTTTTGCATCTCTTGAATTTGAAGGTTCTCTTACAATCATATCTTTCTCCTTTTTAAACTATGTCATTACAGTTTCATTATATGAAACTTCGTTTCGATTTCATGATAATTATACCATCTTTATTTGAACGAGTCAATCAATTTTCCAATATTAGGACCGCCGTTCCATATAATGAAACCACTTATCTGAGCCGTTCTACATATCCTAATCGTTTCGATATTTCCCTGCATGTTAGAGCTAATTCTTCACGAACCGGTTTACCTTCGTCTTCGTATACTTGATCTGAAAAACCGGTAATACTTACCGCAGCTACTATCTTACTTCGGTAATCATAAACAGGCATGGCTACACAATAGACGTTTTCTTCATGTTCAGCTTCATCTCGCGTATAGCCTTCTATTCGACCTCGATGAACATCTGCCATGACTTCCTCTATTGACACTTTTGTATTTGGGGTAAAAGGAACAAGTTCTGTTTGTTTTAATATTTCAGCAATCTCTCCATCCGGTCGGTCTAACATTAATGTTTTTCCGACGGCTGAACAATAGATTGGAATTCTCTTTCCGATTTGACAATACATATGAAAGGATTTATATTTTTCAACCTTTTCAATAAATACGGCTTCTCCTTCATCAAAGATGGCAAGTTGAACGGATTGATTCACTTTATTTGCCAACTGGTGTAAATAAGGTACTGCTTCTGTCTTTAATTCAACATGGTTTAGTCGGATGCTACTAATCTCAACCATTTTTAAACCGATTTGGTAGATTCCTGTCGCTTCATTTCGCTCGACAAATTCCCGATTTAACAGCGTCATCAGCAATCGATGCACTGTACTCTTATTAAGATCTAATTTTTTTTGTATTTCTGTAGCTGTCATTCCTTCTTCTGCAAGTAGTTCCAGAATATGAAGCGCTCGATCAGCTGTTTGCAATATTGATTCACTCATATAATTCCTCCAATATCTTAACTTCTTCTATCATAATATAACTAAATGACACGCGTGTCAAATAGTGATTTAAGATTTCACATATAGGAACAACTTTTTTCGTCTTTGCTCTTATTCCTTATAAATTTGCTTGACGGGAGCACCTCCAATAGGGTAAACTATAGTTAAAATAATAACAAAATCCAATTTCAAAGACATTGCTCTAAGAACCTGGATCTTTTGTTAATAAAACCATCTTTTTGGATGATTACATCTACCAATAAGATTGTTGTTTTTTTTATACCCAAATCATCCTCAATATTCAACGATAAAGGAGAATTTTATGAACACTACCCCTCGCTCAAACCGTCTGCATATTGCTTTTTTCGGACAAACTAATGCCGGAAAATCAAGTTTAATCAATGCCTTAACCGGTCAAGATATCGCTTTAGTCTCTGATATAAAAGGAACGACCACGGATCCGGTATACAAAGCTATGGAAATACTTCCGATCGGTCCGGTTGTTCTTATTGACACTGCCGGTTTAAATGATGATACAAGGTTAGGTATCCTTCGCCAAAAGAAAACAATAGATGTTTTAGAAAAAACAGATGTTGCTTTACTCGTTTTTGATGCAAATCAAACACCTCACCAAGTTGATGTTGACTTAATCAGCGCCATAAAAAAACGTAACATACCCTGTATTGGTATCTTAAATAAAATCGACGACATGCCAGAATCAAGCGCCACATCGGAACAAGCGCTTAAGGACTATGCAACACAATTTGACATCCCTTTTGTTGCAACATCCGCAAGGACAAAGCAAGGAATTGATTCTATAAAAGATATTCTGATTAAACATAGTCCTCAAGATATCCATGAACACAAACTCGTCGGTGATTTGATTCAACCTGGAGATTTTGTTGTATTGGTCACTCCTGTTGACTCTGCCGCCCCAAAAGGTCGCGTTATTTTACCACAACAGCAAACCGTTCGTGATATCATCGATCATGATGCTATGGCGATTGTCACCAAAGAAACTGAATTCGCTGAAACCCTGAGAAAACTAGGAACAAAACCTGCACTTGTCATCACAGACTCACAAGCATTTGAACAAGTATCTGCTGAGACACCTTTAGATATCCCCCTCACATCGTTTTCTATTCTGTTTGCAAGACACAAAGGTGACCTGAATTCTTTGATCCAAGGCGCTAGTACCATCGATCGGTTACAAGACGGAGATAAAGTTCTTATTGCTGAAGGATGTACGCATCATCGACAAGCAGATGATATCGGTACCGTGAAAATTCCACGATGGTTAAGACAATCTACAGGTAAAGACTTAATCTTTGAACACACTGCCGGTGTCGGTTTCAAAGACAATCTAGACGGATATAAATTAGTCATCCATTGCGGTGGATGTATGTTGAATCACAAGGCTATGAATCATCGTATCACTTCTTCCCTTGAAGAAAATATCCCCATTGTCAATTACGGGGTCCTTATCGCATATATTCATGGAATACTTGACCGAGCACTTGATCCATTTGCTCAGGCAAAAATGATTTGGGACGAATCAAAATAATTCACCATAGGAAAGGGATATTATGAAAACACTGAAAAAATTTATTAATGAGGATAAAATTCAAGAACTCTTAATCAATCAAAGCATTCCTACTTCTGAAGAAGTAACTGCCATTGTCAATAAAGCCTTAGAATCCAAGGGACTTGACTTAGAAGAAGTTGCAACCTTGATTCGCGTTGAAGATTCAAAGCAACTTGACCAAATTTTTCAAGCCGCAAAAAAAATCAAACAAAGTATTTATGGTAATCGAATTGTCATGTTTGCCCCACTATACATTTCCAATTATTGCGTCAATGGTTGCCTCTATTGTGGCTACAAATGCGGAAATAACATGCAGCGAAAAAAGCTTACGGATGAAGAGTTAGCTAGCGAAGCCAGACAGATTATTCAAATGGGCCATAAGCGCATTGTTCTAGAAGCGGGAGAAGACGAAGAAAACTGTTCAATCGATTATGTTATTAATGCCATGAACGTTCTATACAAAGCCAAACAAGACGATACCTCATTGCGTCGAATTAATGTGAATATTGCCGCAACAAGTGTTGAAAATTATGAACGATTGAAGGCTGCTGAGATTGGAACGTATACCTTGTTCCAAGAAACCTACCATGAGGAAACCTATAAAAAATATCATCCTCAAGGCCCAAAATCTAACTATCTTTATCATTTAACTGCAATGGATCGAGCCATGGAAGGTGGTATTGATGATGTCGGTATCGGCGCATTGTTTGGCCTATACGATTATCGATTTGAGGTCCTGGCATTAATGATGCATAAGGATCATCTCGAAGAGGCCTTTGGTGTTGGTCCTCATACAATTAGTGTTCCTCGTATTAAAAAAGCCAACAATGTAAATGTAAATGCCATGCCTTATGCTGTGACTGACGATGAATTTAAAAAACTTGTTGCCATCATCCGTCTTGCGGTTCCTTATACCGGTATTATTTTATCCACACGTGAAGAAGCCAAGTTCAGAGAAGAGGTCATTAATCTTGGTGTTTCTCAGATTAGCGCCGGCTCTAAAACCGATGTAGGCGGCTATCACGAAGAAGCACGTATAGAAACTCAATTTGAACTTGCGGACGAACGTCCTCATGAGGTAATTATAAAATCACTTCTTGAAAAAGGATATCTTCCCAGTTATTGTACTGCATGCTATCGTGCCGGAAGAACCGGAGATCGTTTTATGCAAGTTGCAAAAACCGGAGCCATTCAAAATCTTTGTCATCCTAATGCATTGATGACATTGAAAGAATATCTGGAAGATTATTGTGATGATGAACTAAAAGCTCTTGGTAATCGTGTCATCGAGGAAAACATTTCAAAAATTCCTAGCGATAAGATGCGTGCCAATACGATTGAACGCCTCGAACGCATCGCCAATGGAGAACGTGACTTGTATTTTTAAATAGGACTTTCCTTTAACAATAAAAAATAAACTGAGTGCTGATGCACCCAGTTTATTTTTTATTCTTCTATGACTTTATGTTATTACTTTACAAGTTCGAATGTTTCTCTTGCTATCATGAGTTCTTCGTTTGTCGGAACAACCATGGCTACAATATTGGAATTATCTGTTGAGAAAACACGTTCTTTGCTACGGAACTGATTCTCTTCAACATTAATCTCACAACCTAAGACTTTCAAATAGTTACAAATATTTGTACGCATAAGTGGATAGTTTTCTCCAAGTCCACCTGCAAAGGCAACAACATCTAATCCGCCCATAGCAACTGCATAGGATCCGATGTATTTCGCGACACGGTATTCAAAAATATCCATTGTTAATCGTGCTTGCTTGTCGCCTTCTTCAATAGCATCTTCAATAACTCTAAAGTCACTAGATTCCATATAAACGCCAAGTGCTCCGGATTTTTTGTTCAATACGTTGAGAACTTCGTCTAATTCCATGTTCTCTTTTTTGGCTAAGAATTGGATAATCGCAGGGTCAATATCACCACTACGTGTTCCCATCATAAGTCCTTCAAGTGGTGTTAGGCCCATTGTTGTATCAACCGATTTTCCACCGTCAACTGCACAAAGACTTGCACCATTTCCTAAGTGACATACAACCGTCTTTAAATCTTTAACATCTTTGCCTAAAATCTCCGCTGCACGATTTGAAACATATTTATGAGAGGTCCCGTGGAAACCGTAACGACGAATTTTGTGTTTTTTATAATATTCATATGGTATTGCATATAAGTAAGCTTTTGCAGGCATTGTTTGGTGGAAAGCTGTGTCAAACACACCAACCATAGGTACATTTGGAAGAATTTCTTGGAATAATTCGATACCTAAAATATTTGCCGGGTTATGTAACGGTGCAAGCTCTGAACATTCACGTAATTTATCAAGCACATCTTCTGTAATTAATACTGAGTTTGTAAAGTATTCAGCACCATGTACGACACGGTGTCCAACCGCAGCGATTTCATCCATAGAATCAATCACACCATGCTCTTTAGATAATAAGGCACTAATAACGGCTTCAACTGCATCCTTATAGGTTGGCATTGGCACAGATATCTTTACTTTTTCTTTTCCTGTAGGTTCATGTTTAATCATTGATCCATCTAAGCCGATACGATCGCAAAGACCGATTGCTAATAAGGATTGATCTTGCATGTCTAATAATTGATACTTGAGTGAAGAACTTCCACAATTAATAACTAAAACTTTCATTGGCAATACTCCTATTTCTTTTTATATTTATTGACTAACTCAATTACGTTTAAGCACAACACCCTTATTATAGCTAAAAACTTGTTGACAGACAACCTTTTTTCGCATTTTTTTCAAGATTGTCTGTCAAACACCTGTTTTTACCTTATGGCTCAGGGGTCGGATCAGGCGTTGGTTCCGGTTCAGGCATAACTAGTTCAACCTTTATTGTATCTCCGACATCAGCCTCTCCACTATTTGGATTTTGACTATCAATAATATCATCATTACTATACCCTGATGGTAAATCAAGTTTAATATTGGCCCCTTCACGATTAACTTCCTTTTGCCACTGTAATATATCGCTAACCGTATCCCCTTCAAAGTTTTTCACAGGAACCAAACCTTGTGACACTTCAAGGGTTAAGGTTCGTCCTATGGGAAGATAATCATTGATATAGTCATGATCAACAACGATATCTTCGTCTGAATTATCATATACCTTATCAATATCAAAACTTATTTTATTTTCTGCACACCAAGCAATTGCATCATCAAGATCTATGCCTGTCAAATCTCTAATGAAGGTCCCACCGTCAAATCCGGAAATCTTTACATCAATCTCTTCGTCAAGGTCAATATAATCCTCACGGATGGATTGATAAAGTATGGTCCCTTTGGGCTCTGTTGTATTATGTATTGTATCAAAGTCAACGGAAATATCTGCCCCTTTGGCATTCACTTCATTGACCCATTCTAAAAGATCTAATCGAGATTGACCGACAAAGCTTCGAATAGATAATGGTCCTAAAGACACACGAATCACAAGTTGCTCATCCTTTGGAATTTGTTTTTCTCTATAGTTTTGAGAAATAATCTCTCCAAGGTCTTCATCTTCATCATAATATTCTTCGAATCGGTAGCTCACATCATTTGCTTCGCACCATGCGATAATTTCAGTCTTATCCCATGACGTCATCTTGGGAACAATGACTCCATCATCGGTTCCTGAGACTTCGACATAGACAATAGCATCCAATGGAATATAGTCTTCTTTGATCGATTGGTCAAGTATGGTGCCACGCGTTTTGTTTGTATCAACGACATAGTCATAAGTAATGATAACTTGACCACCTTTGGCATTCACGTTTTTTTGCCATTCAAGTAATTCCAGGCGACTACGTTCTTCAAAGTTATCAATCGTTATTTTTCCTAATGATTGATAGACATACATCTGTGCATCTGCAGGAATAATCCCTTCCACGATGCTTTGTCCAAAGAGTGTGTCATAAGGATATTGATCGTTGTAGCGCTCTATAAAATTCAATGAAATATCATTTTCCATTGCCCAAAGTTCAGCTTCAAATTTTGACATATCTGTCATATCAATGACTTGAACGCCTGAATTCTTGGCCACTTCTAGGATAACTGTATCCTTTTGATCGACCATAGTCCCTTTTTTTATGCTCTGACTTAAAACGGTATCTTTTGTCTTTTCTATCGTCTCAACTTCTTTGAAAATGACAGTAATCTCCATCGACTGAGCTAGGACTTCAGCAGATTGACGATCAAGGTTAACGAAACTTGGAACACTGGCATTTCCTTTTGATACCTTTAATGTTACTATGGTATCACTCAATATTGATGCTCCGGCTTCTAAATCTTGGGAAATAACCATTCCGGCATCTCTTGTACTATCAACTTCTCGAACAAAGATTTGTATGTTTTTAAGGCCGGCTAGACTCGATGCTTCAGAGGATGATAGTCCGACAAAATTTGGTAATTCAACTGATTCGCCAAGAGAAATCACCACTTCCAATACATCTTTTCTAGGCATCTCTTCGCCACCTTTAACACTTTGACGAATAACCAATCCTGCTTCTACATATTCACTTTCTTCTTCAACAAATGCCACCACAATATTATTTTCTTCTGCCCATTTATTCACTTCATTTTTCGTTGAGCGGTAAAAATCTTTAATTGTGATAAGATCAGACACTTCTTCCGGTCCTCTTGATACAGTTATACGCACACGATTTTTCCGTAAAAATTCATCTTCTGATCCATCAATAATTTTATATTCAATTACAAAATCCTCTTCGATTTTATCGCTGTTTTCCCGTGTAATTGTGACTCCGGTTAATTGATTTTCTTCAATCCATTGTTGAATTTCCGGATAGCTTGCACTCTCTAAATCAATCATTTGAATTTCTTCTTCCGGGTCCGGTCCTTTTGAAAAAATAACTTCTAGTTCTTTTCCCTTTCGAATACGTTCTCCTGCAGGAAGACTTTGTTCCATAACATAGTCTTTTTCAACATCTAGGCTAAATTCTTGTTTGGCAATTAAGGCAATATCATTTTTTTCTGTCCATTCACTCACCTGTCCTACGTTCCAATCACTCATATCCGGAACTTCAACACCTCTAAACACCAAAAAATACAGGAGTAAAAATACAATTCCTGCAATAATTATGCCTCCAATGAGCATGGGTTTATAATTTTTTTTATTCGCAATGAATACTTCTTCACCGAAGCTCTCAGGCTTCGGCTCAGAAAATTCATCCAAAAAACTTTTTTTCTCAGGTTCTTTTGACATTACTCGTTCCCTTTCATTTCTTCAAGTTTTCCTTCATGCAAGCGTAAAGCAATATCTGAAGAAGCTGCAACTTCGTCGGAATGGGTAACGAGAATAATTGTCTTACCATATTCTCTGGACAATCGCTTAAACAGTTCGATAACTTCATTCGACGTTGCTGTATCTAGTGCTCCTGTTGGCTCATCACCAAACACTAAAGACACATCTTTAGCTAAGGCTCTTGCAATCGCAACTCTTTGTTGCTCACCACCGGATAGCTTGTTCACTCGACGATCCGCTTTGGATTGTACGATTCCAACACTACTTAATATTTTATAGGATAAATCCCTTTTATTGGGTGGAGCTTTTTTATCGGTAATATAAAAACTCGATTCTACATTTTCTACACCGTTAAGATAATCGGTAAGGTTGTATTTTTGAAAAATAATCGCCATACAATTTCTACGGTATTTTGTGAATCCTATTTTTTGAATATTTTTACCTTCATATTCTATTGTTCCGGATTCCGGTTTGTCAAGTGCGCTTGCTAATGCCAGCAAGGTACTTTTTCCGGAACCTGAAGGACCTAAAATCGTATAAAACTTGCCTTTTTCAAATGCATAAGATAATCCACTAAGAATCACCCGTTTTTTACCACCATCTATATAACTATAAGTTACGTCTTTTAATTCAAACAGTATTTCTTGTGCCATATCATTCATCCCCCTTAGTCTTGTAATACTTGTCGCGGTTTAAACATCATTATTATAGATAGCGGCACTAAACTTGCAAATATTAGTAAGGCGATATTAATAACAAAGAGTTTAAAAATCACTTCTTGATTAATGGATACATTAAAGTCTTCCGCAATATTATTCATATCAACATCACCAAAAACACTTGTATCATAGTATCCATAGTACATATCATTTCCTTGTCCCGGTGTTGTCTCTTCTTCAACTAATTGATTTTCTACAATCCAATCACTAACAAAACTACTTGATACATTACTCATTAGAATAGCAAGGACAAAAGCGACTAAGCCAATACATAATATTTCATAGATAAATTGTAATATGATGCGGAATTTTGATTCGCCACAAGATAGCAACAAACCAACTTCAAACTTACGATCACGTACAAAAATACTGACAATCGCAATGATAATTATGATTCCGGCACCAAAAACAACCCAAATGAGTAATGAAGCAATTAAGGATATTAAGTCTAGTGGTTTTGTCAATGTATCAAATTGTGTCGTTGCAGCATCTAAGTAGTTATACTCTGATGGCAATTTGCTTGTATTACGCTCTACAAAGCCATCAACTTCAAGGGGATCGTCTAACATAAAGATAATACGATTGACATATTCCATAACTTCCGCTTCTTCTGGATACATGGCCATCATCATATTACGATTAAACTCATAAGATACAAACATTGTATTTCCCATATGTCCTTCTTGAATACCATCATAGATTCCTAGCACCTCAAGTTCATAGTCGTTCTCTTCCCAATCAAATAATTCCATAAAATCACCAACAACCAAGTTATTGCGTTCAGCAAGTTCTCGTGTAATTAATGCATAGGGATATCCATCTTTGACTTGAGCTTCTGTTGGAAAATCACCATCGACCAAAAAATAGTCACCTTCTGAAAACTCAATCGGCTCTGCAACATTCCCTCCATTAAGTTGGAAGTATACATTATCGACAACCTCATTGCCATCTTCATCTATATATGTATTATCATAATATTCTTTTTGACCGTCACGTTCCCAATATTCTGCAGTTTTCATGGTATTACTCATTAACGAATTTGAATTCGTATAGTAGACTTGTTTGACTACCGAATCTGTAGCAATATCTTCAGCAACTGTTTTAGATAATTGTAGTTTCATATAGTCTTCTTCTTCAAGCTCTTCACTATAAGCTTTCTGATAATCCGCTTTATATTCAACAGCTGCGCCTAGTTGCTTTCGTATGTAAACCTTGGATTCATCAATACTATTTTGAATAATAACTCCGGTAAACAACAAACTGAACACAACAAATAGTATGGCAAAAATCATCAATACCTTTGCCGGTTTTCTAATTAAACTTAAGAAACCATGTTTTAAAATTCTCACACCACTTACCTCTTTTCTCTATATTTTATATGTTTTATAATGACACTTAATGATTATGGTATCAAACCCTTTGATAATATTATCACATAATGAACCTCTTTCCTATGCCTTTCTTGTTTTTTAATCCACTTTTAATGTTCATCTCTTTCATCTTCTTGTAAGACGAAGAAATCACATAAAAAGTTTCATATAATATATAACAAATTTAAGAAAGTTTTGTTACAGTATATGCAAATATTTTTCAAAAAAAAACAGCCACATAGTAATTTACTATGCAACCGTTTTATATTATCGAATCATTATATATTAACTAAGCGTTAACTTTACCTTTTGCTGTCTCTACTAAAGAAGTAAATGCAGCTTGATCATTAACCGCCATTTCAGCCAACATCTTACGATTAATCTCAATACCTGCTAATTTTAATCCGTGCATAAATGTTGAATAGCTCATTCCATTTGCACGTGTTGCAGCATTAATACGAGCAATCCATAATTTGCGGAAATCTCTTTTCTTAAGACGACGTCCTACATATGAATATACGCCGGATTTCATTACTGCTTGTTTCGCAGTTCTAAATTGTTTGCTTTTTGCGCCTCTATATCCTTTTGCTAACTTTAATACACGATTACGTCTTTTTTTAGTGTGCATCGCACCTTTAACTCTTGCCATTTTTAAACCTCCAATCGATTATTATAGATATGGTAATAATTTCTTCATTACCTTTTCATTTGATGAATCCATCATAGCTGCTTGTCTAAGATTTCTCTTTGTCTTAGGACTTTTTTTGGTTAAAATATGGCGTTTGTACGCTTTATTTCTTTTTAGTTTTCCTGTACCTGTCACTTTAAATCTCTTTGCAGCGCCGCGATGTGTTTTCATTTTTGGCATGATGTTTCCTCCTTATAAATTGTGTATGTACCATCTATTATTTTGTTTTCTTGGGAGTCAGAAACATAACCATGCTTCTTCCTTCCATTTTTGGCCTTTTTTCAATATCAGCAAGCTCTTCCAAGTCTTTTGCAAATTCCAATAGAATGGTTCTACCAACGGATGTGTGAGCTAATTCACGACCTCTAAATCGAACGGAAACTTTCACTTTATCACCTTTGGTCAAAAACTTGTTTGCTTGTTTCATCTTAGTATTTATGTCATGTTCCTCAATATTCGGCGACAAACGCACTTCTTTTACACTTATAATGTTTTGTTTCTTCTTAGCCTCTTTTTCACGTTTCGTTTGCTCGTATCTAAACTTACCAAAATCAATTATCTTGCACACCGGCGGATTCGCTTTTGGTGCAACCTTTACTAAGTCAAGTCCTTGTTCCCTGGCCATTGCTTGTGCTTCCTTTACGGATACAACTCCTAATTGTTCACCGTCAGCTCCTACAAGACGTACTTCCTTGTCTCGTATTTGCTCATTAATCATATAGTCGCTAATAGTCCGACACCTCCTGAATCAAATAAATATGGTTTTGGTGTCAAAACTAAGTTATTCAATTTCGTAAACAATATCTAGAAGTTCATTGAAACATTGCCCTTCTAGATATTGTTTACGAAGAACAACTATATAGTTTTGACACCCAAAACCAATACATAGTTACAATAAAAAATGGATAGTCTCCTATCCACTCACAATAATACATAACTCACAACATGCTGGGCATGATAAAGTCCGATTATTAACCCAAGCACTTACTTGCCCTTAGGTGAGAGTGGATTAAAACTCTACTTCCTGTAATCCGAAACTCATTATATCATGTACAGCCATCTGTGTCAAATTATTTTAATTATTTTTTTAGTTCAATACCTTTATCTGTTTGAACGATTGTTCCTGATTTCATAAGCCGTCCAACGGATCGCTTAAAAGCTCTCTTACTTAAATGAAGCGTTTTATTGATAACTTCTTTATCTGACTTGTCATTCAAGGGTAAAAAGCCATCATTTTTAATGAGCGCATCATATACGACATGTTCATCTGCTTCCATTTGTACGAAGCCGTCTTCTTTTAAACTCAAGACTAATTTACCGTCACTATTTATTTTACTAATCTTGGCATGAATCTCATCACCAAGTTCATAATGTTTTGTCACTTCTTTTTGCGGAAGTAATCCATGATACTTGTTTTCTACAGCAACAAACAATCCGTAATCTCTATTCATGCTAAAAACTGTTGCTTTGACGCGGTCACCTTCGTTAAATGGTGACTCTGCTGACAATAATTTTGACAGCTTCATTGTTGCACATAAACGATCTGATTTATCAATATATAGACCAACGAGGTAAGACTCCCCTTCTTTGATCCGCCCAATTTGCTCTTTGAATGGCAAAAAGAGATCTTTTAGTAATCCCCAGTCTAAAAAAGCTCCGATTTTCGTCAACTGAACAACACGTAACTTTTTGATTTCTCCCATAGATATTTTCGGGGTATGGGTCGTGCATATTAATCGATCTTCAGAATCTTTATATACAAAAACATCTACTTGATTTCCTGTTTCAATATTTTCAGGTACTTCCTTGTTAGGTAATAATATACCTTCTGGATCTTCTATTGGATCATCCGACAAATAGATTCCAAAATCCGTTCGTCGTACCATGGTTAATGTTTGAAATTCACCTAATTTAATCATTGTTCTCCTTCTTTTTCTAATAATTCCACGAGCAGTGATACCGTCTCTTCAATGGTTTCTTGCTTAATATTCACACTTATATCGGCATACTTTTCGTATAGCATAACGCGTTCTAAATAAACATCTTGCAAACTCTGGTCTGGGCCCATAACAATGCCTCGCGTATGAATATTTTTTACTCTTTTTTGAATCTCTTCAAAATCTACAGCTATATAGACAATTGTACCTTGTTCTTTAAGATGTTTCATCCCTTTGTTCGAATAAACCACACTTCCTCCGGTTGCAATAATTGTATTCAAGGTGTTCAATTGACAAATAACCTTTTCTTCGATGGTTTTAAATCGCTCAATCCCTTTTTCTTGAAGTATGTCTTGAAGTAATTGGCCTTCTTGCTGTTGAATCAATACGTCTGTATCCATAAAATCGTAATTCAAAGCCTTTGCCAACAAAATACCTAGTGTCGATTTTCCTGCGCCGGACATTCCTATTAATATTATATTTTTCATATGCTTATTATCCCACAATTTTTATCATTTGACCACTGGTTTTTCAAATTTCAAACTGATATCTAAAGCATTTACCGAATGTGTTAAAGCTCCCACACTGATAATATCAACCCCTGTAGCAGCAACTTCCGGCAATCGTTCTAATGTCATATTCCCACTCGCTTCTAGAGAAATTGCTTTTTTTGCGTGTTCTTTGACAAAGCGTACCGCTCTTCTTAATTGCTCGGTTGTCATGTTATCCAACAAAATGATATCGACACCGGTATGTATGACTTCTCTTAATTCATTAAAAGTTTCTACTTCAACTTCAATCTTAGCTGTATGTGGAATACAAGCCTTTACCCGTCGCACCGCTTCTGTTATTGAGCCGGCTCCTGCGATGTGATTATCTTTAATCATTACCGCATCGCTAAGACTATAGCGATGATTTGTACATCCTCCAATGCGTACAGCATACTTTTCTAAGCTCCGAAGCCCCGGTGTTGTTTTTCGCGTATCCACAATCTTGGTATCATATTGTTTCACTGCTTCAGCATAAATCTGGGACTTGCTTGCAATCCCGCTTAATCGTTGCATAATATTTAGTCCTAATCGCTCCCCTTTTAAAATACTGGCAATGGGTCCTGATATTTCTCCAATAACATCACCTGGCTCTATGTTCATGCCGTCACTTTTTTTCTTATCTATTTTTACATTTTTATCAATACATTCATAAATCATTTCAAAGATTTCAATTCCACATAAGACACCGGATTCTTTCGCAATTAAAGCTCCGGACCCTACGATTGTTTCATCTAATAATGCATCTGTTGTTACATCGCCAAAAGGCATGTCTTCTTCAAGCCATGCCAAAATATGTCTTTCCAATTCTATTCGATTAATAGCACCTTTCACGATAGGACCTCCATGTATGTTTTTTCTTTATAATGACATCCGATACTTTCTTGACGCATTGCATCTTCAATAATTGCTATACTTACCTGACACATATTAAGCAACTCATAATAGACCTGGCATCCAACAGACGTTTCTGTCAGACTCTCTAAAACCTCTTGCATGTCTCGATAGGCTTCTTCTAACCCTTTCTGCGTTCGAACAATTCCAACATGTTCTGACATAATCCTTTGAATGACTTCTTTCATTGCTACATCCATATTTTGACACCTTTTATAATCAACACTCTTTTCCATGGATTTTTCAATGCTAATATCTTGATCTTTCATTGAGTTCGCTTCTTGTTTCAATGTTTCATTGATATGAAGTGCCGCTCGTTTTCCAAACACAATACATTCTAATAAGGAATTACTTGCTAGACGATTGGCTCCATGCACTCCGGTAGAAGATACCTCTCCACATGCATATATGCCTTGTACGTTGGTTGCGCCATTAAGGTCAGCCATAATCCCGCCAACAAAATAATGTGCCACCGGGGCAACCGGTATAAAATCTTTTTCCATATATATATTTTGTTTTGATAAATATTGATATATGGAAGGAAACCGTTTCATAAGAAAGGCTTTATCTTTATGGGTCATATCCAGCCATACATGTTTTTGATTGGACATGCGAATTTCTTTTTCAATACTTCGTGCAACAATATCACGAGGAGCCAAATCGCCTCGTCCATCATAGTTTACCATAAAGGCTTCCCGGAGATGATTCCGCAGGATTCCCCCTTCTCCTCTTAAGGCTTCTGAAATCAAAAATCGTTGTTGACTAGAAGAGGAATAATATGCTGTTGGGTGGAACTGGATAAAACACATATTCACAAGTTCACATCCTGCTTGAGCTGCTAACGCGATCCCATCTCCCGTTGAAAAACTATGGTTTGTTGTATCTTGATAAAGGGCTCCAATCCCCCCTGTCGCTATGACAAGTATCGATGTTTGTATGAAAATCTTTTGATTGTTTTGTAATATAATTACACCAGCAACCTGTCCATCGGCTTTCATAACAATATGAATAGCCATTGATTCTTCAAAAATACGTATATTTTTTTTATGGATTGCTTGCAAGACAACGGTCTCCATAATAATCTTTCCGGTTGCATCACCATTTGCATGAAGAATTCGTCGGTGAGAATGTCCCCCTTCAAGGGTTGTTAATATCATTCCATTTTCATCTTTATCAAATTCAACACCTAATTCAATTAGCTTATGAATCTCACTCGGCGCTTCTTTTACCAATAATGAAACTGCATCAAAGTCATTGACATTGGCTCCTGCCTTAAAGGTATCTTTCAGGTGTTCCAAATATGAGTCCTCTGCATTCATACATGAAGCGATTCCTCCTTGAGCTAAAAAAGAATTGGACTTTTCAACGGTTTCCTTAGAAACAACTGCAATATCATAGCACGAATCAATATGTAAGGCTGTATATAAGCCAGATAATCCGGACCCTAAGACAAGAACATCTTTTTTTATTGTTTTCATCTGTATCCCTTCTCAACTCATGGCTAACATGCGGTCTAACGGTTTTTTTGCAAGTTCAATCGTTTGCTCATCTAATAAGATTTCATTTGTTTCTTCCAATAAACACCGATATAGTCCTTGTAAGGAATTCTTTTTCATGTTCATGCAGACCAAACGTGGTGAGGCCAGTATAAATTTTTTATTCGGATTATCTTTTGATAAAGGGTGCATAATTCCGTCTTCAGTGGCAATAATAAATTCTTTGTGCTGGCTATTTTTTGCATAGTCTAGGATTCCTTTTGTAGAACCAATATAATCAGCTAATCCCAAAACACCTTGGTTACACTCCGGATGTGCAAGAACCTGTGCACTCGGATTAGCATCCATAAGTTCTACAACATCCTCACGACGCAAGCGTTGATGGGTCAAGCAAAATCCCGGCCACAATTCTATATCCTTTTCCGGCATTTGTGATTGAATATATGTCCCTAAATTACGGTCCGGTAAAAAAAGAAACTGGGTATCTTCAAGTTTTTCCATAATATTTAATGCATTCGATGAAGTCACACAAATATCTGTTAATGTCTTAACTTCTGCTGTTGTATTTACATAGGATATAATCGTTCGATTTGGATTTGCCTGTTTATACTTTTGTAAGTCTTTGGCATCCACCATGTCTGCCATTGGACATCCTGCATCTAAGGATGGAAGCAGCACTTTTTTATTCTTCGAAAGAATTTTAGCTGTTTCTCCCATAAATCGAACGCCACATAAAACAATTAAATCCCGAGCATCAGATGCACCGATTTTTGCCAAAGCCAATGAATCTCCTACAAAATCAGCAACATCTTGAATCTCAGGAATTTGATAATAATGCGCCAAAATCAAGGCATTTTTTTCTTTTTTCAACTTAAGTATTTGCTCGATTAACTCCATGATTCCTCCATCTACAGCGTGTAAACTTATCTGTCTTGTCATTAGAGGGAGTATAGCATAATCTTTTTGAAAAAACAATAGTTTTAGATCACTTTTATGGTGTCGCGTTCTTCTTTAATGGCGTCGTAGAGAACATGATCAATCTTATTCACAAATATTTTCATAGTATCATCTTCTGTATAAGACGTAACAAAAATACTGACTGTCATTTGGATTTCTTTACCTTCCCAAAGAATAATTGTATCTTTCACATCATTACGTAAACGCTCAGCAAGTTTTTCTGCAATGTCAACTTCGATTTCAGGAAACAGGAGTATAAACTCTTCTCCTCCCCACCTTGAACAGACATCAGCTTCGCGTGTCAATGAGTTAAACACTTCCGATAGTGTGTAAATCACATAGTCACCACACTCATGTCCATACTTTTGATTGATTTTATGAATATGATCCACATCAACCATTAAAGCTGCAAAGGTCATATGGCGTTCGTAAAAAGCAAGTATAAATTCTTTGATCTTACGAAGGGCATATTGGCGTGTATATAATCCGGTAGTGTTATCTTTTAAGGATAAATCGGATAGTTCTTCTTTGATTGATCGAATAAGGTTTGTTCGAACTGTAGTCCTTTCTGTCCGAAGACTTGGTTGAATCATGACTATCAAATATTTTAAAACATGATTTGCGTCTTCTACAGAGGTAATCGTAATGCTGGTCCATGTTCGAGTCCCGTCTTTTGCAACTAAACGGTACTCCTTTCGAAAAGAAGCAATTTTTTGTTGAATAACGGATTGATACATCTTCAAAAAAGTGTGCTGATCCTCATCGTCAACGAGCATCTGAAAAGGTAAATTCTTTAACTCATACTCTTTATATTGAACACTTTCACTTAGGTTCTTATTTGCCAAAATACAGGTGCCATCTAGTCGCATAAGAGCTATTCCAATCGGTGCATCGCCGAATAGACGATAAAATTTTTCATCTTGTAGTCGAGTATCTAAATCTCTATTGGGTTGGTGGGTATGATTCATGACAACTCCAATAATATCAGTAACACTGCCTTGTTCATCATATATTATATGTATGCGTTGATGCGTAAAGACAATTTGCCCATCATAAATCTTAATATGAAAGTAAAAATCTGCTTCTATATCATGTCGACCTATGTGATATTTATATTTTTCTAGCATTTCATCAAGTTCTTGGTTTGTAATCAATGCTTTGATTTCTTTTATGGATATATCATTTGTGTACATTCTTCCCAAAATATTACAAAGACCTTTTGAGACACTGATACTTTCTTGTTTTTGATAATTCCATGTCCATGACCCTGTCTGAAGCATTGTTTCTTTGATTTCATCGATTTTCCTAGGATTCACTTCGTCCATAGGGCACCTCCTATTATTATACTCCCCCTTATCATAACATAGCCCTAAAAAAGAAAAAAGCATCATTTCTAGGTATTTATCACTAGAAATGATGCAATAGAACTTATTTAATTATGCTAATAATTGTTCCATATCATCTTCAACGTTGTTGATTCCATTAATTCCAAATGTTTCAACAAGAACATTGGCAACGTTTGGTGATAAGAATGCCGGCAATGTTGGTCCTAATTTGATGTTCTTAACCCCTAAGTATAATAAGGCAAGAAGAACAATAACCGCTTTTTGCTCATACCATGCAATGTTGTAGGCAATCGGTAATTCATTAATATCATTTAATTCGAAGATTTCTTTAAGCTTAAGTGCAATAACTGCTAATGAATAAGAATCATTACATTGACCTGCATCAAGCACACGTGGAATTCCGCCAATATCTCCAAGAGGTAACTTATTATAACGATATTTTGCACAGCCTGCTGTTAAGATCACTGTGTCAGCAGGTAATTTATCTGCAAACTCTGTGTAGTATTCTCTTGACTTCATACGTCCGTCACAACCCGCCATGACAAAGAATTTTTTAATAGCACCGGATTTAACTGCATCTACAACTTTATCTGCTAAAGCAAAAACTTGCTCATGTGCAAATCCACCAATAATTTCTCCGCTTTCGATTTCTGTCGGAGATGGTAGCGTTTTAGCCATTTCAATAACTTGTGAGAAATCTTTCCAGCCATTTTCGTCTGCTTCTATATGTGTAGATCCTGGATATCCAGCTGAACCTGATGTAAAGATACGTTTTTCCGATCCATCGGTTGGAGGTACGATACAGTTTGTCGTGAAAAGAATCGGTCCGTTAAAGGTTGCGAACTCTTCTTTTTGTTTCCACCATGAATTTCCATAGTTTCCAACTAAGTTATCATACTCTTTGAATTTTGGATAGTAATTACCAGGCAACATTTCACTATGTGTATAAACGTCAACGCCTGTTCCTTTTGTTTGCTCAAGTAGCATTTCAAGGTCATTTAAATCATGTCCTGAAATAAGGATTGCAGGATTGTTTCTTACCCCAATATTTACTTTTGTTAATTCCGGATTACCATATGCTGTTGTATTTGCAGAGTCTAATAAGGCCATTGCTTTTACGCCATATTCGCCTGTTTTAAGGGTTAATGCTACAAGGTCATCTGCCGATAATGTATCATCTAATGTTGCTGCCATTCCTTCATATACAAAGGCATAAATATCATTATCTTCTTTTCCAAGGTTATAGGCATGATGTGTATATGCTGCCAAACCTTTCATTCCATATATAATTAATTCTCGAAGAGAACGTACGTCTTCATTTTCCGTTGAAAGCACACCACATGTTTCTGCTTTTGCTTCCATATCTTCATCAGTACTTACTGTGAATGTAGCTGCGTCATGGAGATTTGCTGTCACTTTTTGGGCTAACTCATCGCGGATTTCGATGTTTTTACGAATTTGCTTTTTGATAGCTTCTGCATCAAAGTTGGCATTTGTAATCGTTTTAAATAAACTATCTAAGACAACTTCGTTGATATCACCTAAATCTTCCGGCTTCATACCGCCTTTAACAACGATGTCAGAAATCCCTTTAACTGTGTAGATCAGTAAATCTTGTAAGTTTGCTACTTCCGGAGTTTTACCACATACTCCTTTTACTTCACATCCTGTGCCTTTAGCTGCCTCTTGACATTGATAACAAAACATTAAAAATCACTACTCCTTTTCCTGTCTCTGAACTCTCTTCAGCAGACCTTCTCTTAATCGTTAGTTTCTATGTTGGTTTATGTGTTTTCTTCATCAACCACTAAACACATGATAACATAAAGCAAGACCATTTTCATGTAGCTATGGCTACATTTTTTTAAGTACTTCAAAATTCTTCATGTTCTGCCAACACTTGTTCAACAAACACATTTACAATCTCAGCATCAAAGTGTGTTCCTGAACATTTTTTCAACTCTTTAATAGCCTCTTCCTTGGTCAACTCCTTTCGATAACTTTTTTTACTAGTCATTGCATCATAAGCCTCTGCAATAGCTAGTATTCTTGACTCAAGTTGTATTGCTTTTCCTTTAAGTCCATTTGGATATCCACTGCCATCCATTTTTTCATGATGGTCTATAACTAGTTGTGCTAACTCAGAAAATTCATTTGTAGAACTTAATAGTCTCCAACCAATTTCAGAATGTCTTTCAATATCAATTCGTTCACTATTGGTTAAACTGTCCGTCTTATTAAGTATTCTTTCATTTATTCCGATTTTACCGATATCATGAATAAGTCCAACAGCTCTCAACTTTTTAACCGTTTCCTCATCTAACTGCATTTTAGATGCAATGGCAAAGCAAATCTGACTAACTTTGTTTGAATGTTGCTTCTCTGCCTGACTTTTGTCGAATAAACTATTCATAATGAGCTCGATGGTTTTGCTCCGTATACTAAGCCGTTCATTCAACTTGTGTTTATACATTACATTTTCTGCATTTGCACAAACAGCTGAGATTAGTTGACTGCTCATTTCTTTTGTATCACAACCATAAGAAATGGATAAGGCAATATTTGAAACAATTTCTTTGGATGTTATCTTTTTTATATGATTTGCAATTTTTTTACTTTCATCTAGGGATGTTTTCGGGAGTACAAGAACAAATTCATCGCCCCCAATTCTAGCAACAAGATCATTTTTCCGACACACTTTCTTGATGGTATCTGCCGTCTTTTTAATAAGCACATCGCCTAAATCATGGCCAAATGAATCGTTAACTAATTTTAATCCATTGACATCAAACATAATAACAGACAAGGGAAGATTTTCTTTGCTATCAAGATACTTTAGCTTTCGTTCATAATATCTTCGATTATGTAATCCTGTAAGATGGTCATGATTACTTAAGTATAGTAACTGTTCTTCATTCTGTTTGTGTTCAGAAATATCTTGAGCTATGCCCCAAAGCGAAACAATCTTACCCTTCTGATTTTTTTCTGCCTCTCCTCGTGTCCAAGCCCAGCCCTTGCTTCCATCACGTTTTATGGTCTCCAATTCAAGTTCATATGACCGCCCAGTAGCCATAATTTCTTCCATAGCCGCTGACAGTTTTTCCCAACTCTCCGGAACAAATAACTTCAGGTGATCTTCATAAGCTGGCGGAGGCTTTGTTGGCTCATGTCCAAATATTTTATATAGTTCTTCTGACCATACAATTTTACCCGTGATAACATTCATCCTCCATGTTCCTAAATGAGCAATTCGCTGCGACGCCAATAAATCTTTCATGTTTTGCTGAAGTTGAGCTTCGATTTTTTTACGTTTACTTATATCACTTAAAACTAATCCACAAAAAGGAACTTGCCCCTCTATTTCAACCGTTGCTTTCAACTCTACCCAAAATATACTTCCGTTCGTCTTTACCATTCTTAATTCACATTCTTGAGATTTCATCGTATCAAAAAGCTGTCTTCTGTGCTTATGATAAATATTTCGATCCTCTTTAAAAATATATTGACTTAATCGCTCTTTAATGAGTATTTGCCTCGACAGCCCAATCATATTTGCTGCCGTCAAATTTGATTCCACAATAAGACCTTTTTCTGACAAGATTAGGTATCCCACCGGAGCATAATCATAAATATTGAAATATTTAGTGTCTGCTTATTAAGTCGAAAAATTAACTTAATAAGCCATTAGTATTTTGAAACGCCAGTTATTGAACCATTGGCAAAGTAACTCAAAAAATAGTCGTGACTGAATCTTGAATAA
>Ga0163223_100077_pt1 | contig 38492 bp, 28 predicted proteins | sample MSEWel2016_02_17_2_FD_113147 | JGI IMG/M metagenome (GOLD analysis project Ga0163223, IMG submission 113147) | Subsurface microbial communities from deep shales in West Virginia, USA - MSEEL Well Study Marcellus 5H_2016_02_17 ...
ATATGTTTCTACACGCGATGTGGAACTGTTGCATGAGTATTCATTAAGAGTTTTAAAAGAAGTGGGTATTTCTTTTGCCAGTGAAGAAGCACTTGATATATTTAGAGAGCATGGAGCAACTGTTGAAGGAAATATTGTAAAAATTGATGAAGCACTTCTAAATAAGGCATTGGCAACAGCTCCAAAATCATTTACTGTAACGACGAGTGCCGGAGAAACTGCAATTGGAGAACGTTTTAAACCAAAAACAGTTGGCTGTTACGGGCCTTCAAAGTTTTTATTTGAAGATGATACCTACAGAGCCGCATTACTACCGGATGTAGTTAAATTCTTAAAACTGATGCATACCAGTGATGTAACTGACTTTGTCAATAATTCAGCGTATGATACACCAGATTTAGACAAAAACCAGGATAATTTTTATATTCCACAGGTGGCGTTATGCCTAAAATACTCTGATCGACCAACTTATGGTAACGTTGCAAATAGTTTAAATGTTAGGAATCAAAGTTTAAAGGACGCTGCGAAAGATATTGTTAAATTGTATAAAGAGTTCTATGACATCTGGGATCGACCGGTACTATTAACAAATTGTTGTGCGCTTTCACCTTTAGGGTATTCTTATGAGGTGCTGGATAACATCATGGGTCTTGTTGAAGAAGGACAGCCAGTTACAATTATTACTTGTTCAATGACTAATCTTACTGCACCAGCAGCATTGATGGGTTCAGTTATTCAGGACAATGCAACGATTCTGGCTGGTATTATATTAACACAATTGATTAATCCTGGTGTTGGGGTTATTTATGGGACAGTTTCGTCGCCAACTGATATGCGAAAAACGGCAATTGCGATTGGCTCGCCAGAAGCCCAACTGATTCAGATGTCAACGTTGGCTTTAGGACGTTACTATGGATTGCCCGTAAGAACCGGAGTAAGTGGTTCGGATTCGCTTAAACCGGACTATCAGGCTGGTGTGGAAACGATGACAACTTTAATGACTACCTATCTAGGAAAATCTGATTTCGCTTTGAATAATGCCGGGATCTTACAATCTTATGCGGTGGGCAGTTATGAAAAGTTTGTGTTGGATGAAGAAGTCAACCGGATTTTAATGCGATTAAACAAAGGTATCGATATCTCCGATACACACGCAAGTAAAGTATTTGAAGAAATAAAGAAAGCCGGTCCGTTAGGCAATTATCTATCCGGAAGAACACCAAAAGAGTATCGAAATGAACATCATTTATCGGCGATTTTCAATAAAACGGCTGGTGATCCATCCGTCATATTTGAAGAAGTAGGAGACATTAGACAGCGGGCTACTAAACAGGTTGAGGAACGGCTGGCAAATTATAAAGCACCGAACTTAACAAAAAAACAACAAGATATGCTTAATCGTTATTTACCGGAAAGTGAAAAGTTTTAAGATTAGAAACTTTTGGTAGAAGGTTGAGTATTAACGACTTGTTGGATTGAAATGAATAGGGATTAAACCGTAAGAAATAACGAAAAACAGAAAAGGATTGGTAAAAATATGTTAGATCTTAAAGTATTAACACAGGCAGTAGGAGATTTGGAAGAAGAACAAGTAATGGACATTTTAAAGGAATTTATAGATTCAAATCCATCAGAGCCGGAAGCACAAGAAGCCATTGCAGCATGCCAGAGTGGTATGGCAGTGGTTGGGGATCTTTTTGAAAAAGGCGAATATTTTGTTGGCGATTTGATTTTTGCCGGGGAATTATTAACAGAGTCAATTAATGTCTTGAAACCAGTTCTGGGAAGTGGTGAAACGGTTGTTGCTGGAACAATTATACTTGGCACGGTCCATGGGGATCTCCATGATATAGGTAAAAATATCTTTAAAAGCATGTCAGAAGCAGCGGGATTTGAAGTGATTGATCTCGGAATCGACGTTGCACCAGAACTTTTTGTAAAAACAGCAAAAGAAAACAAGGGTTGTATTATTGGAATGAGCGGCGTTTTAACTTTAGCTATTGATGCGATGAAAGAAACAATAGATTTAATTAAAGTGGAAGGTATTGATTCAAAGATTATCATTGGAGGCAATCCCGTTACCAAGGAATCTTGTGAGATCGTTGGTGCCGATCAGTATACAACAAATGCTGCTGAAGGGGTTAAAATATGCCAGGGTTGGGTAGCATAAAAATCTATATTAAAAGTTGAGTGATTCGGTAATTACTGAGAGAATACGATAATCAAATACATAGAAGATGAGTCGCTATTTACTTGTCTTCTATGCTTAATTTAAGGAGACAAAGCATGATCATAATTGGAGAAAAAATTAACGGAACGATTCCATCCGTAAAAGAAGCCATCGAAAGAAGAGATGCTGATTTTATCAAAAATCTTGCGATTAAGCAAACTGAAGCTGGAGCACATTTTATTGATGTATGTGCAAGTACTGCACCAGAGTATGAAGTCGAAACCCTGAAATGGCTGATCGAAGTAGTTCAGGATGCAACAGAGACCCCTCTTGGTATAGATAGCCCCAATCCACAGGTTATTGAAGCTGTTTTCAAATATGCTAATAAACCCGGTTTGATCAATTCAATTTCTGAAGAAGGTGACAAATGCGAAGTATTGTTACCACTATTAGAAGGGAATAGCTGGGAAGTAGTCGGCTTGACCTGTGATAACAATGGCATACCCAATGATGTCGAAACGAAATTGAACATCACTAAAATTATGGTTGATAAAGCTGCAAAATTTGGAATAACCCCAGATCGCATTCATATTGATCCCTGTGTGATGGCATTATCAACGGCAAATAACTCGATGTTGAATTTTGCAGAGGAAATAAGAAAAATTAAAGAATCGTATCCGACTATTCATGTAACCGGTGCTATTAGTAATATGTCATTTGGTTTACCGGTAAGATCGCTTTTGAATAAAACATGTATGGCTTTTGCTATTCAGGCAGGTATGGATTCTGCAGTATTGGATCCTCTGAACCGTGATATGATGGGAACGATTTTTGCAACCTATGCACTTCTTGGCAGAGATAAACATTGTCGAAAATATAGTAAAGCATATCGTCAGGGACAGATTGGGGCGGTTAAATAATACGCGTGGTTTAAAAAATATGATTACAGTTTCATTGCTATCATAGTTCCATTTCATTGGTTTGGTCGAAATGGAACTATGACAAGCTGTGAATTAAGGGTGTTTACTCAGTCACAATAGCTAAAAGGGTAAACACTGAGTCTGAGAATTAATAGAAAGGAAAACGAAATGGTATTTTATGCTTCACTGGTCTTTCTTTTGCTTTTTTTGGGATTTGGATTTTTGTTTCCAGAGGCTTTATTAGCATTTACGAATGGTTTGTTCGGATTGATCACCAATGACCTGGGCTGGCTGTATTTGGCAACCGGTCTGGGAATTTTGCTTTTTGCCTTGTTTCTAGCTTTTGGAAAATATGGAAAAATACGTCTGGGGGGTGATGATGATCGTCCAGAGTACTCAAATTTTTCCTGGTTTGCCATGCTTTTTAGCGCAGGAATGGGGATCGGGCTAGTCTTCTGGGGTGTTGCTGAACCGGTTTTTCATTATGCTCAACCGCCGATGGGGATTGAACCGTCCTCGACGCAGTCAGCGATGATGGCGTTTCGCTACACTTTTTTACATTGGGGTTTTCATCCCTGGGCGATCTATGCCATCGTGGGATTGGCACTGGCATATATTACCTTTCGAAAAAAACTGCCATGTCTGATCAGTTCAACCCTATACCCATTGTTGGGAGAAAAGATCAAGGGGCCAATAGGCTATTTCATCGATACTCTGGCGTTAATTCTAACCGTAATTGGGGTTGCCACCTCGTTGGGGATGGGGGCTTTACAGGTGAATGGCGGACTGAATACGCTGTTTAATATTCCCAATACAATCACCACGCAGGTTGTTATTATTGTGGTTATCACAATTTTGTTTTTGACTTCCGCAGCAACAGGATTAAATAAAGGTATTAAGATACTCAGCAACACCAATATTATTATTGCCGTGTTGCTTTTGCTGTTTGTATTGATATTTGGACCAACCATATTTATTATCGACACTTTTTTTGTGAGTATCAGCGGTTATATCGAGAATATTTTATCGATGAGCCTGGCTCTATCACCCTTAAAAAAAGATCCCTGGATCGGCACCTGGACGATTTTCTATTGGGCCTGGTGGTTGTCCTGGGGGCCATTTGTGGGAACCTTTATCGCCAGAATTTCGAAGGGGCGGACCGTCAGGGAATTTGTTCTGGGTGTAGTTATTCTGCCAGCCGTTTTTTGTTGTTTCTGGTTTACGGTATTTGGGGGCACGGCCTTATATTTCGAAATATTCGAGGGCGTTGACATTGTTGCTCAGGTTACTAATGATATCACCGTCGGATTATTTGCCACTTTGGCGCAATTGCCATTAGGAAATGTAATATCAATAATTGCAACTTTGTTGATTATAACATTTTTTGTTACCTCCGCCGATTCAGCAACCTTTGTGATTGGTATGTTCGCAAGAAATGGGGATTTGAATCCAGATACTAAAATTAAAATGATCTGGGGCATCCTACTGTCGTTGATAGCGATTGTTTTGCTTTTCAGCGGGGGCCTGGTAGCGATACGTAATACCTCAATTATCATGGCTTTGCCATTTTTGATTATCATTATTCTGATGTGTATCTCCTTATATCAAGGATTGAAAAAAGAAACAAAAGACTAAATTAGTACAGGATTAACGATGCTTCTACTTGCCATAGACGTGGTTAGTGAGCATTGAAAAAGGCTGGATGTAAGCGAAAGGAAAATTGGTATGGAGAGCAACAAAAGAATTCCGAAATTTAAGTCAATTCAGGTAAAACTATTGATCATCCCACTGATCTGTGTATTAGCCGGGGTAGTAATGATTGGTGGCATTTCTTCGTATTTAACCCGAAACAGTCTATTTGCCGAAATGGAGCGAAATGGTTTCACGTCGTCACAGCGATTTGTGGATCGGATTGAAGATAACACCGAGGCCGTTAGAACCATGAACGAAATGCTAGAAAACCAGATTCGCAGTGTTGGCAACGTTATCATTGGTAATCGCGGTGCTATCAACGATGCTTATCTGACCCAGCTGGCCACGCAAACCGGGATCGATCATATCTATTGGTATAATCCATCTGGGGAGATTATCAATGCTGCCAATGGTGAATATCTGGGCTGGAAGGCCGAGCCGGGCGATCCTATCCATAATTATATGATCAGTGGCGCACCGGAGTTGATGGAAGATATCAGAAAGAATACAGACAGTGAGAAATCCTTCAAATACGGTTATCTGAAAAGCAGCACCGGGGAGTTTGTCCAGGTCGGGGTTTCGGCCACTCGGGTGCTGGAATTAACCGGAAAGTTTGGCTATCAGGCCCTCATTGACGAACTGGCATCGGATGATAGCATTGTCTTTGCAAGCTTTATTGATAAAAATCTGATTGCTGTGGCCGACAGTGACAGCAACGATATCGGGAAAAGCTATCAAGATGATGAAGCGATTAAGAAGGTCGCCATTGATGGCGAAAGGAATGCCTCAGAGTATTTTTATGAGGATGAGAATGTCAATGTCTATGATATTGTCTATCCGGTAGTCGTCAATGGGGAACTTCAGGGGGCATTAAACATTGGCTATTCAATGAAGGGCGTTCAGGCTACCATCACCAAAAATATCCTGCTGATTGCCCTTGCCGGTCTAATTATTTTTATGGTGTTGGCGATGATCCTTTATAAAATCGCTAATTCGATCACTAAACCGATTTTGAACGTGAATCGGATGATCAAAGAAATACGCAAAGGCCATCTGGGGATGCGTTTAAACATTGATTCGCAAGATGAAATTGGCGAAATGGCAGCGGTGATGGATGAGTTTGCTGATGATTTACAACATGTCGTGATCGGAACCATGAAGCAGATTTCAGCAGGGGATGTTTCGGCCAATATCGATATTACCGATGAACAAGATGAAATCAACCCGGCCCTGAAACAAACCATTGAAACGATTCGGAATCTGATCCAGGAGACGACGGGTTTGTCCCAGGCTGCCGTGGCGGGAGGATTACGAAAAAGAGGAAATGCCGAAGCATTTGAAGGTGGATTTCGAAGTATTGTCGAAGGGGTCAATGCGACTTTCGATGCCGTCGTGGGACCACTTCAGATCACCGCCGAATACCTGGATAAGATCGGTCAGGGCGAGATTCCGGAGATAATAACGACAACCTATGCTGGCGAGTATGATAACCTGAAACAGAGCATCAACGCTTGTATTGAAGGGTTAGGTGCTCTAAAAGAAGGCAATCGAGTGCTTGATTTAATGAGTCGGAACGACTTAAGTGAGAAAATTGAGCAACAATATCAGGGTATTTATGGTCAAATTGGAGCAGGAATTAATTCGGTCCACAGCCAACTGCTGGGAATCGCCGATATTGCTAATCATATTGAAGTCGGCGACCTTAGCGATTTAGAGGACTTGAAAGCCATTGGCAAGCGTAGCGAAAAGGATGATCTGGTACCCAGTCTGATTGGTATGATGGAAAATATCAGAACCCTGGTTGAAGAGACCCAGATGATGGCACAAACAGCCGTGGCCGGTGATCTCAGTTTCAGAGGCGATCCGGATAAGTTTGCAGGTGAGTACGCCAAGGTGATTGCAGGTTTTAACCAGACTTTGGAAGCGGTGATTCGGCCCATCAATGAAGCCTCAGAAACTCTGAAAGAGCTGGCAGAGGGCAATCTCAATACTATCATGATAGGTGATTATCAGGGGGATCATGCCATCATCAAAAAAGACATGAACCAGACCATTGCTAATTTGAAGCGCTATGTCGGTGAAATTACCAGCATGCTGGAAGAAATCAGTCAGGGAAATCTGGACCAGGAAATAACGTCCAGTTACACCGGAGATTTCCAGGCCATCAAAGCGGCACTCAATGGCATCAGTTCCAGCTTGAGTAGCACCATGGCCGAGATTGATGTGGCCGCCGTTCAAGTGGAAATGGGGGCTCGACAGATCTCCGATGGCGGCCAGGCATTGGCTCAGGGCACCACTGAACAGGCCAGCTCGATCCAGGAACTCACGGCCTCCATTGAAGAAGTGGCCGATGAAACCAAACAGAATGCCCTCCGGGCCAATGATGCCAATGAACTGGCTGTGCGGGTTCGGAAAAATGCCGAAGTGGGCAATAGCCAAATGACAAAAATGATTATTGCTATGGGTGATATTGACGAATCATCCAAGAGCATTTCCAAGATTATTAAGGTGATTGACGACATCGCCTTCCAGACCAATATTCTGGCCCTTAATGCCGCCGTGGAAGCAGCCCGGGCCGGTCAGCACGGTAAGGGTTTTGCGGTCGTCGCCGAAGAAGTGCGAACCCTGGCCGCCCGAAGTGCCGAAGCCGCCAAAGAAACCACCGGTCTGATTGAAGGCTCCATTGAGAAGGTTGGCGTGGGCACAAAAATTGCCGATGAAACCGCCGAAAGCCTCAAAGAGATCTTGAATGAAATTGAAAAGGTCACCAGCTTAGTGGGTAATATTGCCCGGGCTTCCAATGATCAGGCGTCCGAAATTGCTCAGATCACCCAGGGGATTGAACAGGTTTCCCAAGTGGTGCAGACTAATTCCGCCACCGCCGAAGAAAGCGCGGCGGCCAGCGAAGAATTATCCGGTCAGGCTGAAATGCTCAAGCAGATGGTAGGGGTATTCAAGTTACAACAATAAAGCAAACAGAATTAATATTGGATAACGACGTTAGAAGTACACAGGGAGTATCAAGGAAAGGGTATAAAAATGAAAAAAGTTATGATTGGCTGCAGTGTTTTAAAAAAGGAAATTGAAGCAATGTTTGATTGTCCAGATCTTGAATATCGCTGGCTTAAAGAGCAACTCCACAACACGCCGGAACTGCTTCATACTGAAATACAAAATGCAATTGATGCTGAAACAGATGCTGATATAATCTATCTATGTTATGGCTTGTGCGGAAAAGCACTGGTTGATATTCAGGCAAAATCATGTTCTTTGGTAATACCCAGAGTTGATGACTGCATTGCGATGATTTTGTATGATCACACCGATCTTGGAGCACTGCGCTGCTCATCTTACTTTGTTTCTCAGGGCTGGCTTTGGGGCGAAGATGGAATTGGCTATGAACATGATCGGATAAAAGAAAAATATGGCGAAAAACGAGCTTTGAAAATTGCCAGGGCAATGTTTAAAAATTATCAATATCTATTGTTTATCCATACTGGCGTTGAAACTAAGGAAGATAAAGATAAATGCGACGCAATGGCTGAAAAATTAGGATTGAAAGTCAATGAGACTACCGGAAATATTCGTATTTTGGATGAGATGGTAAGCGGTTGCAAAGATGAACGGTTTATCCGATTAGCTCCAGGAGAAGCGATTACGGAAGAAATATTTCGGCATGCAGATTAGGAATTAGAAGCGTATTAAAAATATTAATGTTGACAATAAGGTTTCCCTAGCGTTTGCAATTGAAAAAAGGGTGGTATAACTTATTTATAAGAAATTTTAAACCATATGTCATACAGCTTGTTTCATTTTATAATTAAAACAAGACTTCTATTAAGTTCTTTAGATGGCATAATGGCCAAATCCAAGGCATTATCATCACAGCCCAAAACGATGATAGGCTAGATAGCGACAGAAAATTATCATGGTGAAATGGTAAACAAACCGAAGTTGTTATGATATAATCTAAAGAAGTGTTTAATTGAGGAAATGCAGGGGGTAGTGATCATGAAATTAACGCTTAGTATTTCGAAAAAAGAATGTGATCTCATTCACGAACAATCGTTAAAATTGTTAAAAACGATGGGAATCACAGTTTTTTCGAAAGAGGCACTTGATGTTTTTCGAAAAGCGGGTGCAAGAGTACAAGGCAAACAAGTTTTTATTGATTCTCATCTGATTGAAGAAAGTATTAAACTGGTTCCCCGGGCATTTCCAATTTATTCAAGCAGCAGGAGAGTAGTGGTAGGAAAGGGAGAAATATGTACGTTGCCGCCTTATGGCGGAACAACTGTGTCCAGGAATGAACAGATTGCATTAGGGACACGAAATGATTATCTCAACTTTACAAAACTGAATCAGCTTAATGATAATATCAGTATGGCTTGTCCTTACACCGTAGAACCCTTCGATATTCCTTTGGATCAAAGGAATAGTTACCGTATAGCGATGATTTTAAAATATTCAGATAAACCAAGTCTTTCTGTTGTAGGTGGGAAGGAAGACTCGCGTAGATGTATAGAGATGGTTCAAAAATACCATGGGATCAGAAACAAGCCAGTAGTTCTTGGCAATGTGAATGTATCATCGCCTATGATCATGGGGCACTCGACAACGGAAGTTATTACGGTCCATTGTGAAGAGAATCAACCCTTGATGATTGCCTGTGGAAGTGGATTAAGTGGATTAACAGCACCTCCCACGCCCGGTGGAAATTTATTATTAGCGAACGCGGGGATTCTAGCTGGTATCGTTTTTGCTCAGATACAAAGCCCGGGTTTACCGATAATATATGGACTTCCATTATTCGGGGTTGATCCTTTCAATGCTGAAACATCAGTGGGAAGCTCAGCAACTGGGTTGTTTACTCTTGCGGCAAAGGGGATGGCTCAATATTATCAAATTCCATTTCGGGCCGGGGGTACATTTACAGACTCAAAATACCTGGATTATCAAAGTGGTTTTGAGAGTGGTATGAACCTTTTATCGAGTTTGCTTGCTGAAGTTGACTGCTTGATGCATAGCTTTGGGATGGAAGATACACTCAGAACTATTAATTATAATAAGTATATCTTAGATGAATACATGTATCTAAGCCTTAAAGACTTTTTGAAAGGGATGGATATTAACGATGTTACGGTTATGACGGATGAAATTTTAAGAGCCGGATCAACAGGTAATTATATTTCCTCAAGGAATCTTAAATTAATACGCAAGCAATACCCAAAACGTGGTTTTGGAGAAGGAAAAACAAGAGAAGAAATGTTAAAAGAGACTGATGAGGAAATAAAACGACGATTGAATAGTTTTGAATTTTCTGCCCCAACAAAAGATCAAATTAAAATATTAAGAGGTTATTTACCAGATGAATATATCGATTAAAAATCCTGCCAGTGCTTCTACTTTAAATAGTATCATTGAGGCAATGAAAAAAATAGAGGAAAAAAAAGTCCTGAAACTTGTGAATTATGCCATTCGTGAAGGTGCTTCTCAAGCTCAGATTATCGAGGCAATTCAACGCGGGTTGGATCAAATTGGTCGTTTTTTTGAAGAAGGACGATACGGAGTCACTGATTTGATGATGGCTGGTATTATTTTTGAAGAGGTTTTAAAATTACCAAGTTTAAAATTGATTAATGAAGAATCAGAAGAACCAATTGGCAGAATTTTGCTTTGCACCATCGAAAGAGATTTGCATGATATTGGAAAGTCGATTTTCAAGAGTGCAGCTTTAATGTCTAATTTTGAAATAATTGATATGGGTATTAATGTAACTGCGGAAGAGATATTAAATGAAACCATCAATCGTAAGCCAGACATTATTGCGATTAGCTCAATTTTAGCGGAAGGAGTTAGATATATTAAAGAAGTTAATGAAAAACTTGTCGCAGCTGGGATTAGAGGCCAAGTTAAAATAATCGTTGGCGGACTCTCAACTCATCGTCAGGCGATTGAATATACCGGTGTGGATGCCTTTGCAAATGATGTATATGAAGGTGTTAAACAATGTAAAAACTGGATAAATGAAGGAGGCGATGATTATCAATCATAAATATGAAGATATTGCTGAGAATATCAAATATAAGATTCATAAGAGCTTTTATCCAGTTAATTCTGCGATTCCCCCAGAAAATACATTGGCTGATGAATATGGAGTCAGTCGTATCACGGTTCGTAACGCAATTTCAAAGCTAATTGATGAAGGTTATATATACTCAATCCCTGGCAAAGGAAATTTTGTTCTGGAAAAACACAATGATAAATATCTCATTTCATTAAAAACGGAAAATCTATTAATGAAACCATACCAAAGGGTTGAACTCTTAGGTTCGGAAATTATAAAACCAACCATTGACTTAGTTTATCATCTCAGAATAGCACCGGATGCCCGAGTTGTTTATATACGTTGGGTTTTGCTTAATGACGAAAAGCCAATTGCGTATGATATCCAGTACATTCCATACTTCCCGGGGATAACAGTATGGAACGATAATTTTGAATACACCAGTTTCAGTGAAATATTATCACAAAAGAATAGGCTCTTTCAGATGCAGGGAAAAATGAATGTTTCTGGTGTTAATTGTGAATTAAATATTGCGAAAATACTTAAAATACCTGTAGGAACCCCAGTTATGCAAATAACTCAAAAAATCTTGGATGATGATGAGCCAATGGGTTATCGGCAACTGTTTATAAAAAGAGAGTGGTGTTGCATTCGTGGAAATTCTCACCAAGAATAATAGATGAGGATCGTGAGGAAAAGTGAAAATATACGAGCGGATTGAGAAAGATATTCTTCTAGATATAAAAAGTGGCTTACTTAAGCCGAATGAAAAACTACCGACAAATCAGGAATTGGCAGAAAAGTATCATACAAGTGGTGTAACTGTACGTAAGAGCTTGGCAACGCTTGTAAATAAAGGATATTTGATATCCATTGAGCGAGTGGGTACCTTTGTTAAGGAACGGGAAAAAGATTTGTTCTTAATTAATTTTTCTCTCGAAAATAGTATCAATGAAGAAATAACTGATACCGAGATAGAGGATATTTTAATTTCGGTGGCACAAATAAAAGGGCAACGACGGGAATTAAAAACACTGGAGATTAGACGGATGTATTTTTCAGGTTCAATGCCAGTGGGTTATAGTATTGACTCATTATTTCTGAAAGGTCACTATCTTACTGAAGGGGTTGAAAAAAAGGCAGAGAAAAACATTGCCATTATGAATCGGATCTTTAATAGCTATGAAGTAAAAAAAACAATTGAAGTCACAATGGATTATCCCAATAAGTACATATCAAATAGACTTTTAATTGATGAAAGTATGCCAATGCTTTGTATTAATTTGCATTTTTATACGTTGGATGATCATCCGATTGGTAAAAGTATCATATATGTCTTAGGCGAAAATATCGAACTGAATGGAAAATCATTCTATGAATAAAGGAAATAATGCCAAATGAGTTATTTGATAAGCTACCTGACCATCATTAATCTGATTACCTTTGTCTTTTTCTGGAATGACAAGAGGCGTTCGAAAAAGGAGGCCTGGCGGATTCCTGAAAAAACCCTACTTGGTTTATGTCTGCTTGGCGGTTCTATCGGTGGATTTATGGGAATGCGGGTGTTTCATCATAAAACAAAGCACTTTTTATTTTCCTGGGGGATTCCGATTCTTTTGATTTTTCAGATTGGGCTGAGTCTGTTTCTTTTGTTATGAGGATTGAATTAGCTGGCTTAAAAAAAGATGTACTCAGACCTTGACAATACACTCAAAAGAGTGTATTCTATAGTGGTGTTCAAAATGACTTATGCGAGAGTGTTGGAACTGGCAGACAAGCACGTTTCAGAGGCGTGTGTCGCAAGGCGTACGGGTTCGACTCCCGTCTCTCGCACCATTTAGGATTTTCAGAAACGGCTATTGACGGCCGTTTTTTTTATGTTGTAAATTAATATTAGCGCGTGTTACCATTACTTCTGGCGACATGGTGTATTTTCTAAATCGTTTATTTCAGCCTTTTTCTTATCTTTTTCAGGCAAATGATGTTATAATAACCTGGTGAGACGAACATCAATTAAATGAAAGAGGTTTTAATGAAGTTTCAGGAGATTTCAGATAAGCTGACACAATTTATTAATCGATATAATTACCTGGCTGAGGACCAACCTGCCAACGTGCTTTTTTTGCTTAAGTGCATTGTGTTAAAATATCTGGTAGATAATCAGCGCCTTGATTTTGAAGTCAATCAGAAGGATATCAAAAAGAATTTTACCCTTGATTATATCCTGGGACTCTGGCAGGGGAAGCCCCTTCAGGTGTCTTTCTGGGAGCAAGAGCAGATAGACCCCCAACCGATTGGGAACGAAGTTTGGGATTGGGTCAGTGATTTAACCACCGCAGCACCATCCTTGGCAGGAGAGAATCCGAGGCTGATTGGCAGCCTTTACGAAGCAAGTCTGCTAATCAATCATAAGAAAAACCACGGTATCTTCTATACCCCAGAAAACATCGCTACTTATATGGCTTCCAATGTGCTTGGTACATACGAAGTGGGGGACAAATTAGAAAAAATCCGGGTCTTGGACCCGGCTTGTGGGAGCGGATCTCTGTTAAGTGCAATTTATGACACGATTATTTTAAAAAATGGCGAATTGAGTCCATGCGAAAGACAAACGCAGCATCGCCAGCTCCTGGAAACCTGTCTGCTGGGCGTGGATCGGGATTCCATTGCCTGTCTTGTGACTCGGCTGATCCTAACCTTAAAAGGAAGTGAATATGTTAACCCCCTGGGGGTTATTTGTGGGGATATTCTTACCGAAGAATTAATAAACCCTCAATCGGTGGATGTGGTAATTGGGAACCCGCCTTATGTGGGTCACAAGGAAATCCAGACCGACTATATGAAGCTGCTCAAAAACCGCTACGGTGAGGTATACCGAGACAAGGGCGATCTTTCCTATTGTTTTATTTACCGGGGTTGGGAACTGCTAAAGCCCGGAGGACAATTAATTCATATCACTTCCCGTTATTTTGTTGAAGCCTTTTACGGAAAACCGTTACGGGTCTTTATCAGGAAAGCTTTTGCAATCCAGGAGGTCATCGATTTTAATGGGTTACGGGTTATTGAAGGGGTTGGGGTTGATCCGGCTATTATTAAGCTAGTGAAAAAGACACAGATTGATGAGGGGCAAACCATTCAAGTTAAACGCTTTTTCATCAAAAGCCATAAACCTGAAAGCTACCCAAAACTGATCCAATCACTTAATCAAAACAATTGGCAAGGTGATCTTTATGAGTCATTTGAACTACTGCAAGCCCAGCTCAGTGATGATTCATGGCGTCTTTATTCGCCAGTTATGCAGGGAATTATAGAAAAAATTGAGAAAAAAACACCCTTTACCCTGGATAATGTAGTGCAGAGTTTTCAGGGCATTATTACCGGCAATGACAAGGCCTTTATCTTTGAACAAACTGATCCGACACTTTGTGCCTTTGACCCGGCGTTATTAAAATCCTGGATTAAAAATAAGGATGTGAGGGCTTACCAGATAACAAGCCCCCAAAAGAAAATCCTCTATACCAATCGGATTGGGGCCATTGATTTGTACCCGGAGGTAGTCGCGCATCTGGAAAAACACCGGGAAAAACTTAAAAACCGTCGGGAATGCAAAAACGGTAAGCTGGCCTGGTATAAGCTTCAGTGGGGTCGGGATCCGGATCATTTTGAAGGACGAAAAATTATTTTCCCCTATAAGGCAACCCAGAATCGTTTTGCGATCGATGAGAATAAATGCTATTTCAGTGCCGATGTTTACGGAATGATTCTTAAACCGCGGCTTTACCATCAGGTCACTGAGGAATTTCTGGTGATGCTGTTAAACAGCCGGTTGTATAATTATTATTTTAAATCCTACGGAAAAAAATTGGGGGATAAACTTTATGAGTATTATCCAAACACCCTGCTACGGTTAGGAATACCCGATATTAAAGAGGATACAATTAAGGTTTTTAAAGATACTTATGATAAAATTGTAGACTTAAAGAAAAATGGAAGCGCTTTAGAATCAGGCAAGATTCTTGCTGAAATCGACAGATGGTTCTATGACTATTTTGAGTTAAGTCAGGCAGAAATAGCAGTGATTGAAACGAACCGGTAATTAAAAACCCCGAGCGTTTTATAATTAAAACGCTATCGTGAAAGGACATTATGCAGGAAAGTTTTTTTAACCAGAACTATGAAGGACAAATTGCGGATAATGCTCCCCTGGCGGTAAGAATGCGACCCCAGACATTGGCAGAATTTGTCGGTCAGCAGCATATCATTAGTCGGGGGAAACTTTTGTATCGGCTGATTGAAGCCGATAAATTGTCCTCGGTGGTGTTTTATGGACCGCCGGGTACCGGCAAAACTTCATTGGCAAAAATTATTGCCAACCGTACCAATGCGGTGTTTTATGAGCTGAATGCGGTCACCTCAGGAAAAAAAGAAATCACTGAGGTATTGGATAAAGCGAAGAATAATCTGGGTGTTTATAATAAAAAATCGATCCTCTTTATTGATGAGATCCATCGCTTTAATAAGGCCCAGCAGGATGCCCTTTTACCCAGTGTCGAAAAAGGGTTGGTGACCCTGATTGGGGCCACCACTGAAAACCCCTATTTCGAAATCAACTCGCCGCTGTTGTCCCGTTCCACCATTTTTGAGTTTTATAATCTGACTCCGGAAGACATTCGTGACGTGATAAAACGGGCTATTGAAGACCGTGACCGGGGTTACGGGGTGATGAAGATTAAATGTGATGAAGACGCCCTCAATCATTTTGCCGAGGTCGCTAATGGCGATGTTCGCCGGGCCTTGAATGCTCTGGAACTGGGGATTTTAACGGTGGATAAAAACGCCGACGGCGTTATTGTGATCGATTTGGAAACGGCTCAGGAGTGCATTCAGCAGCGAGCCGTTCACTATGATAAAAATGGTGATAATCATTACGATACGATTTCAGCCTTCATCAAGAGTATCCGGGGTTCCGATCCGGATGCGGCACTTTACTGGATGGCTAAAATGATCACGGCGGGAGAAGACCCCAAGTTTATTGCCCGTCGGATTGTCATTTCGGCTTCTGAGGACATTGGCAATGCCGAACCGATGGCCTTGACCGTGGCGATGGCCGCTGCCGATGCGGTTGCCTTTATTGGTATGCCGGAAGCCCGGATTAATCTGGCTCAGGCAGTCGTTTTTCTGGCTTGTGCGCCCAAAAGCAATGCCTCCTATCTGGCGGTGGATGCGGCCATTGACGCGGTAAAACATGTCTCAAACAGCAATGTCCCGGCACATTTACAGGATACCCACTATTCCGGCAGCAAAAAACTGGGTCGCGGGATGACCTATCAATACCCTCATAATTTTCCCGGGCACTATATTGAGCAACAATATCTTCCGGACGATCTGGTTGGCACCCATTTTTACGAACCAACAGAAATGGGCTATGAACAGAAAATGAAGGAATATCTCAAGAAAATTGGAATAATCGAATAAATACAAATAGAAGAGGAGAGACATTTGAAAAAAGAATTAAAAGAACAACAGCAAAAAATGTTTGAACTGGAAGAAAATATCCATGGGTTTATCTTGAATAAAGAAGAATTTGTGGATGAAATAGATGGCTTTGCCCGAACCTTTGTCCACGAAAAAACCGGAGCCCGATTAGTTTATATATCGGCAGATGATGATAATAAGGTTTTTTCGATCAGCTTTCGGACACCATCCACCGACAGCACTGGGGTGCCCCATATTTTAGAACATTCGGTTTTATGCGGATCAAAAAAATATCCGGTCAAGGAACCCTTTGTGGAGCTAGCTAAAGGGTCGCTTAACACCTTTCTCAATGCCATGACCTATCCTGATAAAACGATGTACCCGATTGCCAGTACCAACGCTAAAGATTTTATGAATCTGATGGATGTTTATCTGGATGCGGTTTTTTATCCTAATATTTATGAAAACCCCTATACCTTCTTGCAAGAAGGCTGGCATTATCACATTGAAAATGCCGATGATCCAATTATCTACAATGGGGTAGTTTATAATGAAATGAAGGGCGCTTTCTCCAATCCGGAGGAATTGCTCCAAAATAAAATTTTCGAATCCCTTTATCCTGAGTCCTGCTACCGGTTTGAATCCGGCGGGGATCCGGATGTGATTCCAGAATTGAGCTATGAAGATTTCTTGGGTTTCCATAAAAAATACTATCATCCCTCCAACAGCTATATTTATCTCTATGGCGACGGGGATGTCCGGACGCACTTGAAATATTTAAATGATGAGTATCTCAGTGGCTTTGAAAAACAGGTGGTAGATAGTGAGATCACGGTTCAGCCGTTGCTTAAAAATCGGACAGAACTGCGGACCTCCTATGGTGTATCGAAGGAAGAATCCCTGGAAAACAAAGACTATTTGGCCCTTTCTGTGGTATTGGGAGACAAATTATCCCATGAAGATGCTTTGGCTTTTGATATTCTTTCCCATATCTTATTGAATAATAATTCGTCACCGTTAAAAGAAGCTTTGCTGGATTTAAAAATTGCTGAAGACGTCAGCTATCATTTTAGTAGTTCCCTCAGACAGCCTTATTTTTCGATTGTCCTTAAAAATACTGAGGAAAAACATCGCGACTTATTTGTCAGCACGGTGGAGTCGGTGTTAAATAAGCTGGTAACAGATGGTCTGGATCCTCTCAGTGTCGAAGCGGGCATTAATATCCATGAATTCTCCCATATTGAAGGGGAGTATGGTTCTTATCCCAAAGGTCTAATTTATGGGATTGAAATGATGGATGACTGGCTCTATGGTGATGACCCGATTGCTTATCTTAAATACAAGGAAGCTTTTAAAAAATTCAAAGACAACTGGAAAGACGGCTACTTCGAAAAACTGCTTAAACGGATGCTAATTGACAATACCCACCAAACGCTAGTGACCATTGTACCGGACAATACCCTGCAGGGAAACGCCGATCAGGCATTAGCAGAAAAATTGGCGGCGTTTAAAACCAGTCTGACCCCAGAAGAACTTAAGGCCCTGGTTGACGAAACGCAAACCCTGATGCAGAAACAAAATGAAGAGGATGCCCCGGATGATCTGGAAAAAATTCCCAAATTATCGCTTTCAGATATCAGCCGCACCGGCCGAACCTATCCCCTGGAAGTGACCGAAGTGCTGGATACCACACTGCTGTTTCATCCTGGTTTTACGGGTGGAATTTCCTATTTAAAACTTTATTTTGATTACAGCGAGTTGCCCCAGGAAGATCTTAAATATTTATCGCTGATGTGTAAAATGCTCGGTAGTCTCAGCACTGAAACGATGGATTTTCGAAGACTGAGTCAGGAGATTGAAATTCATACCGGCGGTCTGTCCTTCGGGATTGAGTCCTATGATGATGTTCATCACTTTGGGGATTTCACCTCTAATTGCTATGTGAAAGGCAAAGCAGTTGCTGAAAAGATCCCGACCCTGATTCGGATTATGACCGATGTGATGACGAAGACCCGCTATCAGGAAAAAAATCTGATCCACGATATGATCCGGGAAATAAAGACCCATAAGGAAACTCAATTTTTAACCGCTGGCCATGTGGTTGGTGTGCAACGACTGCAGTCCTACTATTCTCAGTCAGCGCGGCTGTTTGAAGAATTTGGCGGCATTGAGTTCTATCGTTTTATTGCTGATCTGGACGCAAATTTTGATGAGCGATTTGAAGCGCTGACGGAAAAGCTGGCCAGCATTGCCACCTTGGTTTTCAACAACAAAAAACCACTGATTAGCATCACCGGCACCGAAGAAATTCGGGATCAGACTTTGGTCGCTCTCAGCGCTTATGTGTCGGGACTGGCTCCGAAAATACTGGTAAAAAACGCTTTTGCTTTTGAGACTGAAATTGCCAACGAAGGTTTTTTAACGGCAGCTAAGATTCAATATGTTTCGCAAGGCTATAATATTAGAGCTTTAGGCTACCAATACACCGGCTCTCAACTGGTTTTAAAAGGCCTTCTGTCGATGGATTATTTATGGAACAAGGTTCGGGTTCAGGGTGGCGCCTACGGTGCTTTTATGAACATCGGACGGAGCGGCGACCTGTATTTCGGATCCTACCGGGACCCAAAACTTAAAAAGACCTTTGAAGCTTATCAGGGTGTGATTGATTATATTAACCAGTTAGACCTCTCTAAGCGTGAGCTGGAAAAATATATCATCGGAACGATCAGCAGCAAGGATGTACCGCTGAGTGCCTCAGTGAAAGGTGAAATTGCGGATAACTTCTTTTTCAGCGGCGTGACCGCCGCTGATCTACAAAAAGAGCGGGAAGAAATTTTAGAAACCACTGTTGAACAATTAAAGAGTTATGGAGAAATGATTGCGGCAGTGCTGGCTAAAAATGCCATCTGCGTTTTAGGCAGTGAAGAAGCAATTAATGATGAAAAGGAATTGTTTAAAGTGACCCGCTATATCAAATAGCAGTTTTGAGGGGAGAGGGGATATGAAAAGAAAAATAGGACTATTGTTGATACTTAGCCTGGTCTTTTGTACATCTGCTGTTATGGCAGCGGGTTTGCCTGCCTATGGTGCTGATGAGGGTGTGGTTATTTATGAAGTGAATAGCGGCGATATTCTTTTTGCGCAAAAGCAAGATGAAAAATTCTATCCTGCCAGTACAACCAAATTGATGACCGCGTTGGTGGCCATCGAGAACGGTGATCTCAACGAAAACATTACTGTAGGTGATGAGATTTCATATTTGGATGAGGACAGCAGCAACGCTGGTCTTGAAGAAGAAGAGGTGTTGCCCCTTAACGAACTGCTTTATGCTTTGTTGCTGCCCTCTGGAAATGATGCGGCAGAAACCATCGCTGTGAACATTGGCAGAAGGATTGCCGGGGACGGTTCTATCAGCTCGGATAAAGCGTATGAAACCTTTATCGCTGCCATGAATCAGAAAGCCAAAGATATGGGGATGACCGGCACCAATTACACGAATCCTCATGGATTACACAATGATAATCATTTTACAACGCCCGCCGATATGCTGATTCTGGCGAAAACGACCTTTGATGAGACGACGATCAAAGCCATTACCCGGGCCAAGGTTCATGAGGTGCAAACTAACAAAACCAAACACAAGTGGAATAATACCAACCTCTTGCTTTATACCAATTTTAATGAGTTGTCGGAGGAGTTTCGGGTTATCAATGGTTTATCGGGGGCCAATCCGGTTTTTAACGGTTACGCAACCAGTGGGAAGACCGGTTTTACTGAAGAAGCAAATAAGTGCCTGGTTTTTGAAGGGGAAGGTAACGATAAGAAAATGATTGGCATTATTCTCAATGCTGATCAGGCGGTTGTCTTTGGCGAAGCAAGCGACACCATTAATGCGGTGGTTAAAGAATATGAACTGCTTGAATGGTCGGATCCGGAGGATGAAGACCGGGTTGTGCAGGTAGTCAACTATCATGTGTTTGATGGCAATAAATTGAAATATAAAACAAATGAGGCGCTGATTACGGCGGCACCCCAGACGGATCAGGCTAACTACACGGCCAAAGTTAAATGGGATGAAACAAAGATGATTGGTGATGAGACCCTGGCAAATCTGGAAGCAGATATCAAGGAAGGCGAGCAGCTCGGTGAACTACAGGTTTACAATGGCGAAACCTTAGTAGAGACGGCGCCACTGTACGCAGTCAAAGCCATGAAAGCCCGAAACTGGATGGATTATCCAATTCTTTACTGGTATGTGACCATCATTGTGATCATGATACTACTTGCTATTTTGCGGATCATGTTTGTCCAGTTTATGCGCAAGAATAATATTAAGTACAAAAAAATTAAAATTAAGAAAAAGCAAAACGGCTCCGACAGTAGATCATCCAATCAGCCACCGAAGCGGAGACGCTAGATTAAGTGGTACTGAGTAGGCGGAGTCTGCCGATAAAAACGACAGACTCCCGTTATTATTTCTTGACATATATAGACAAGTGAGTTATAATTTAGCTAGTATTTCGCATTGAAGTGCAGGATACGAATCAAATTTTATGATGCAAAAATGATGCCATGAAGGTATCTCCAGAGTTGAAACTCAGGAGGTGTACTTCGTGTTTTTTTGTTTGGTTTTTTAAACTTTGAGGAGGTTTTATTATACACATGGCAGATGCTTTAGTTTCTCCAGCTGTTGGAGGAATCATGCTTGCGGCGAGCGCCGGAGCAATCGCCTATTCGGCGTATAAATGTAAAGACGATTTAGATGAAAAAAAGATCCCATTAATGGGTGTTATGGGGGCCGTGATCTTTGCCGGACAGATGATTAATTTCACTATTCCGGGGACTGGTTCTAGTGGACATATTGGTGGCGGGATTTTACTGGCAGCCCTATTGGGACCCTTTCCCGCATTTTTAACCCTTACTGCGGTATTGCTGATTCAGGCACTCTTCTTTGCCGATGGTGGGCTTTTGGCCTTAGGCGCAAATATCTGGAATATGGGTTTTTATGCCTGTTTGCTGGTTTACCCCTTTGTCTTTAAACCGATTGTAAAAAGAGGACTGACACCGAGTCGGATTACCGTGGCAGCGATTGTTTCGGTCGTTTTAGCTTTATCGTTAGGTGCCTTTTCAGTAGTGCTTGAAACGCTGGCATCGGGAATTACCGAATTACCATTTATGACCTTTGTTGGTTTAATGATTCCGATCCACCTGGCCATTGGTTTGGTTGAAGGGATTGTGACCGGCGGAATTTTGGTCTTTGTATATAAAATGCGGCCGGAGTTATTGGAATCATCGGTTGAAAATACAAAATTGCCTAAAAACATTTCCATTAAGAAAGTTATGGGAACGCTACTGATCTTTGCTGTCGTTGTGGGAGGCGGTTTATCACTTTTTGCATCAGCAAACCCCGATGGTCTGGAATGGGCCATGGAAAATGTGGCCGGAACCGCCGAACTCGAAGCAGATGGTGATATTTACAGCAGTGCTGGAAGTATTCAGGAAAGCACCGCCTTCCTACCCGATTATGGTTTTAAATCAACAGATGGTGACGGTTCAGCTGCTGGAACCAGTGTTTCTGGCATTGTTGGGGCCGGTATTACGCTGATCCTGGCAGGTGGCACCGGTTATCTGATTTATGCTATCAAGCGGAAAAAAGAAAAAGCTTCTTAGACAATTTATTACGAATTGAAATAGCAATCTTTATGTGTTAACATTAACAATAGTTTTCTAAATAACCTCTGTTTATAAACAGAGGTTATTTAATATTTAACTGAAAGGTAGTCTCAATGTCAACAATTACCGACTCAATGAATACGATCAATTCTCTGGAGGAAATGGCCGATGGCAATACCGTCATCCATCGTCTTCATCCAATGGTCAAACTGATTACCACGATGCTTTATCTGGTGCTGGTTATTTCGTTCAACCCTTTTAATATTACCGGACTGGTGGTGTTTGCTTTCTATCCGGTGATTTTAATGGCCTTGGCTGAAATACCTTATAAACCCTTGCTAAAGCGACTATTGGTCGCCTTGCCCTTTTCTTTTTTTGCGGGGTTATCCAATATTATTTTTAATCAGCAACTGGCATTGATGCTCGGACCGGTTCCGATCAGTTATGGTTTAATCTCCTTTACGTCTATTATGGTCAAAACGATATTTACCGTCATGGCGGTGCTAATCCTGATTGCGACAACTTCATTGCCAAAAATTTCCTATCAATTATTATCGATTAAAGTACCCAAAATTATTGTGGAACAAATTATGTTGACTTATCGTTACATTTCGGTGTTGCTGGAGCAGGTCTCAAATATGTATACAGCCTATATTTTAAGAGCACCGGATTCCAAGGGTATCAAAATGAAAGACATGGGTATCTTTGTGGGGCAGTTGTTATTAAAAAGTTTTGATCGGGCTGAGAGCATTTATGTGGCCATGAAATGTCGTGGATACGATGGTAATTATCTTTACGCTAAACCAAGCCCGATTCATAAGGGTGATTGGTTGTATCTGGTTTTAGTAGCTGGTGTTTTGTGTTTGATGCGATTTTTTGATCTGAGCCTGTTTATCGGCAGTTTTTTATAATGAGGAGTTCTTAATGCTAGAAATAAAAAAGTTGAATTATGCCTATCCCGACGGCCATCAGGCTATTCGAGATGTAAATCTAAAAATCGAAGAGGGTGAGAGCATTGCCTTGGTAGGAGCAAATGGGGCGGGAAAATCCAGTTTGTTCAAGCTAATTATCGGTATTTCTGAGATCAAAGAAGGAGCGATTATAGTTGATGATTTGCCAGTGGAGAAAAAAACGCTGAAAGATATTCGCCGGAAAGTCGGGATGGTTTTTCAGAATCCGGATGATCAGTTGTTTATGACAAAGGTTTATGATGACATTGCCTTTGGTCCGCGAAATGAATTGCTCGATGAACATGTGGTAGAAGAGCGGGTGGTCAACGTTTTGGAACAGTTGGGGATTATTCATCTGCGGGATCGGATGCCTCATCGTTTATCCGGTGGTGAAAAGCGGGTCATTGCCATTGCTTCGGTGTTGGCCATGAATCCCCGGGTTATTTTGTTTGATGAGCCGACCTCATTTCTTGATCCCCAGGCCAGACGAAATGTAATTAATACCCTCGACACCCTGAAAATGACCAAAGTTATTGCCACCCATGATTTGGATATGGCCCTTGATATTTGTGACCGGGTGATTATTTTACATCATGGCAGCGTGTTTGCAGATGGCACAGTTCGAGATATCCTATTTGACGAAAACCTCTTATCTCAATGTCATTTGGAGCTGCCCCTGTGCATGCAAAAACCGCGGGTACGATAGAGTTCGCCAAAACTTTCATACTGACTACTGGTTTAATATCAGTTTGGTTATCTTTTGACCGCTTAAAGCTTGATGTGTTCAAGCTTTTTTAGATTTAAGGCGCCTGTGTTGAAAAATCAAAAAAAATTTTGAATTTACTTAAAGAATAGCGCCAGGAAATGGTTTCCTAATTGAAATTTTAAATTTTATAAGATATAATTAATTCAATGTTTGGGAGGTCAAACGATGACAAAAAAAGATTATTCGAATATCGGTAATGATATCAAGGATATTGTTCAGGATGCCTTGAATTCGGAGGAGTTTAAAGAACTGAACAAGAACATTTCGGCGACTGTCGCTCGAGCCATGGATGAAGTTAAGCGAAGTGGTCAGTATTGGCAGGAGCAGCAGCGACAGCAGCGGGAAAACAACCAGGAAACCAGAAAGCAGGCGGCCAATGCCAGAAGAGCCCAGGAAAAAATGAACAAACCTCAGGCAAAGGAAATGCTTGCCAAAAACAATTATCAAAATGCCTATAGTCCCGTCAAAAGACGGCCCAATAACCTGATTTCAAAATCGCCTCATGGTCGAATTTCCGGCATGTTATTGATGATATTTGGAAATATTGGCATTGGTGTTTCACTACTTCTACTGCTTATTTTTTCATCGGTATTTGGTTTTGCGTTTACCAGTATGCCACTGATGGGGATCGGGGTTGGAATCCTGTTGCCGATTTTTACGATTAGTGCGCTGATGGCGGCAAAGGGGTCAAACCTGCGGGGACGAGTAAAACGGTTTCGTCAGTATGCCAGTCGCCTGAAAGGACGGCAATTTTGTAGAATATCCGAACTGTCTGAGCCCATTGGGCGCAGCAAGAAATATGTGCTAAAAGATCTGCGTAAGATGATCAGCCTGGGGATGTTCCCGGAGGGGCGGTTTGATGAACAGGAAGAATATTTACTGCTTAGTAATGAAGCTTATGAGAATCATTTAAAACTTAAGGCAGGAAAGAAACTTGAGGAACAAAGAGCTCGCCGTGAACAGGAAGCGTTGGAACAGAAAAAGAAACTGGAATCAGAAAATCCGGAAATGAAGGCGGTTCATGAGGTGATTGCCGAAGGTCAGGATATCATCAGAAAAATTAACGAAGCTAATCTGGCGATTGCAGGGGAAGTAATCTCCCATAAACTGGATCGACTGGAAATAGTGATCACCAAAATCTTCGAATTTATTGAGGAAAATCCGGATGGATTGCCGGAAATTCGGAAGTTTATGGGCTATTATCTGCCGACCACCTTAAAGCTAGTTTCGGTCTATCGGGATTTAGATGCAGAACCTATTCAGGGCACCAATATTTTAGCGACTAAAAAAGAGATTGAAGATACCCTGGACACCATCAGCCACGCCTTTGAAAATTTGTTGGATAGTTTTTATGAAGACACGGCAATGGATGTTTCAACGGATATTTCGGTGCTTAATACGATGCTGGCCCAGGAAGGTCTAACCAAAAGAGATTTTAAAAAACAAGAGACGAAGTAATAAGATCCGAATTCAGAAAAGCCCACCATGATATTTTAAATTGATGAAAGCTTTGAAAGGATCAACTTAATTAAGACGAGGAGAATAGCGATGGAAGACAATATGAATGATTATTCCCAGGCAACCCCTACTTTAACCTTCGACCCGTTCGAAGAAGAAAAGGTGATGACGGCCAATGTGCATCAGGAGCTTAAGGGTGAACGGGAAGTTTTTGACGAAAGTCGACTGACGGTGGAAGAACGAAAAATGGTGGATGATTTTGCCAGCAAAATTGATCTTACTAATTCCAGCCTGGTGATGCAGTTTGGGGTTGGAGCCCAGAAGAAAATTGCCGATTTCTCAGAAACGGCCCTGAACAATGTCCGCACTAAAGACATGGGCGAGGTCGGCAAAATGCTGGGTGATATGGTGATGGAACTACGAAACTTTGACATTGAGGAAGAAGAGAAAGGTTTTTTGGGCTTTTTCAAAAAAACCAGCAATAAGCTCAGCTCCATGCAGACGCGTTATGCGACTGCCGAAACCAATGTCAACCGGATTACCGAAGCCCTGGAAAAACATCAGATGCAGCTTTTAAAAGATGTGGCCATGCTAGATAAACTTTACGACGTCAACAAAACTTACTTTAAAGAATTGTCAATGTATATCATGGCTGGCAAAAAGAAGCTCAAGGAAGTCGAAAATAAAGATTTGCCGGAATTGATCAAACGCTCACAGCTCAGCGGATTACCGGAGGATGCTCAGGCGGTTAATGATTTGTCAGCCATGTGCAATCGCTTTGAGAAAAAAATTCATGATCTGGAACTGACCCGGATGATTTCGATTCAGATGGCGCCGCAAATTCGATTGGTTCAACATAATGATACCTTGATGGCTGAAAAAATCCAGTCTTCGATTGTCAACACCATTCCCTTATGGAAAAGTCAAATGGTTTTGGCCCTGGGAGTCGTTCATTCGGGACAGGCCGCCAAGGCTCAGCGCGAAGTCACCAATATGACTAACGAATTATTGCGAAAAAATGCCGAAACCCTGAAGATGGAATCCATTGCTACCGCCAAAGAATCGGAACGGGGCATTGTCGATATCGAAACGCTGCGGATTTCCAATGAGTCTCTGATTAGTACCTTTGATGAGGTGTTGCGAATCCAGACCGAAGGCCGTCAGAAACGAAAAGAAGTGGAAGTTGAGCTTGAAAAACTGGAGAATGATTTAAAAGTCAAGATGCTTGAAATCAGGCGATAATAATAAAAAAACAATCAGTAGTAAATATTGGTTGTTTTTTTATTAGGTTTTTTTAAAGATATGGTGCTCTTGATATATTCAAACTTTCCAGAACAAGGAATTTGTTTAATCCTCGTTTAAAAAAAAGAACAGTAGCAAATTTAAACAATAATTTTAAAAGTTCGAAGACAGAAGGTGCTTATTGTATAATTGTCTAATGAATATGAAATTAATTGGCTAAAATGCCATTGAAAACTATTGCAGATTGGGTATAATAATAATCAATAGTATTTTGTGTAAAGCTTAAAAACAGAAACATCGTACTTTGGTATCGAATGAGGCTGATCGTTTCTGAGTGATCGGAAAAAGAGTAGCGGTTTGATTAGATGGTGAAGCGGGAAGCAGGCAAGGTATTAATTAATAATAGGGGGAAAGCTATGGCAACTTTTTTTACCAATGATCATGTTGAATTATATTATGAGGTAAAGGGCAAAGGGAAACCTTTGCTAATGATTCCCGGATGGACTTGTACAACCCAGTTTTTCAAAAAAAACAGCGATGTACTGGCTGAAAATTTTCAGGTAATAGTAATGGATTTTCGTGGGCATGGTGAATCTGAAAAGGTCTTACACAGTCACCGGATTTCTCGTTATGCGATGGATGTGAAAGAACTTTTGGATCAACTGGATGTTGAAGATGTCACCGTACTGGGATGGTCCATGGGGGTTGCCGTACTGTGGAGTTATCTGGAATTATTTGGCAATCATCGGGTTGGCAAACTGGTTTGTGTTGATCAGGCACCGCTCCAATACACTGGCCCAGATTGGGTATGGGGACAAAATGGCTGTTATGATGTGGAAATGTTCATCAGAACCTGTTGTGCCATTGAGTATGCTCCGCGAGAAAGTGCAGAAGGCTTGGCCTTTGGCTGTCTGTATCATGAACCGACATCAGAAGAAGTAAAATTTATCGCCGATGAGATATCAAAGTGTCCGCCGAAAGTGCGTATTGAAATCATGCGGGATCACACTAATCTGGACTGGCGAGATTTGTTGCCATTGATTAATCTTCCGACCCTGGTCTGCGTGGCCCGACACAGTGCTGTCTTTGATTGGCAGGGCAGCGCCTATGTTGCTGAGCAGATTCCAGAAGCAAAACTGGAGTTTTTTGAGAATTCCGGTCATATGCTATTCTGGGAAGAAGCTGATAAATTTAATCAAGTCGTTGCTGACTTTATCAAATCCTGAAATGATTAACTGCAATAGCATGGGTTTTCCTGTTTACCCATGCTATTGTTTTTGAGACATAAAAAATATAATTTAGAGGAGAGCACAAAATGAAAATAGTGATTGCTCCGGACTCTTTTAAAGGATCCATGTCAGCTACTGAGGTTTGTGATATCGTTGAAGGTTCAATTCTTAAAATTATGCCGACAGCTAAGATCGTAAAAATTCCCATTTCGGATGGAGGAGAAGGTCTGGTAGAGGCACTGGTCAGGCATCAATCTGGTGAGATCATAAAAATCAAAACGAAAGACCCTTTATTCAGAGAAATAACCGCAATCTACGGCATTTTAAACGGTGAAGTAGCGGTTATTGAAATGTCGGCTGCTTCCGGCTTGCCGCTTTTAGCAGATGATGAACGCAATCCGTTAAAAACGAGTACCTATGGTACCGGGGAAATGATTGCGGATGCAATCAGGCGGGGTTGCCATAAAATTATCCTTGGTTTAGGGGGCAGCGCGACTAATGATGGCGGTCTGGGAGTTGCCAATGCTTTGGGGGTCCGATTTTATGATCAAAATATGGAATTGTTGGCCCCTGTCGGCGAAAATTTAAGCCGGGTGAGGACAATTGATACCAGCCAGGTTAAGCCCGCATTGCAAGAGGTGGAAATAGTCATTGCTTGTGATGTTGATAATGTTCTTTGTGGCGTTCAAGGGGCGGCGGCAATCTATGGTCCTCAAAAAGGTGCCAACAGCGAGATGGTGATGTTTCTGGATCAGGGACTCAGTATGTTTGGACAACTTCTTGAGAAAAAAACAGCCAGGAAATTGGTCAAGCTAAAAGGAATTGGCGCCGCCGGCGGTATGGCATTACCATTGGTGGCTTTATTTAAAAGCCAGTTGAAATCCGGATTGGATATTGTTCTGGATGAAATTGGTTTTGAAGCGGCAATTGACGGAGCCGATATGATCATTACCGGAGAAGGGAAAACCGATGCCCAAAGTGTGATGGGCAAGGTGATTTCCGGCGTTGGAAAACGGGGAAAAAATCTAAATATTCCGGTGGTAGTGATCTCAGGAGCGTTAGATGATGGTTATGAAGCGATTTACAATTGTGGGGTGGTGGCCGCCTTTGCCATCTTTAGTAACGACCGCGGGTTGGTCTGGCATATGCAAAATGCGCCCCAGTTATTGGCGAAAACGATCGATAACCTTTTTCGTTTTCTGGCAATTGTATGCATGCTTCCGCAAAATATGAGATAGAATAAAAGGAGTGGGGCGATGCTGGATAAGAAAATTGCCCAAAAAATTGCCGATGAAGTTATGAACACCCTTGGTTATAACATCAATGTTATGAATAAAAATGCAATTATAATTGGGAGTGGTTCGCCGGACAGACTTGGAAGCTTCCATGAAACAGCCATGTTTGCCATTCAAAACGGGATTACCTGTGAGGTGACTGATACACAATCAATAGAACTTCGGGGTGTGAAGCCGGGGATTAATTTGCCTATTGTGGATAAAGGTGGAGAAGTCATTGGCGTCGTTGGAATAACTGGAGACCCGGATGAGGTCCGAAACATTGGGAAACTGGTGAAGATGACCGCAGAATTGATCATTGAACAGCAAGAAACGATGAACCGCTTCTATTCCCATCGCAACGATAAAGAAATCTTTTTAAACACTTTGATCAGTGATCAGCAAAGCATCAGTGAAGAAGAAATTGCGGATTGGGGCGAGCGCATCGGCTATAGTATGGAAAGTTGTCGAGTGGCGGTAATTTTAAGTTTTGGGATTGATCATAAAACGTCTGAAAAAGGAAAGCTTGAAAAAATCCTCAACCAGATTAAGCTGTCAGACAGTCATTTAAAAGACGATATTTCGTCGGTGATGTCCGGCGGTTTTATTTTAGTTTTCAAAACGCTCAAGAGAACAGAACCCTGGGAGGTAGAAAAGACCATTAGTACCTATCTGGACGTTATGAAAAATGCTGCGGATGCTAAAAATATGCAATGTTTTGTGGGCGGTTATTATCTGGGCGTCAAGGGCTACGTGAAATCCTATGGTGAAGCCTATGGTATGTATCGCAGCGGCATTTATAAGAAAAATCAACCTGTGTATTTCTCTCATCACCATTATTTATGGCGTCTTTATAATCAACTGGACAAAGAAGCCTATACCCTGGTTATTGAACCCTATATTCAAAAAATTCAGAAATATTTCGGCAAAGGCACCGAAGAAGCGATGATTACGATGCGCAAAATATTTGATTATCATTTTCACTTTGAACAGGTGGCCGAAGATTTATTTGTCCACAAAAATACGGTTATTTTCAGAAAAAATAAAATGGAAGAATGCCTTGGTTTTTCCCTCAAGTGTAATGGTCACGACAATCTGCTGTTTATGATTATTCTCAACCATTACGAAAAATTAAAAAAGTTTAAAGATTCGCCAATTAGGTAAAATTTATCAGATATTATGGAATTGTAACTAAAAATATGATATCATAGTGACAAATAATATTTGAAAGAGGAATAGAATTGGACGACGTACCATTATCTGAGACAAAAATGACACAACTTATCAAATCGGAGAGCGTGACCACTGACGAATCTGTTTACTGGGAGGAATCTTAGTCAATGGACAGTAGTGTTATAGGTTTTATTGCAGTTCTAGTGGTGATGCTGCTGATGTCAGCATATTTTTCGGCGACGGAAACGGCTTTTACCTCCATTAATCGTATTCGCATAAAAAATTTGGCCAAAGACGGAAACAAAAGAGCGGCTCAGGTTTTGGCACTTTCTGATCGATTTGACGTTTTATTATCGACAATTCTGATCGGGAATAATATTGTCAACATTGCTTCAGCATCAATTGCTACGGTGGTTTTTGTTCGCTATTTCGGCAATGCCGGAGTGACCATTTCAACGGCGGTGATGACCGTACTGGTACTTATTTTTGGTGAAATTTCACCTAAAAGTCTGGCTAAAGATTCACCTGAAAGTTTTGCCATGTTTGCGGCTCCTTTTATTCGGTTTCTGATGTTTATATTAACACCAGTGAACTTTTTATTTATGTTATGGAAAAAAATGCTTGATAAATTGTTTAAGGTTAATGATGAACGCAGCATGACCGAAGAAGAACTGCTGACCATTGTGGAAGAAGCAGAAAATGATGGTGGCATCGATCTTCAGGATGGAGAATTGATTCGCAGTGCGATCGAGTTCAATGACCTGGATGTGGATGATATCCTGACCCATCGGGTGGATGTGGTCGCTATTGATGTGGATAATCCCAAGGAGGATATTACCAAGTTGTTTTTTGAAACTGGTTTTTCCCGGCTGCCAGTTTATCAGGGGACCATTGATCAGATTATCGGTTTTATCAGTTATAAGGATTTTACCCATTATGTGGCCAATGGCAACAGCAGTCTGGAAGAAATCATCAGCCCGGTGGTTTTCATCACTCCAAATATGAAAATTTCCAAGTTGCTAACGCTGCTCCAGCAGAAAAAATGCCATATTGCTGTCGTTTCCGACGAATATGGCGGAACCGCTGGTATTGTCACCCTTGAAGATGTCATTGAAGAACTGGTTGGTGAAATCTGGGACGAACATGATGAGGTCATCGATGAATTTGTAAAAATATCCAAAGACGAATATCGGATTTTAGGAAAAGCAAATCTGGGAAAAATGTTTGATCTTTTTGATATGGATGATGATTTTGACGTGATCACGGTAGGTGGTTGGATTGTTGAATTTCTGGATCGCGTTCCCAATGTGGGTGAATCCTTTGAGTTTGAAAATCTGACCTTCACCATTACCAAGTCGGACGAACGTCACGTGATTGAGATAAATGTTGTTAGAAATGAAATAATTGAGTCTGAATAAAATCAGATAAAAAAATGCCTAAAGGGATTTCCCTTTAGGCGTTTTTTTATGCCATAATTCCATCAACGGTATGATTAAAGGTATCCACAAAACTGTTTCGTTGATCAATGGTGATTTCTCTGTTTTTTAGTAAGTAAAGATAATCTTCAAAGGATTGAATCAGCAGCTGATTGATCAGACGATATTTTTCCAGAATTACCGGATCTTTCTTAAAGCTCAGTTCCCAGGTATCTTTCATATAGGAAAAAATATGATTAGTCATGTCTCTCATCATCCCGGCTAACATCGCCACCCTTGGGTTAAGATAATCAGTATCTGCCTCATAGGTGGAGTGAGGGGAAATATTTAGCCGCCCCTGATCCTGGAGGGCTTTGTAGGAGGAGCTACCCTTAAGAATAATCATATGATGATAGAGTACATTAACGCTGATTTCCAGCTTATCCAGTAGAGCGTTTCGTTTTAAAAAATCGTAGTTGACTTTCAGATCTTCCAGGGTCGAGTCCGGTTCAAACATAATAAAACCGACGCTGGGTTCGATGCCGTATTTCCGGAGGATTTCCAGAGCCTGTTCATTATCAGCCACGGTGGTCAGCTTATTAAGCCGTTTCAGCGCTTCATCAAGGCCGCTTTCCAGACCGATTAAAATGTGTTTAAGACCGGCGTCAGTCAGGGCTTTGATGGTTTCTTCTTCGATATCGTTGGCCCGCGCTTCAATGCCAAAGTGGATGTGGCGTTCTTTTAAAAGATGGGCCAGTTTTAGGACCCGCTCTTTTCCAGCGCGACCGGGACCGTAGAAGTTGGGGTCCATAAAATAAAAGTAGCGGATATCGGTTTGCTTCATTATTGTATCGATTTCGGTGATAATGTTCTCCGGACTTCGGCCCCGCCATTTCCGTTTTGTATCGCCGTAGTAGGGGTTGATATAACAAAAGGTACAGCCACCGTAACAGCCTCGGCTACCGGAAATATTGACCTCGCCAAAAGAATAGGAGCTGGTGCTGCGCAGAGGAAAGGGCAATGAATCCACATCCGTAACAACCTCGCCTCGGGTCGCGACAATGCCATTAGTGGTGCGTGTGGCGATTCCCGACTGGGGAACGGTGGGGAAATTTTCGGCCAGCGTCAAGAAAGTCAGTTCAGCTTCGCCTAACAGGGCTGAGTCAATGGCCGGACAGCGGTTAAGAATTTCTTCATAGGCAAAGGTGGGGTAAAAACCATAAACGCAGACATAAGCAATGCCATAGGTTTGTTTGATGTGCTTAATAAACTGATAAAGGGTTTTGTTGTCCTCCCAGTGATAAACCAGGTGAATCCCTAAAATCGTGGGCGTTAGCGTTGCTATTTGCTCTTCAATGGCCGGATAATCCAGCTGTTCCAGATAGCCGTCCACAATTGTCACATCAATGTTGTTGGCGGCCAGCATGCCGCCAATATAGCCGGTGTTCAAGCAGGCTGAAAGGGGGGCGTTGGCAATATCGTTACAGCGGTCGTCGCCGTAGGAGCGGGGATGTTCTAAAAGAATGACATTCATGAGGTGACCTCCTGCCACATAAAGATATTTTTTTTGGTATGATAGATTTCCAGATCATAGCGGACCCGGTCAAAGGGCGCCGGGTTATAGTAGGTGGGGTAGAGCAGATCGGTTTCCGGGGTGATCACCCCGTTTGCCAGAGCCTGTTGTTCTACCTTGGTGCCCGGTAAAATACGGATATTATTGAGTACAATGGTACCCAGGGTTTTGGAAGCGTGATGGATCTCGTAAATCGCATCGATGAGGTCCCTGGCTTGCTGCTGGGTTGCGGCGGTATCCCCGGGGGTATTGACGAGGAAGTGATAAACTGTGACCACACCGCTGCCTGCCAACACCTGAGCAGTGTCGAGGATATCCTGGACACGCATATGCTTATCCATGGCATCCAGGGCCGTTTGGCTCAGGCCGTCGGGGGACAGGGAAAAGCATTCGCAGCCGGATTGGGTATAGAGGGCGACGTTTTCCTCGGTTAACAGGTTTTCGCGAAAAAAACCGCTCCAGTTAATTTTTAAACCTCGCCGGATGATTTCAGCGCAGATTGTATCGAGGTGATCCACCGGAATATTGACCACCGAATCGGTGAAGTGGATCCGGGTGACACCGTAGGTTTCGTAGAGAAACTGGATTTCGTCCACCACCGCTTCTGGGGTGCGGCAGCGCATTTTCGACCCTTGCAGGAGCGGATAGGAACAGTAGCCGCAGCTAAAGCAGCAGCCCCGTTTGGTTTCTACGCCAATACTTTCCACATATTTATTAACGGTGAGGTAGGGGCGGGGATCAAGCAGATCGCGGTTGGGCATCACGTAATCCAGCATATCATAATCACCCACCGGTGGGACGATCAAGACCGCTTTGTTTTCGCGGTAGCAGAGCCCTGGGAGGTGGGGCGGGTTATTGAGATTTTCCAGTAGTGGCACAATGATTTTTTCGGCCTCGCCGGTCACGCCGAAGTCAATTTCCGGATATTCGCGCATCAGCCGTTCCGGGAATAGCGAAAAACCGGTTCCACCGACTAAGATTTTGGTATCAGCCGCGTAGCGTTTAATAAAAGCCAGGGTAACGGCAAAGCCGGGAATCAACGACGAGGTTTTATTACCCAAAGGATCAATATTTCGTAGCGACAGACAGACCACGTCCGGCTGATAGGTATCCAGTTGTAAGCGTAAATCGCCATAGGGATCGATGGCCATATTCATGTCAAAAAGCTGCAGATCATGATTGGTTTGCCGCTCGACCTGAGATGCCAGCACGACGATCCCAATGGGATAAACCCGCTCGATGTCGATACCCTCCATTGAGAGGGCTTGGATGAAAAGTATTTTCATGGTTTCTCCTTGATTTGGTTAACGATAATAATTATTTGAAATAAATGGTATCCAGTGCCATCTGGCTTCGGGCGGCAAAGATCAGGGCGGTGTCGGTGGCCAGAGGAATCAGCGATGAGGTGAGTAGATCATTTTTTTTAAGCTCGGCAATTACCCAGGCTCCGGAAAAAACTTTGCCATTGTAGGTGTTTAAAAACATATTGATATCGGTCAGGTGAGCCTTGACCGGGTCATGCTCATTAAAAAAATCATGGATCAGGATGATGCCATCATCACTCAAATGGCTGGCTGCGGTTTTTAAAACCTGTTCGTTTTCCGACTCGGCGTAGGCGTGAATAATATTAGAAAGAATGATCAACCGATATTTTTTGGCAAGACCCCATTGTGGTTCCAGAATATTAGCGGGGTGGTAGTTAACCCGATCTGCGTAGGCGGTGGCATCGACAAGTTTTTGAGTTTGAGGAAGCATCTGCACAATGTCGAGCAGGGTGGCACGAGTGCCCGGAAAGGCTTCTAAAAAGGCCAGTGCCATAGCTCCGGAGCCGGTTCCCACATCCAGAATATCACCGCTGAGTTCGGTAAAAAAGGTGGTGCAGTCGCGGGCTTTTAACTTGGCCACGTTGTCCATGGCTTTGATGTATTTAGCCCGGCGCAGGTTAAGTTCTTCTTCGCTGATATCCGCCGGCAGAAAGTTGACCCGACCACCAGCAGTCAGCGAAGCTTTAAGCGTATTCCAGTCATCAGTAAGATTTTTACGCCACAGCAGCGAGTCGCCCTGATAAAGCGGACTCGCTATTAGTAAATATTCTTTGGTAATCAATTGGTTATAATAAACATTTTGGTAGCATCCTACTAGACCAAGACTGTTTAGAAGTGCCAGGTAACGTTCCAGGGCGCTTTCGTTGGCACCCAGTTTTGGGGCGAGTTCTAAGAGACTGGCACCGCGGATCCCGAAATCATCGATGGTTTGAAAAAGATCCATTTCCAAAGCGGTGAACAGCGCATCGGAAACCCAGTAAGCGGTGGCCAGGTCTTCTAAATACTGGCCGCCGTTGGTTTGGGGATCATACCCCTTCATGACCATTGGTTACTCCTGCGTCAGTAAAGGTTAAGACGTCGCAGATGACCCGGGCCGAGGATTCCACCAGGTGCATCGCCACCGCTGCCCCGGTGCCTTCCCCTAATCTGAAATTGAGGTTAAGCAGGGGGCGTAAGCCCAGGGCTTGCCACATTAGCTGATGCCCCGGTTCTTCACTCTGATGGGAGGGAATCATATAATCCAGCGATTGGGGACATAGGGCCTTGGCGATCAGCGCACCAGCGGTGGAAATAAAGCCGTCCACCAGAACCGGCACCTGATTAAAAGCAGCCCCCAGGATTACGCCGGCAATCCCGGCAATCTCGAAGCCCCCGACTTTGGAAAGGACATCAATGGGATCGGTTTTATCGGGTTGATGGCGATTGATCGATTCCCGGATCACTTTGATCTTGTTGAGCAAGGTGGCGTTATCAATGCCGGTGCCCCGGCCGGTTACTGATGAAACCGGATATTCGGCCATAACCGCTAAAATAGCGGCGCTGGGGGTCGTGTTGCCAATCCCCATATCGCCGGTAGCCAGCAGATTGATCCCCTGTTCTTTGATCACCTTGGAAGCCACATTGATCCCGGCTTCCAGCGCAGCAATGGCTTGTTCCCGGGTCATTGCCGGTTCCTGATAAAAGTTTTTGGTGCCATGGGCGATCTTGCAGTCAATGATGGCGCCTTGTGAAACCAGTTCGGGCATATCCACAGCGACGCCCATATCAACGACAATCACTTCGGCGCCAGCGGCTTTGGCTAAAATATTAATGCCCGCTCCGCCTTTGACAAAGTTTTCCACCATCTGTGGAGTCACCTCCTGAGGGAAGGCAGAAACCCCTTCGGCCACCACACCGTGATCTCCGGCCATGGTGATGACCATTTTTTTATCGACATTGGGTCGGATGGTGCGTTGAATCCCGGCCAACTGTTCAGCAACAACCAGCAGCTGACCGAGACTCCAGGGCGGAATCGCTAATTTTTCTATATGATCGCGGGCGGCCTGACGCCACTTGGGGTCAGCCGGTTCGGTATGGTCGATGACGTGTGTTAAGGTATATTTGGTTTCGATCATGGTAATTATCCTTTCTACTTAGTAATAAATGAAACGTACGATTGATTTTATCACTATATTGGTGAGGCTTGTAAGGGCTTGTATTACAAACCCTTACGGAATGATGGGTGACGCTTTTGGATAATAAACGCTTGTTTTTTCGTGGGGCGGGTAAGCTACCCGTCACAAAGGGTTTACTCGTTTAGGATATCCCAAAAAACTCCGCCGCGACATCCGCCGGACATTTACTGTCGGCACAGACAGCACAACCATGGGAAGGCTTTTGAGCCGCAAAGGCAGCGATCAGATTGGCTTGATTGATGGCGTTTTTGATCTGTTCTTCCTGATTGCGGGAAACCCGGGCCCGGGACATCGCCAGATCGCGGTTCCAGGCCGCGCCGCCGCGCTTTAAGACATTGGCCGCATTGGCGGCGATCCGGGTCGTTTCGACACCGATGCGGACATCTTCCTCATTGGGCAGACCCAGGTGTTCGGCTGGGGTCAGGTAACAAAGGAAATCAGCCCCGTGCATGCCGGCAAAGGCACCGCCGATCGAACCCGTAATATTGTCATATCCGGGAGCAATATCGGTGGCCAGGAAGCCTAAAATATAGTAGGGTACATCGTAACAGAGTCGTTTTTGCAGTAGCATCGCTGAGGGAATATGGTTTAGTGGCACATGGCCGGGACCTTCCACCATCACCTGAACCCCGGCCGCCAGGGCCCGTTTGGTCAGCTCACCAGCGACCATTAAGCCGCGCAGGTGGGCCTGATCCAGAGAATCAGCATTGGCACCGGGTCGAATGGCGTCGCCGATGCTAAGTACCGTATCGGTCGCTTTGAGAATCTCCAGCAGTCGGTCAAATTCGGCATAAAGAGGATTTTCTTTATCGTTATGGAACATCCAGCCAGTTAGCAAGGATCCACCACGGCTACAGATATCGGCAACGCGACCGGTTCTTTTTAATATTTTGAGAAGATCCATATTCAGGGCCGAGTGCACGGCCATAAAATCCATACCGGCCTGACATTGTTTTTCAACCACTTCAAACAGATCATCAGAGGTCATATTGACCATCAGGCCCCGTTTATCAGCCGCTTCTTTGGCAGCCTGATAAACGGGCACACAGCCAGCGGCAATGTTGGAATTATTTAGACTTAAGGTTCGCATGGTATCAATATCGGCACCCATACTTAAATCCATAAAACCGTGGGCACCGGCGGCTTCGATGATTTTTAGTTTTTTGACTTCCATGTCCATATCATCCCGATCACCAGAGGTGCCCATCAGACCGTTGACTTTGACGTCCAGACCACCACCGATGCCGCAGATTTTAGAACGATTGCGCAATTTATTTTTAGGAATGACAATCCGGCCGGCAGCTACTCCGGCACTGATAAATTCAGGTGTGAAGCCTTCGCTGAGTGCCACCATTTCCATTTCTTCGGTAATTTTACCCTGTCGAGCTTTTAATATTTGGGTCATGATTAGTTCCTCGCTTCCTGGTTTTCGTCTCGTAAATACTTGCCGACAATTTTCATGGCACAGAAGTCGCCGCACATGCTGCATTCGGATTCGAAGTCGGTGCTGCGATCCTTCCAGACTTTTGTGGCGGTTTCGGTATCGATAGCCAGTTCCATCTGCCGGCCCCAATTAAGTTCCCGTCGAGCATGGGACATTTCCAGATCCCAGGCAATGGCGGCCGGATGGCCTTTGCCAACATCACCAGCATGGGCGGCAATGCGGCTGGCCATCACGCCCAGATACACATCATCGGCATTTGGCATGCCGATGTGTTCGGCCGGGGTCACGTAACAGAGGAAGTCGGCACCGTAATAGGCGGCGATCGCGCCGCCGATGGCACCGGTGACGTGGTCCATACCAGCCCCGGAATCGGTGGGCAGACAGCCAAAGACAAAGTAGGGTGCGCCGCCGCATAATTGTTTCTGTAACTTTACAGTGGTCTGGATCTGATCCAGGGGCACATGGCCCGGTC
>Ga0163223_100080_pt1 | contig 38039 bp, 29 predicted proteins | sample MSEWel2016_02_17_2_FD_113147 | JGI IMG/M metagenome (GOLD analysis project Ga0163223, IMG submission 113147) | Subsurface microbial communities from deep shales in West Virginia, USA - MSEEL Well Study Marcellus 5H_2016_02_17 ...
TGATTAGCCTGTGAACTCAACTCACTTTTTTCTCTCATGGCGCCCTCCCTTAAAAATAGGAATCAACATCTTTATTACTATTATATTCCTAATTTTTCAAATTATCAAATAAAATAAGAAGCAAGGATAACCGAGTTGGGTTATTATTGCTTCTTATGAATAGATGATTTAAGTTTAAATCTTAACCCATAATACTTCATATGGTTTTATTTTTCTGCTTCCGTCAAAAAACTCCCCAGTGATTAAATCCTTTCCATGATACGTGGATAATTTTTCACTGAGTATCTCACGCTTAGACACATTGACGATAACTAAAACAGGATTTTCTTGACCTCTTATTATTGTAAATAACTCAGGTTCGCTTTCAACCATCTTTTGAACAGACATAGGAGAAAATGCCGCCTGCTGCTTTCTGACTTCAAGTAAGCGCTTGAATCTATTAAGAACCTGACTTCTGCGACTCAAGGTATTTAGCTGTTTTTCAAGTTCAGTTACTTGGAGTTTTTCTCGATTGATCCTTCGATTTATACCTGAAGCTTCAACGCCTCGTTCATCATTTGATGAACCAAGTAAACTATGAATGTAGATTCCGGGAACACCTTGTAATGCTAATAATATACTTTGAGATGCTATGAATTTGTGAATATGTTCATCTTCAGTCATTCCTTCCGCCTTAAGAGCATCCATATAGTTTATATTTAATTCATAGGCGGATTTTGTACCATCCGGATTGTATTTATAACCGATTCTCCCACCATTATTTAATGTTTGATTGACCATAAGTTGCTTTTCTTCTTCTGACAAAACACCTTCTGTTGGACGCATCCCAATTCCATCATGGGATGCCAAGAAATTAAAAAAAGTGGTTTGGTCACTTGGTGGCTGAATACTTGCTAACCAATGCATCATTTTTGTTACATCTTCTTTTATAAAGCTATACAGCGTTAGTGGCGGTAATGGAAATTGATACACCATATGTGCTTCATCATAACCATTGCCAAAATAACTGATATTATCATTATGTGGTACATTCGTTTCTGTAATCAACTTCACATCACCAAAACATACGTCAAACATCTGACGATACAACTTAATGAGATTATGGGTTTGCTTTAGGTGCATGCAGGTCGTTCCGGAAGCCTTACATGCAAATCCAATAGCATCTAATCGTATATATTTTGCACCATGGTCTCCATAGCTTAAAAGTACTTTTGCAATTTCAACGATAAGGTCCACTGAAGCATAGTTAAGATCAATCTGGTCTTCACTAAAGGTTGTCCATAATTCTTTGGGACCATTGACGGTCTCATATGTATGAAACAAAGGTAATGCCCGCGGACGAATCACTTGTGATACATCAAAGCCATCTTCTTTTTCTGTAAAGAATTGCGTATAGGGTTCGATGCCTTTCTGATAATCTTTAAACCATTGACTTTCTTTTGATATATGGTTAATAACCGCATCTAGCATCAAGTCAAAATCTTGACTAATGGCATCAATATCTTTCCAATCGCCTAATCTTTCATCAATCTTTAGATAATCAACGACTGAAAACCCATCATCCGATGTATATGGATATATCGGCAACAAATGTATGGCGGATATAAATCCTTTTAAGTGGTCTTGAGCAAATTGTTTGAGTGTTTTCAACGGCTTCTCATGATCTGTATGTATAGAATCCCCATAGGTAATTAAAATAACCTCTTGTTCATCATATGTCTTGCTCAACCGCTTTTCTTTTGTCAGATAGGGTTGGATAAGTTCGAATAAACGTTCTCCCAAAACTTCATATGTGTTTGAAAAAATATCTTTAAGCAATTCTTCACTTAGATAGTTTTGCCACCTGTTCATCTGCATTAACCTTTCACCGCTCCTTCCATTATACCTTTTACAAAGTATCTTTGCGACCCAATAAAGATAACAAGTACCGGAAGAATGGATAGTACTGTTGCCGCAAGAATAAGTGTCCATTGGTTAACATCGGTTGCATTGGCCATCTTCGCTTGCTTTAAAGGTAATGTGAACTTTTCATTGGATCGAAGTAAAACTAAAGGCATTGTAAATGCATTCCAATTTCCCACAAAATTTATTAAAGCTACGGTAACTAGTGCCGGTGTCGATAGGGGAACAACGACTTTAGGTATCAAGCCAAACTCGCCCACTCCATCGATTCTTGCCGCTTCTATAAGGTCATTGGGAATATCATCAATATATTGCTTCATAAAGAAAATCGTAAAAGCATTGGCTGCAAAGGGAAATATTATAGCGGATAAGGTATCATATAAGCCTAATTTAACAATCATAAAATACAAAGGTAACAACAAGACAGCCGGTGGAACAATTAAAACACTTACAATAAGGGCTAAAATAATCTTTCCCCCCGGAATCTTTTTCTTTGAGAGGATAAATCCGGCCAATGTTCCTGTAATCATGTTTAATACGGTTGTTGATATAGTTACAATCATAGAATTTTGAAAAGCTTGATTAAATCCCAGTTGCGTCCATGCGGTACTGTAGTTGCCAAAAACAATTTCTTTCGGAAACATAGTTGGTGGTACAAGATTAAACTCAAAATTACTTTTTAAGCTTCCTGCCAATAGCCAATAAAGCGGAATTAAGAATAAAGAAATCAAGCCAAACATAATGAGATAATTTAGGATCATCTTGCTATTTTTTTTCATTCTACTCTCCCCTTTCTCATAATTATCTTATTCTGTATAAGGATAACAATGACTGCAATAACGAATAAAATATAACTCATTGCTGCTGCAGTTCCAAATCTCAAGTAACTAAAGGCTTCCTGATAAATCAAAAACGGTACTGTGACTGTGGAATTTCCGGGACCTCCCCCAGTCATAACAAACACCTCTTGGAATATAGTTAATGCATCTCTTAAAAGTAAGACCATAATAACGATGGTAATTTTTGATAACAAAGGTACGGTAATATTTCTAAATTTATCTAGCCAATTGGCCCCATCAATTTGGGCTGCTTCATACAAACTTTTAGGAATGTTTTGCAAACCTGCCAAATACAAGAGCATAAAGTAACCCACCCTACGCCATATACTCATCAAAGCAATAACCGGCATTGCTAAACGTTCATCACCTAACCAACTGATCCCTTGAATACCAAAAAATTCTAAGGTTGCGTTGACAAAACCAGCCTCCGTATTAAACAGTGTCATAAATATAAGACTTGAACTAATAACAGAAATGATGTAAGGCACGAAAATGATAGTCCTGAAAAAATTCACACCTTTAAATTTCTGATTCACATATATGGCCAATAACAAGGAAAACAATAATGTAAAGGGAATAAAAATTATGGCAAAATATCCGGTATTAACAATAGATTTAAAAAACAAATCATTATCTAAAACTTTTTGATAATTTTCAACCCCAACAAAGACCCCCTGAATCTCATACAATGCAGAATTCTTAATATCTATTGCCTTGGTCTCTTTGAAACTGACTAAAAAGGACCATATAACCGGATAAAAGTTAAACATTAGCATAACAATTAATGCCGGGAGAAGGATTATATACCCACTCACAATTGTTCTTACCTTCATCTTCATTTTCATTACATCATCTCCTTCTCCCGTGGTTTACACTTTAATCAAATGTTCTTAGAATAGGATTGCCGTTTTCTTCAATGGATTGTGCCGCTTCTTCAGGTGTTGTTGCCCCTGATGCTAGTTTATTTAACTCAACTGTAATAACTTCTGTGGCAAGTTGATTATAGGCAGGCGTTGGAAATGAATCAATAATATATTCCAAACCTTCAATAAAAACTAAGAATTCCGGATTCTCTTGGAAGAAATCTGAATCGGCCATATCTGTTCGCATTGGAACACGGTAAGGATAATAAGCGTCGGTAGCTTCATCATATTCTCCTTGCATAATGATTTCCTGTGCTTCCGGTGTCTGAAGATATCCAATTAAAGCCATTGCTGCATCAAGTTTTACACCCTCTAAATTAACAGGTATGGACAAACCGTAAGGTCCACCATCGGCATAACGTCCATCAGGACCTGCCGGCATTAAGCCTGTTCCTACTTCAAATAAATCCCCGCTTTTCCATATATCCGTTACACCCCATGGTCCTTGAAATTCCATAGCGATTTTGCTGTTTCTGAAATCTTCCATAACGTTACCGCCATTTTTTTCAGCAGCACCTTCATATTTCATTGCAAAGTCTTGATATACTTGAAGACCTTTGATTCCTTCCGGCGTATTAATGGCAACAACTTCTTTTCCGTCAACGATTTCTGTAAATTCTCCACCATAAGATTTGATAATCGGCGTACTCATCCATATGGCATCATTTCCTTGCTGTCCAGCCATGCCTAAACCAATTGCATCTGTATTTGCTTCTATTTGCTCACTAAATTCCATAAGTTCATCCCAAGTTTTTGGTGGCTGTTCAGGATCTAATCCTGCTGCTTCAAATAAATCTTTGTTATAAATAAGTTCAATGGTATGTCCTATCCAAGGAGCTCCATATAGCTTTCCATCCGTTTTGAAAAAATCAACAAGCGTCGGATAAAATATTTCTTTATATTCTGCTTCTCTTGAACTTAGGTCCAATAACAAACCTTCAGCAGCAATTGTTTTCACAGGCTTGACCGCCAACTGTATAACCTCCGGTGCTGCATCATTAAGCAAGCTTGTAATCGTTTGTTGTTCATCTCCACCGGTGATCATGGTCACTGTAATGTTTGGGTTCTGAAGCATAAACTCATCAATGGCAACTTGAATATTTTTTCCTCGACCGGATTCAATATCCCATGCAATTTGAAAATTAATATCAACCGCTTCTGTCACTTCATCCACTTGCATTGGTTCATCCTCTGTTGACGAGGTATCACTTTGTGAATCCATATCTTGTGATTCTGTTGTTTCCGTGTCGTTACTACATCCTACCACGACTAAGCTCATTACAAGTACCACCATAAGAACAATTTTCAACATGCTTTTCATACACTTTCCTCCTAATTATTATTAATATTTTGATGAATAAGGGACCTTAGTTTTTCTTGCCGATAAGTTCATTCAGCAATTGGTACAATTTTTTATATGAAAACTCACGTAAACATATATCATAGTTTCTTTTTGTCATTGCTTCATATTCTTTAGACGATGTTAGTATTTCTAGTGCTTTCTCTGCAACATGGATACTGATGTCTTCTGTAACTATTGCCAGCTTCTGCTGATCAAGTTCATGATCATCTCCAAAAGAAATTGCTGATAAGCCAAAATGTTTCAAATAACTTTTATAAACAGGATATTCATAAATCAAGAATGGTTTATTCGCATATACTGCCTCAAGAAGTTGATTTCCAAAACCTTCAAGGAGACTTGGATACGATACAAGATCGGCTAATTGATAAGCATCCCACAAGGAAAAGATTTTTTCTCCATATATGCTTTTCCGTTCAAAATCAATTCGATGACTGACATCCAATATATCCACCTGCTCATTTAAAGCTAATGCTTTAAGCTTCTGATAATATTCTTCATCCTCATTTAATCCTACAAGTACAAGGATTATTCGTGATTCCGGTGTTATCTCTTCTCCATTATATAGTTTTTTTCCAATATAGTTGGGTAAACGTTCATTCATATAATGCATGCTGCGAAGCGTTAATTCTATGCCCTTTCTGGCAACAACTCTTGTTCCTTGCAGCAAGACAATATCTGTTTTCTTTAAAGCTAGTTCTTGGCGTATCTTACTGTTATATCCATCTGTAAGCATCCAGTTTTGTTCAAAATCAAACACATTCGGTACGATGACTGCCTTAAGGCTCTTTTTATCCATCATAGATTTTTGAGCCAGATTATTGATGACCACATGACTTACGTTGTCATTTTTGGGTGGAAAATAATTTTCAAGAACTTCTTCTACCCAACGGTACTTTGGCTGACTATACAACTCTCTCTCCCAATAAAAATCATGATGATGGGCAATCACCTTAACTCCGGTTTTTTCTATCACCTCACTAATTGCTTTCCCTGCGGCAATATTCCAGCCCAGAGACAGGATATTGTTGGGAATAATCATGTCTATCTGATAATCATCAATAAGTTGATGTAATTCGTTTTCAATTTCCTGAGCATAGTTTAGATAAATGGTTTTTATATAGTCTCCTGAATATCCATCTTCTGCCTTTCTGTAAATATGGTTTACCAATAAAGTGTTTGTCGGATTTTGATAATGAAGTCCCTTCATATACAAGACATCTTCAATCTCCCCACTCCCAGCAATATACCATACGGTGTGTCCTAGTTTTTCAAGAATATATTTCCATTTTTCCATTTCAAGAGATACTCCGTCTGTTTCACCTACTCTAAAATGAATGAGTCCAATATTCATTGTTTCACCTCCATTTTTGTCTTACGTTGTCATTATGTGATAAATTTTTTTAAGTCGACTCCCTTTCCACAAGATTATAGGGAATCAACACACTGTCTTCAACACCTTCAACACCTTCAATAATTTTTATAAGCATGGTGATAACTTGAGACGCAAAGGTATCAATGGGTTGATTAATTGAAGATAAACTAGGATAAAGATACTGTCCATGTTGAATATTATCAATGCCAAGAACAGCTACATCCTCAGGAATTCGAAGACCCTTTTCCTGCACTGCTCGATACACACCCAAGGCTCTTTCATCGCCGGATACAAAGTAGGCCGATGGCTGAACATTGTTTTCAATATCTTGCAAAACCCTCTCATATGCTTTTTTTGTTGAACTAATTCCATACTCTATTCTATAGTCACTAATATCGGCTTCCTTCATAGCTTCCATAAAACCACGTGCTCTTTCTTGGCTTACTTTAAAACTACTGTCTCCCAATAAAAAGACTAAAGATCTATAGTTTTTATTAATTAAATATTCGCCTCCCATATATCCTGCATTATAATTATTCAAATCAACCCAATGGGTTTTAGTATAATTACTGCAATTTCCAAGCACCACGTGCGGAATATTGTTTTTGATCAAAAAGTCAATCCGTTGGTCTTCAAGTATATTATCCATAAGTATTGCTCCATCAGCCAACCCACTCGTCAAGAAGGAAAATCCGTCTGTCTGATCGGTCATATGATCACTGGCACTTGATGGTGAGATAAGAACCTTATAATCCATCTCCTTTGCTATTCGCATAAATGCCGTTATTATCATTGTATGCCAAATGCCCCAATATTCTCCGTGATGACGATCAATGAAGATAATAATTGTACGTGTCTTTTGTTCTTTTAAACTTTTTGCAATAATATTGGGTCTGTAGCCTTCTTTATGGACAACATCAAGGACTTTTTGCCGGGTCTCTTCTTTTACTTTATCACTGTTGTTTAGCACTCTTGAAACTGTCTTTAATGAAACACCACTTAGTTTTGCAATATCTTTCATGGATAACATGGTATTGCCTCCCGTCCATTTGTCTCTCGTTGTCATTATTGTACACCCTTATTGTTAAACCGTCAATACTTTTAGGACTTATTAATTATTTTTCTAAAACTTCGTATATATCTTTAAGTAAAACTTCAGCAAGACCAATGACTTCATCCGAAGCCCCATAGTATATTTTCACTAAATCCTCTTCAAGCAAAATACCGCACGTAAATACGACGTTCCCAAAAAAACCATCCTTTTCATAACTTGCTTCAGGTATCATAATAGGGTATTGTGTTTTAGCAATGATACGACCGGGATTGTCTATGTCTGTAAGTATGGCTCCAAGACAATAGCGGTCATTTTTATCCGCAGCATGATAGATATGTAGCCATCCTTTTTCTGTTTTCACCGATGGTCCGCCGCCACCTATGCGACCATTTTCCCATCCATCTTTTGATACACTTAATAAATGTTCATGTTGGCTCCAGTTGATTAAATCTTTTGATTTAGACACCCAAATATTTGCATTTCCGATTTCTTTGGGAACCGGTCGATGGTATGCATAATAATATCCATTAATTTTTTCAGGGAAAATAGAAACATCTTTATTTTCCGGAACGAAAATAATACCCAATCGCTCATAGTCTTTAAAATCGTCGGTTTTTATCATGGCTGTTGCGACACCATATTCAGATACTGCAGAATAAGTTATATAATAACTGTTATCGATTTTTGTTATTCTTGGATCTTCAATTCCCCATGTCTCATATTGACTTTCCGGTAAAAGAAATGACCTATCCTCTATATGAAAGTCTATGCCATTTTTACTTCGCGCAAGTCTAAAATGGCTAATGGAGGTTAAATGCACGACTTTATGATCACTACGTCGACGTATCGTTCTCGAATCCGAAAAATCATAGACTTTACTGTCTCTTCTTTTGTCATAATATACAACTTGAAGTTGATAGTGCTCATCTTCTTTCACAAAAACAGGGACACCTACTATGTCTTCATTCTCTGTAATAACGCTTTCTGCTACACGAAGCAAAAGTATCGTCTCATCATTAAATCGAGTCACTCCTGCATTAAACACACCATCTACTTTAAAATTACCCTGTGTTGGTTTTACCATATTGGGTGTAATAATTGGATTTGAAGAATGTCTTTGAACAATTGATTTCATATGAACTCCTTTCCAGTAGGTTTTTGATAATACTCAGTAACTTCTGCTATGAAGTTAGTATATCATAATCAAACAGACTATAGCGAAGTTCCTACAAAATTTAATTAGGTGAGATAATAAAGGTATTGAACGAATACCCACTTAATTCGATAAGATGGTTTTCATTGTTGATATTTATGAGTAACTCACGAGTATAATCTACATTATTGGCAACAACGACAACAATATCTCCATTCGGATTTTCAAATGCAACCGCCGAACCTGACCAAGCCCCTTCGACTTCAATACGTTGTGCACCCGGATCAACAAAACTCGAAAAATGTTTCATTACATAAAACTCCGGATTATAAATAACCTCATTTGTTTTAGGATCAATAGTAATAAGGGTATTTTGATTCCATCCCCATGTACTCGCTCCGCCTGGCTCTAAGACCATATTCCAATACGTATAACTACACGCGCCGTTACGAAGATAATGTCGCATAAGATTAAATACATACCTTGCATATTCCCATGTATTTTTTCCATCGCCACATTCATTTTCTGTTTGCATCAGTTTTATATTTGGATAGGATTCTCTTGTTCTTTGAATCGCTTCACGGCCTGCCCACTGATAACCAATTCCCGAAATATATTTTTCTGCATTCGTATCAAACATTACGTGATCAACATATTCATCAAATAAGTCAATCAATATTTTTCCTGTCGGCAAAAATTTCATCTGCTCCGGACCGTTTAGTGTTCCCAACCAAATTTCAACGTCTAAATCTTCTTGGTCAAATAATGGACCTAAATATTTACTGATAAACACGCGAAATTGTTCACCGGACCATAAACAAGAAGGAAATTTTTGATCAGCAAAAGGTTCGTTTTGTATATGAACTTGATGAATAGGTATTCCTTCACCTTTATATGCTTGTATAAATTTCAAGAAGTACAAGGCATACGCCTTCAGATATTCATCTTCCATAATTAATCGGCCGTGATTATAAGCTTCCGGTGTTTTCATCCATGTTGGAGGACTCCATGGTGAGGCAAATAGTTTAAGGTCTTGTTTATATTTTAAAGCGTTTTTAATATATGGAAGAAGATAGTCATAATCTCTTTCAATCGAAAAATGTTGCATCTCAAAATCATTGGAGTGTTCATTATGACTATACCACTTGGCAGCATAATCACTTGCGCCAATAGGAACTCTACAAAAATTAAAATTGGCTCCTTCTTCAGCATCAAAAAGACTTTTTATGACCGCTTCTCTTTGGTTGACTGCGATTTTATTTAATGCTATCCATCCTAGCTCATTAAAACACCCACCAAAACCTTCAATTGTCTGATCGCGTTTTTCTGTGAGTACAAGCCTGTAATTTAAATCTTCATTTTCACTTTCTAGATTTTTTATCTCAGTAGCATCCTTATCTATCCACTTCCCAATGCTTGTTGTTTCTTTCCATTTAATATTCATTTTTTTCCTATCCTTTCACGGCACCTGAAACAATGCCTTTTACGATATGTTTTTGGAAAAATAAATAAAATACAATTAAAGGGGTTGATGTCATTAATAATCCCGCAAGAATATTGGTCCAATCCGCTTCATATTTTCCAAAGAATTTATTTGCTGATAAGATTAACGTATAATTTTTTGCATCTGTAATCATGAGTAAGGGCAACAAAAAGTCGTTCCATATCCATAGAGCATCAAGTATAGCAATTGTCGCAGTAATAGGTTTTAAAAGTGGAAATATGACATATAAATATACTTTAAAGGGTCCGCAGCCGTCAATAATAGCCGCCTCCTCTAAATCATAAGGTATTGTTCCCATAAAGCCAACATATAAAAATATAGCTAAGTTTACGCCTAAGCCAATATAGATAGCAACTGTCCCTAATAACGTGCCTTTTGCATTAAAAAACATAGCCGTTCTTGTCAATGAAATCATAATCGAATGAAAAGGTATTAACATCGATGCAATAAATAGCACTTGGAAAAATCCGGCTAATTTCAGCTTACTTCTAGCAATTTTGTACCCTGCCATTGAAGATGTGATGATTATTCCTATCACGGATAATACCGAGATGAATAATGTATTAAAGGTTGTTCGAAGAAAATCTAACTTTTGAAAAGAGACGACGTAGTTATTAAATTGAAGCACTTCAGGTAATGCCAATATTGATCTAGCCATTTCTCCATCTGTCTTTAATGAATTGATAATGGCGATATATATTGGGAAAAACACAATAACAGCTGCCACTGTCAAAAAGATAATCTGCATTACATTTAATATCTTAGCTTTCATTATGCTTTTACCTCCTTACTCCGTGTTAATCGCAGTTGAATTAGTGTAATGACAAGGACAAACAAAAACAGGATAATTGCTTTTGCATTTGCATACCCATATCTGAAAAAGCTTGAAAATGCTTCCTCATATATATTTAATGACATAACTTGTGTCGTTCTCCCCGGTCCGCCTCCGGTAAGCCCATATATTTGATCAAAAGCTTTAAATGAATTATTCAATGTCAAGAAAAGATTGATAGATACCGCATGCATAATCATTGGTAATGTAACTTTAAAGAATATTTGTATTTTATTTGCACCATCGACACGGGCCGCTTCCTTATACTCTGTAGGAACGCCTTGAATTGCAGCAATATATATAACCATGATATAACCAACACTCGTCCATAAGGACATCATCACAATTGCCCAGAAGGAAAAATCAGGATTACCTAACCAGGGTTGCTCCAAAAATCCTAAAAATTTATTTTGCGCCAGTTCTGTCATTACCTTTCTAAAAATGAATTGCCATATATATGCACCTATAATAAAACTAATCATATTAGGCAAAAAGAATGCTGTCCTAAAGAGATTACTGGTTTTTGTTCTAGCATCAATAAATATGGCAAGTAGTAATCCTAAAATATTTGTTAATACGACCATCGCTAGCACATATTTTAATGTAAACTTGATTGACGCCAAAAAGTTTTTGTCATCTGTTAATGCCTTTACAAAATTATCTAAACCAACAAATTCAAAGTTAGGATTGACTCCGTTCCAATTCGTAAAACTATAGGATAAACCGGTTATGACCGGTATTATCATAAATATGCTGTAAAAGATTAATGCCGGTAATAAAAACAGTAATAATAATCGTATTTCTTTTCTTTTCTTATTCTTGTCCATTTGAATCTCCTTTCTGATAATAAAAATGGGCCCGACGGCCCATTTGAATTATTGATTGACTTCATTGAATATCGTCCACGCTTCATCCAATGCCATAATCACATCATCAGCTGATGCTGTATCTGAATAATATCCTTGTAACGCTTTTCCTGATTCGTCTTTAACCGCTTGTGGAATACTTGGGTCAAGGTAAGATTTTCCCTCTTCCATATACGCAATGGCTTCACCAATCCATGGATATGTATCAAACGTATGGATTTGAGAAATCGGATTAAATTGACATGCCGCGAAAAACTCTGTAGATGTTTCCGGATTTAGAAAGTACGCAACCAAGGCTTTGGCAACTTCTTTGTTTTCACTATATGAGCATACACCTAATGTTGTAGACACAGACGCATTAATCATAGATGCTTGACTATCTTCATTCACCGGTAATGGAGCCACACCTAAATTAAAGTCCGGATTTGCTTCTAATATCGTTGCCGAGAACCAAGGCCCTTGTACCCACATGCCGTAATCACCCGACGCAAACTCTGCACAACCATCTGTTCCGCCAATTTCAAGTCCATTCGTATTCGCATTGGCATGTACATAATCAATCACATTAAACATTTCACTGATTTCTTCAAAGGAGCTTTCATTAGCATTCATCTTGTCAATAAAATCAGGGTGACTCGAATTCACATAAGCTCCAACAGTTAAAGGTAAAAACAACTGTGGAATCCACGCTTCGTTATAGGCTGCTAGGAATGGTGTTTTTCCTGCTGCTGTTATCTTCTCAGAATTTGTTTTTAATTCACTAAGTGTTAATGCAGGCTCTATACCTAATTCATTAAAGAGATCTTTGTTATATAGCATTCCCCAAGTAAGACTTTCAAGAGGTAAACCCACAACTTTCTCTTCGTAGGTAACGGCTTGTTTTGCACTATCGTATAAATCAGCAACCCACGGTTCACTACTTAAGTCTTCTAAGTATCCCGCTTTGTAATATTGGGCTTTTTCATTGATTGCGTGAAACATAAATACATCTAAATCGTCCTTAGTCGATAATCTTGTTTTCAATATTTCCGGAGCAGTATCTGCACTTGGCATCTCTAAACTGTATGTAACTTTGACGCCTGTTTCCTCTTCATATTCTGCTGCAAATTGATCAATATAATTTTCGTAAATTTCTCGAAATCTCGGTTGTGCAATAAATAACTTTAAATCAACTGTAGTTCCGACTTTAGACTCAGCACTCTCTGTGTTATCTACGTTCTCTGATGTTGATGAAGAATCATCTGTTCCTTCGTTTGTTTGACCACACCCTGATAAAACCATTGTTAATACTAATAGTATTGCTATTAACTTTTTCATTGATATCCTCCTTTTATTATCGAGTTAAGTGTATTCTTAACTTCTAAATAAATTATACCTTTTGGAGTAAACGAATACATTAGATGATATTAATGCCTTTTACTGTAAAATATTAATTCCCATATTCACCCGGTGTACATCCATAGTAGCGTTTAAAAACTTTATAAAAATATGTGACATCATTGTATCCTAGTTGATCAGAAATATCTTTGTGGCTAACACCTTCACTTAAAAGATACGCTGCCTCTTCCATCTTTTTCCTAAGAATGTAATTACCTAAGGTAATCCCAAAATGGGATTTAAAGGTACTGCTTAAGTATTCTTTACTAATAAAAAATCGTTCTGCCACATCACTCAAACTAATATCTTCTTTATAAGCATTATCCACGTATTCTTTTGCTAATTCAGCCACAGGTTTTTCAGATGTTCTTATTTGATGACACCGATAATCAATTCCTGTGATCATAAGTTTTTCAACTTTTTGAAAATATTCTTCAAGGATTAGCCCTCTCGTCACATCTAATCTTAATTGTTCAAACAAAGTTTGGAACATCGTACTGTTTTTTAAAGCATCCATCATTTCATCTCTGATAATAGGAACAAAATAATCATGAATCAACCGCACCAAAATACCTTGCTCTTGATGAATATTTCTGAATTTCTTTTTCAGTTGTGATAGGAGAGGCATTACTTTTAGCGAATCCGTTCCTCTTAATATACTTCGAAAGGATTTTGTAACGTCAATAATTTCTTCAATCACTTCTTGATCAAACAAGTCATGTAATGCTAACGTGGATATGTTTTTAGTCAATGCGAGTTCTTTAATACACTTTTCTAGTGCTTGATTTAATTCTTCCGCGTCAATGGGTTTAAGAATATATTCAACTGCTTGTGAATGAATCGCTTGTTTCATATATGCAAAATTATCGTGTCCACTAATGACAATAATCTTCGTATTAATTGACTTCTCCTTAATGGTTTTCAAAAAAACAATACCATCCATATTTGACATTTCCATATCTGTGATTACAATATCCGGAGCCCATTTTTCAATTAAATTCAATCCTTCAAGGCCATCTTCTGCTTCTCCAACAATGTCGATTCCTAATTTATCCCACTGTCCAAAAGTGCGTATAATACTTCTTGCCCATTTTTCATCATCAACAATAATTGCTTTTAGCATGTTAAGCCTCCGATCTTTTCGTCGCTTTCATCACAATCGTAATTCTTGTAAACTTATCTTTTTCACTTTCCACCTTAAGTCCATATTCTTTTCCAAAATGCATTTTTATACGAGAATCAATATTTCTAAGTCCTAAATGATCGCTATTATAAAAATGAAGTTGATTCTCACCAGATAGATTCTTGAGAATTTCAGATAAGTGCCTTTTGGCTATCCCGATACCATTATCGGATACTTCTATAAATAGATTTTCGGATTCAATCCATGTTCTAATATGTATGTTCCAAACTATTTCTCTTTTTATAAATCCATATTTAAAACAATTTTCAACAATCGGTTGAATCGATAATTTGGGGATTAACATGTCTGTTGTTAACGGTTCTATCTGCGTATGTATACTTAGCTTGTCACCAAACCGCATTTGTTGTATTTGAATATATTGTTGGACATTGTTTAATTCCTGGTCAACAGTTACAAGTTCTTCTGTCAGCTGCATATTATATCGCATCATTTTGCTATAGGCGCTAATAACCTGATAAATCTCAATAGCCTCTTTATCCACCGCCATGGCACCAATCATTTGAAGGGTATTATACATAAAATGGGGATTAATCTGTGCTTGAAGGGCCATGAGTTGAGCCGATTGCGTCTCGATTCTTTGTTTATATTCTTTATCAATTAGATCTCTAATCTTATGAATCATAAATATATAACTTTGTTCGAGAACCTTTATTTCATCATTGGTTTTTGTAATCATCACCGGTAGTTCTTCACCTTCCAAAATACCATCAATATTTTGCATCGATTTTGTTAAGGTTCGTATGGGTTTTGTTAACTGGGCACTAAAAAATAATATAATTCCGAAAATGATAAAACCAGTGACAAAAATAATCAAAAGCTGTGAAGAAAGTATTTCATTGTAAAATTCAGTAGCAATACTTGTAGGCATTGTTTTAACAAGGTAAAGACTCTCTGAAAGTTTTCGGTAAAAAATATATTCATCCTTATGAATAAAAAAATCGCCTTCTTCAGATTCCTTAATATACTGAAAAACCTCATGAAACTGATTATTGGCATAATGCTTATTATTGCTTTGATAGATGATTCTACCCTCATTGTCAATAAAAAAAACCCGACTATCTTTTTCTGTAGTGAGTAGCTGTGAGGACGCCGCAAAAAGATTCCAATTCAGTTTAACCACTAATGCTCCGATTATTTCTTGATTATCAAATCGTCTATATATCTTTGTCAAATAGGGTCCATCTATAGTCTGCTCCATTTCATCTGTTTGAATATTATAGAACAATCCACCTTCATGTTTAAATAATGGATTTTGTTCTAGCTCATCACCGGTAATATCTTCAACAAAAAAATCTTTTTCAAAAGACACACTAAAAACTCTATTACTCTCAAAGGTATAATATTTAACAGTCATAAAGTCTCTATAATTTGCAAGCAAATATGATTTAAGTTTTGTCTTAAAATATTGTATTCCTACCGTTTTCCACGAATCATTTTCTTCAACTTTAGAAGAATAGAAAAGAATATTGCTATCAAAGAAAAACGCCGTTAATGCTTCATCAATACGATCAACATTATTATAAAACTCACTATCGACCCATTCAATCTTAGATAGATTTTGTTTGATAATCTCCTGCCGCATTGCATCCTGCGAGTTCTGCCTTGAGATAAAGGTTGCTACCACTAAAGGAACAATTCCTACGAGCAATGTTAACAGAAATAATTTCATACGCAAGCTTCTAAACATTGGTGTCACAATATATTTTTTGAAAAAATATTTTATTTTCATGACTACACCTCATTTGCTCAAGTCCTATTTTTGTTAAGCATATTTCACGATGATGAAATCCCATGGTTGAATCACAACTTTATCTTCACTTTTAATTATTTTGTTTTCAATAAGTTCTACACCGTCTGTATATGGCCAAGAAAAATTCTGTTCTTTCATTGAATAATTAAAGACAAATGCGATCTTTTCTTTGTTCTTATTGATAGACTTTCGAACAATAATTGGAAATGTCATGCCTATTTCAAAGCATCTTAGTTGCGTTTTTTTGAGAAGCATTTGTACAAAATTATGCAATAATCCATCACTTAATGTACACCCTATATAAGTTGCACTTCCTTGTCCATATTGATTATGCGTTATTGCTGCATATTCTCCCCAATATGGATGATCATAATATGCCAATACTTCGGTTTTTTCCTGCGGAATTAACAACTCTATCCATCCTGACAAAACATTATCGCCATCACTGACATCAATATCCATACCTTTTAAACCAATGTTTTTTGAATCGACAAATTGATTGTAGGTAAGTCCACATGCCTTAGAAATAATTCCCGGTTGCACACTATGTCTTACTTTTACATATTCATCACAAAAGCCACTTCGTAAAGAATAAACAATATGTCCGCCATTTTCAACATATGCATTTAGTCTTTCAAGCACCTCATCCGAAGACGCATATAAAGAAGGCACTAGAATCATTTTATATTGATCAAGTGCAGAAAAATCCTCTGTAATAAAATCGCATCCGATATTATTTTCATATAAGGCTTTATAAAACGTTTTGACCTGATCATTATAGTCCATATCTTGTCTAAAACGCTTAAATTCATGAATCGCTGTCAATGAAATATTACTATACATAATTGCAACATCATTAACGACTTTGAGTTCATCAAGGTCTTTGCTTAATTGTTCAAACTCCGTACCTATTGTTTTTGCCTCTAAATATGTGGGATTCGGCATAAAATCATGACTAAGCAATCCTTTCCAATAGGTCTCACATGCATTGTGAATGGAATGCCAATGCCAATATTCAACCAGTGTTGCCCCTGATGCGATATGGCTAAATGCCTGCTGTCTCAATTGATTCGGATAAGGAACCCATCCTGCAAAACCTTGCGCCTCTGTTTCAAGAACGAGATAATTGCCATTTTTCATAGAGCGTGTTATGTCACCACACATGGCTATCTCCAAGCCTGTTAAATCGTCTTGTGAGGGGTGATAGATGTCACAACCTGCTATATCCATCGCTTTGGAAGCATCAACATGATTGACATCCGGCTGAATTCCATAAGAATATCCTCGCCATTCAAAATCAAAATTATGGGTCACAAACTGTCCTTCTTTTTTATATTCATTGACAATCCCCACTTGCCATGCTAAGAACTCTGTGACTAGATTTCTTCTAAATTTTTCAAATTCGCCTTTTAAACTTGGATTAATGGTTTCATCCACATTGGGAAAATCTTCCCAAGCATTGATGCGATTACTCCAGTAGTCAAGGCCAAAGCGAAAATTGATTTCATCAAGAGAAATGAATTTGTTTTTCATATATTTGACAAACTGTAGCTGTACCGCGTCTCCTGAAACTTGGTAATGTTTGGTTTCATTATCAACTTGGTAGCCGATAATCCCCGGATGGTCTTGTACATGCCCCAGTAATTTACGAATAACCCGTTCACTATAATACCGATATGCCGGATGTGTAATATTCATATTTTGCCTTGGCCCATACTTATTTTGTCCTTTTGATGTCATAGCTAAAACATCCGGATATTCTTTTACAAGCCAAGTTGGAACCGCATACGTAGGGGTTCCAACAATAACTTTAATATTGTTTTCATACATGGCATCTAACACGCGATCAATATGCGTAAAATCAAAAATGCCTTTTTGCGGTTCTAACGTACTCCACGTTGATTCTGCAATACGTACCACATTTATGTTTGCCTCTTTCATCATTCTGATATCTTCTTGAAGCCTCTCATAAGGCATATATTCATCATAATAGGCTACACCAAATAGTAACATCTTGTTTCCTCCCAAGGTTATAATATATTATCAATTTTAATTATACACTATATTAAGTATATACTTTTCAACTGAAAAAAACATCAACATAATTAATGTGTTTAACTGTAATATATTAATACCTTTTTAAGGAACGTATTCCATAATAAAAAGCGATTCCTGTAATTAATGCAGATGCGCCATCGGCAAAGGGTGCCGCATACAATAAACCGTTTAATCCCCATAAATTTGAAAAAATAAAGATGGCCGGAATTAAAAAGATCACTTGCCGAGTTAATGTTAAAACCATAGCTTCTTTGGGTCGCCCCACGGCTTGGAAAAAATTTGCAGCCAAGAATTGAAATCCTATGACCGGAAGTCCCCAAAACCATGCTCGAATTGCAAATTTTCCAAACTCAATTAAGGCAGGCTCCTGGTTAAATAACTTTACAATCTCTACCGGGAACAAGCGTGTTACAATCCAACCAATAACCACAATCGTTGTGGCAGCTATCATTGCCAGCTTCTCAGCTTCTTTTATACGTCCAAACTTTTTAGCTCCATAATTAAAACTGACAATGGGCTGTACACCTTGGTTAAGTCCGATAATAGGCATAAGTAGAATTGTTTGAATACTGTTAATAATTCCCATACCTGATACAGCTATATCTCCTCCGTAAGCTAATAAGCTTTTATTAAGAATCACATTCAACAAACTGTTGCTGAGCTGCATCAGAAATCCGGGAAGACCTAAGGAAATAATCTGAATAGCTACATCAAATCTTAACTTCATATTATGGAGGCGAATTCGATGCTTGGTACGGTGAGATAAAAAATAAGAAAGAATCCAACTCATTGAAATACACTGGGCAATGATTGTCGCTAAGGCCGCCCCTGCCATTCCCATTTCAAAGACGAAGATAAATAGTGGATCCAACAAAATATTGGTTCCTGCACCGACAAGCATTGTAATCATTGCAAGCTTAGGTTTTCCATCTGCACGCAGAAAATTATTCATCCCTATACTTGTCATTTGAAAAATTGCTCCAAAGAAAATAACACGCATGTATTCTCTTGCATAAGGTAAAACAGTTTCACTTGCCCCAAACAGTCTTAAGACAGGTCCTAAAAATAGCTGTCCCAATACTAAAAACAAGATACCACTCACTAGTAGTAGTGAAAATGCATTCCCAAGTACGCGATTGGCTTCCTCTACTTTACCTTCTCCTAATCTAATGGAAAAGAGGGTTGCACCACCCACACCAAATAAGATTCCGATGGATAACAAAATAAGCATAATGGGAAAGCCGATTGTAATTCCGGCAAGTCCATCCGAACCAAGATCCGGAGCGTTTCCAATAAAAATTCGGTCAACAACATTATAAAACGCATTAATGACCATACCAATAATGGCCGGGATAGAGAATTTCATCAATAGGCTCGAGATTTTCTCCCGTCCTAAAATATTACCTTCTTCCATTATATCGTCCTCCCAATTTCTTTCAAATCTGTTACTTCAACTTTTCTGACCATGGCATCTAATACATCAAACATAATTGCAACCGACCGGTCATCTAGACCCTCTGTCAAATATTGAGTCCATGCATCCAATTTTTCATAAATTTTATGTTTAATAGCAATGGCACTTTCTGTTAAATATACCTGATATGCGCGTCGATCGTTTGGATCTTTTTCTTTTTTTATATATCCTTTTTTTATTAATGACTGTACACCTCGAGCTGTTGCTGCTTTATCAATCATTAAATAGGTCGACAACTCTTCTTGTGAAACATGATTAAAATTATATAAGTGCAGAAGAATTGGCAACTCTGCGGCCGTTATATCCAATGGTTTTAAGGCCGCATTTAAATATATCTGATTTTTTCGATACAAAATAGAAACTAAACGTCCTATGCTTTTTTTCATGATTTCTCCTTTTCTATAGCAATAAAAATAGTTGACGCAACAACCATTATATAGAAACATGGTTGTTGCGTCAACTATTTTCGTTTTTTTCCTTATCCTTTTATGGCACCTGCGGTGAGTCCTTCAATAAATGTTCTCGATCCGATTGCAAATAATATGATAATGGGTATGACTGCAAATCCTACAGCTGTCATTTGTGCTGCAAAATCTGTTGTAAACTCCGAGCTTAGTGTTGAAATAAGTAGTGGAATTGTATATCTCGAATTATCATTGATACTAACCAGTGGTAATAAATAATTGTTCCACGACCATAAAAAGACGAGAATTGCAACGGTTACTGTTCCGGGCTTAATAAAAGGAAAGACTATTTTTATAAAAATTTCCGGTTCTGAACATCCATCAATTCTGGCACTTTCAATGATTTCATCCGGAACTGCACTTTTAATAAACTGTGTCATGAAAAAAGCTGCAAATGGGGTTGCCACAAATGTTAAAATCAATGGCCAAAGGGTATTTATCAATCCAAAACTTTTCATCTCTAATACATAACCTATAAGCGAGACTTGGGTCGGTATCATCATGGTTGATAAAACAAATGCATAGATAACATTTCTACCTTTAAACTGATATTTTGCCAATGAAAAGCCAATAAGCGCTGAGGTTAGACAACTTAATGTCGTTGCAGTTATTGATACAAACAAACTATTTGCATAGACGCGAATAAAATTCGTATCAAGAACCGTCTGAAGATTTGTCAGAAAATAATTACTCGGTAAAATTGGCAACCCTTTATATAAATCGTTTGTATAGTACGTTGACATAATAACAACCATATAAAAAGGAAAAATAGATACTATGGTCACTATTCCCAGATATGTGGCTGCCAATATTTTTCCTACTTTTGTTCGCATTTGATCACCTTGCCCTCTTTGAAATATATTTTAATTGCAATAATGAAATTGCAAATATGATTAAAAACAATAAGAAAGATACCGCTGCACCATAGCCCAACATGGAATTTGATTTGAATGAATCATCATAAAATTTCCATATTACGGTTAAGACAGAATATTTTGGGCCCCCCACATTTACATATCCGGCTGTCCAACCCGTATATAATTGATAGGGTTCATCAAACAACTGAAGTCCGCCTATTACAGACGTAAGGGCAAGAAAAATCGTTGTGTTTTTAAGGAGTGGAACTGTCACTTTTGAAAAAATTTGTATTTTTGATGCGCCATCAATACGTGCTGCTTCATACACTTCTGATGGGATTGCCGTCATTCCTGATAGATATATGGTCATATAATATCCAAGATTTCTCCAGATAATCATGAGCATTACAATCCCCCGTGCTGACCATACATGTTCCAGCCAATAATATTTTTCATTAAGTAAACCTAAACTTGTCATTAGTTGGTTTACATATCCTCCGCTATAATCAAATAAATAGGAAAAAATAAAGCCTATTGCAACCGGTGTTGTAATATACGGGAAAAAATTAATTGTTTGAAAGAACTGTTTTCCTTTTCGCATATTAAACAAAAAGTATGCAAGCGTTAAGCCCCCAAAAATTGCAGTCGGTGTCGCTATAAGCATAATCATAATAGTGTTAAAAACAGCTTTTCTAAAAAGAACATCCCTCGTTAAAATCTTAGTATAGTTTGCAAATCCTACAAACTCTTTTTCTGAAATACCATTCCATGAATTCAAGCTTAAAATAAATGAGTATATTACCGGATACAAATTAAATAAGATATATGAAATCACAAAAGGAGCTGCAAATATAAACGGCCACATTTTTTTAGATATTTTAAATTTTACAGGCATTACCGTTCATCCTCTCTGTTAAGATAAAATGGCCACCACAAGAGAATTATTCTTGGGCAGCCGTTTAATATATTTTATTTCACTTCTGCATCCATTGCTTTAATCGCTATTTCTTCTTTATATAATTCGATTGCCTCCTCTGCTGTAATCGTCTTGTCTGTTGAAAGCGTTGGATTGAGTTTGTTAAAGACTTCGTTAACAATCGTTTCATACGCCGATTCATTTTGTGTTGATTCAATGTTAGGAACAATTTCTTCCACGAAATATTTTGCTAAGTTTTGTCCTCCAAAGAATTCATCATAAGCACCGGCTTCATTATAAATCGGGTTATCACCTTCATAGCAAGCTTTTAATGAAGAATACTGACCAATAACATCTCTACTAACTATGCTACCGTCAATTGAGAAATATACCCATTGTAAATAAGCAAATGCTGCCTCTTTATTTTCAGATTTTGAATAGATACCCACGGATGTTCCACCTTTTGTATATCCACTCTCAGGAGCTTTTGTAAGACCCCAGTTTCCTGCTCCGTCCGGATCATTAGCAGCTACATGCCACTCACAACTCCACGGTGCTGCCGGGAAAAAGATGGTTTCATTTTCTGCAAATTCTGCATTCCAACTCGGTGTATCTAACTCATTGTCTCCAACAATGTCTGCATCTCGAACTTTTATAGCTGTCTCAAGGGCTTTTGACATTCTTTTTGTAATATCTATGGTATCACCATCAACATAATCTTGGGTTGTCTGTCCTTTGGTTGCATACAATACATCACCAAATCCCGGAAGCATATTAATAGACCCGTTGCTTTCCTCAGATATCTTTTTACCTGTTTCAATGAACTTATCCCAGCTACTAATATGTTCATAGACTTCATCTGGGTTATCTGTTCCTAGGTATTCAAGTGCTAAATCTCTTTTATAGGCAAAACCGGCCGGTGCTATTGATTGATCTACTCCGACGATTTCTCCTCTTGCATTTGACATGCCTGCAACAAGGTAGTCAAACATATCATCGCGAGATAGATTGTATGGTTCTGCTTCTAGATTATCTAGTATATCCATATCAAATAATTTCCCTCGCCATGCACCTTCGCCTAATATAATATCCGGTACATCTGTTCCTGTTGCAATTGCACTCTGAAGTTTTTGCATATAATCACCATGTGCCACCGTAACGTAATTCACCTTTATGTTTGGATATACTTCTTGAAAATGCGAATACATCTTTTCTTCATAGGCGGAATTCCAATCCCAAACAGTAATCTCTCCTGTTGTTTCCGACGAAATATTAAATGCTTGTGTATCCTTGTTTGCATTCGAATCGTTTGTTGTTTCCTGTCCTGTTTCTTGTTCTGTTGCTTGAGAGCTACTATCCCCACACCCTGTAAAACTTAAGCTTAAAACAAAAATCATTACTACTGCTAATAATTGCTTTTTCAACTTCATACGTTTCCTCCTTAAATTTAATTGATGTTTAGATTGTAGTCTGTTTACTGATGATTTACAGTACAAATAATCGGTTATTTGTTTTAAAAAACGGTTATGATTCATTATTCATGGGAATAATTATCTGAATTCTTGTTCCTTGTCCTAACTGACTTTTTATATGGATGGATTGATTTTTACCAAATAAAAATTCTAATCGTTCCTTAATATTGCTTAGCCCAATTCCACGTGTTTGATTTGTCTTTACATCCGTTTCTCGTTTTTGAAAACAGCGATTAAGTATTTCTTCATTCATCCCAACGCCGTCATCGGTTATTTGGATTTTAATTTTCTCTGTTTCTTCGCTCATTACTTTACTTATTGAAACTTCAATTTTACATTTTTGGTCGCTCAAACACACTCCATGAAACAATGCATTCTCTACTAGGGGCTGAATGACCATCTTTGGAATATTCATTTTCAGTAAGTCTTCTTCACAGTTAATGTGAAACTCGAACATATCCGGATATCTATATTTTTGAATACGCATATAATTTTTTATAATCTCTAATTCCACGAATAGAGAATCTTGAATCGATTCTTTGCCAAGTTTAACGGAATCGCGTAAAACATTAATCAGCGAGTATGTGATTTCTTCAACCGCCTTTGTTTCTTTTGCATGAGCCATGTATATAACCGCATTTAAGGTATTATAAATAAAATGGGGATTAATCTGGTTCATCAACAGATCCAATTGTAACTTTCGTTTTATCCGTTCTTGCTGTACAGATTCTTCAATTGACTGCTCGATTCTTGACGTCATCATGTTAAATCCTTCGGCAAGGGCTTCCACTTCATCACCACTGTTCACTTGTAGATTCACTTTATAATCACCTTTTGCAACTTGTTTCATTCCATGTGTTAGCTGTTTAATCGGATTAACAATACCACTAAGTATGGGAACGGTGGTCCCTATAATAATGACGTAACTTATTAAAATCGTCATTAAAATAGCTATTATTACAGGCATAATTGTATTAAATAATTTTGATTTGGGTATTGTTACGATGTACTTCCAATTACTTTCTTCATTCATATGAAAAATGTAAATGTAATCATTTTCTTCTATTATTTTTGAATGTGCACTTTGAATAAGCTGAGAAAAGACACCTTCATCAGCTAATTGATTTCCATAATAAAGTTTATTCTCTTTGTTAAGCAATAAAATATTATCAAATTCAGGTCTTCCTTGCTCCATAATATTTGTTATCGTTTCATATTCAACATCTAGAAGTAAGTAGTTTTCTTCATTGGAATACGTAATGTTATTATATTTAACAATATATGTGATAACATCCATTTTTTTCTCAACATTGTTTGCATAAACTTCATGGATAACTGAAAATCGTCGATTTCCTAATTTATCTCGTTCCAAATCATTTAACAATTTAGCAACATAGCGGTCGACATAATCTCGGTCAAAGTTCGCGTTATTTGTAAAGCTAATATGATCATCCCGCAATAGATAAACACCGGATAAATATTCGTTTAAGACAACAAACCTTGTTAGTACTTTTTTCATGTCATAAATATCATCATTAATCTCTTTAATGTTTTTACTTTGATTAACATGGGCATATTCTGCAACGGATGTATCCGTAATAATATAGTCTGCAATATATGACAATTGATATTCCATTGCATCCATTTGAAGAGAAATCTCTTCCAACCTTTTTTGGCTATCACGAATAGCTGAATCCAAAAGAATTTCACTGAAATATTGATATACAAAAAGTGCTAGAACTAACAATACCACTGTAATAATTGTTAAGTTTGCCATAATTAACTTCGTTTTTATACTTCTTCTTTTACCCTTATTCATTACATTCACCCACATATCTTTGTGGTTTCATTCCCGTCACTTTTTTAAATACCGTCCCAAAATAACTTCCCGAACTGTATCCAACCATTTCAGCGATTTCATAGAGTTTATATTTGTCCTCAGCCAGTAAAGCTTTCGCTTTATCAATGCGCAACTCGGTTAAATATTCACTAAAGCCCTTTCCGACTTCATCTTTAAAGATATGGCGCAGATATTCACCACTAATATTGGTCTGTTCAGCAACATCTTCAATTTTGATATCATACATATAATTTTCCATAAGATACCTAATCACACTTTGTATTTTTGATGAATATTGATTCATATTTTCTTGTTCGACTGCAACCATCATTTTTTCGATGAGTAGTTCTAGTTTTTCGTGCATCTCAAATACAGAGTACACCTCTTCGACAAAGTTTAAATCTTGATCATGTATATGAATTCTCTGATACTCTTGACAAAAATCACGTAGTATATTTTGAAAACGATCCATAAAATAGTAAAAACCATTCGTATCAAAGTTCTTCTCACATGCCGCAAAAAATAAATTCATTTCCTTTAATACTAATTGTTGATTCATGTTTCTTAATGCCGTTTCTATCACACGAAGAATTTCATCGATTTTATCCTCATTTGTTTTATGTATAGAATTAATTTCTCTACGATATAAAATCTTACTTTGGTCAAAAAAAATCAAATATTTTTCAAGAGCTTTCAGGTCACGATATACATTCGGTAAGTCTTCAATATCAAGCAGCGTAAATGATGGAATGATGGAAACACTTTTCGAAAACTGTTTTTTTATATGTCGTTGCAACTCATATGCATTTATATGAATTTTTTCCAGAATTTCTCTCTGACTAATGATTGGATTAAATGGTGCAACCACCAAGCATTCATCGTTGTTGATTAAAATGGGCACCATTCCTTTATAGTTTAGTTCAATATAATTAATCAACTCTTCTTCAAATAGGCTTTCACCTTGCTTTTTTTCAGCCAGAAAAATCTCTCGATCTCGAACGACTAAAAAAGAAATAATATTTTTCTTTGCAATGGATAACATTTTTCTTATATAATCCAGTTCATCAAGTTTCATACTTTTGGGAAAAGAAAGGTATTTCAATAATAATTGGGACAGAATAACTTTATTGTCCCTTTTCTTGCTTAAAATACGGCTTCTGATTTGTTTGAGCTCACCTTCAAAATTTTCTTGATTCATTTCATGTTTTAACAAATAACTTGATACGCCTATTTTTAGAGCTTCTTTTGCATAATCAAAGTCTCCGTATGATGTTAATATGATAATCTCAACATTCGGATTGATTTTGATTGCCCGTTTACTAAATTCAAATCCATCCATTCCCGGCATCCGTATATCAACAAAAATTACATCAATCATTGATTGATGTAATTTTTCTATTCCTTGGATGGCACGCGTTTCAACAGATGCGATTTGAAAACCATTGGCTTCCCAGTCCACGATGTTCTCCATATGTTTTAAAACCATAATCTCGTCATCGACCAACATTACATTCAGCATATTACCTCCAATATTTATGGTATCACACGTTTTATCTCACATATTCGATGATACTATGAAGCATTTGTTTTGCAACCGGTCTATTCTCCAAATCTCCTCGTAGATTCATTCCACAAATTAAGAGCTTTCCGTCACCATAAGTATGTCTTTTTTCATACAATAGACTCAATTTTCTATTTGTGTTCCAGTCGTCAATCACATATATAATAGGGTCTACTTCCGTATCTTCAACTTTTAACTTCTGAATATTGGCATCATGGATGAGATCAAACCACTGCCAGTTTGTATGGTCATCTGTCACAAAATGTGATAGGGCCGGATGTGTCGGGTCACAAGAGATACCCAAGGTATGGGGCGCTTGTCCTTCTGTCCATTGAGTATTCCAAAAAATCGTTGTGAAGCCTGCCGGTATCTTGTCCGCTTCATCCTCTGCTTCTTGGGGAATTAAGATAACGCTCTTGCCTTCCTTAAGGTATTGAACGGCGACCTCTTCCTGATCTACAATTTTAACGGTATTTGGAAGCTTTGTTTCAATCTCCGGATAGACCCAGATACTCCATGAATTTTCATATGAAGTCCCTTCAATAGCAATGGATATAATTATTTCACTGCTTTTTTGAATTCGGTCCAAATCAAAGGAAATATGGCCCACATAATTTTCGTTTGTGATTGCTATCGTCATTGGATCAAAGCTTCCTGTGGTTATTAAGTTACCACTTTTATCTCTGACTGCCCAGGTCACGCAGGCCTCTTCCATACTCTTGGCTCCGAAATGACTGATTTGGACCTTTCCAACAAAGCTTTCACTTGCCTGCCAGACAACTTTTTCCATACGTAGAAGTGGAACAGTTTCACAGCAAAATTCATGAAATTGCTTTTGATTAAGATAGCCTTTTTCTTCCCAGAAGGCATCTAGCATTCCTACAAGAGCCGTTCCTTGCCCAGGGAAGTCCGTCACCCCCAGCAATTGAAATCCTCCAAATCCCGGCGTTCTTAAGGCGGCTTCAATTTCCTCTTTATAGAGTAGGGACTGCCATTTACCGGAAGCTAACATAAAGGCTTGTCCTTGGTTCTCTAAGCCGGCTTTTTGAAGAGATTCTGCTGCCAATTCAAAGTTCAAGGGTTTTAGCACACCTGTATATTTTTCCATTTCTTTAAAGTTTGGATATGCACACCATTGTCCTATTTCATGGGAAACCACCGGGACAGAACTATCTTCAATCAGGGTCTGAAAATCAAAATCGGTCTTAAGAGGATTTTTATTGAGCCTGCCTTCTAATTCATCGCCCCAGTCTTGACATCGTAAGACGCGTCCTCTATTTTTCAAGCAATGATATTCGTTGGCTTCAATCTCAGGCCATCCGGCGCAACCGGTATAGAGGCGACGTCTATCTTTTTTCTTCCATTGGGTAACAATCGTATTTAAAAAGGTCTCATAATCGTCTCCACTAGGTTCATTACCTACAGCCATCATACAAAAGGAGGGATGATTTCCATAAGCTTTCATTATTCGATCGGCTTCGTCATAGACAAATTGGTCAAGCAAAGCATCTTCGCCAAGCTCTGTCCAGACCGGTGTCTCGATTTGCAAGTAGAGTCCCACTTCATCTGCTACTTGAAAGGCAATCTCCGGTGGACACCACGAGTGAAAGCGTATGTGATTGAGTCCATAGGTTTTTGCTTTGCTAAAGATTTTATCCCATGCCGCATAGTCCATTGGCGGATGACCCGTTAATGGAAAAACACAACATTCTAGCGTTCCTCTTAAAAAAGTTTTTTGGCCATTTATTGCAAAGTGACTTCCTTGAGTCCTTATTTCACGCATACCAAAAGAGATTTCTTTTTCATGAAGATCTTTTTCCGATTTGACCATAACCGATAATTTTTGAAGCTTTGGTAAAAATTCATCCCAAGGCTCTGTAAAGGCATTCATGGCATAAACAGCTTCTAGCCTTGTCTCATCTTCTTTTATATGAATATCTTGTATGTGCTCTTGATTGAAAAAAAGTTGTCCTTGACGTGGTCGCTTAGATATGTTTTTTATCTTCGTTTCAACACGAATGGTATTCGCTACAAGATCCGGATAGATTTGCACCTCCTCAATAAATACCGGATCTGTAATCTGAATCCCTAATTTTCCAATAAGGCCATTCCAGTTGGTTTGAGTTTCTTTTGTTATTGAATGGGCATCTTTACCCACATTATATTTGATGCGGTTATCAATTCGCATGGTCATTTGATGGTGACCGGGTGTCAGCACATCACTCAAATCATATTCATGGGCAACACATAGGCTGTCTTGACTGCCGATTTTTATTCCGTCCACCCATAGGGTTGATTCCCAATGACATCGTTCAAGAATAAGTACAAGGTGCTTGTTCTTGGCTTCTATCGGAATTTCGACATCTTTTTGATACCATGCACATCCGGTATATTCAACAATTCGACTTAATCGGTGGGGGTCTTTTCCCTCGACCAAATCACCAATCCCATTCTCATCAAGGGATCCGGGCAATTGAACCCTATCCGGTAACTGTTCCTTAAACCATTCTTGCCCTTCTCCTTGTGCATCTGGATCTAGGCGAAAACGCCAATCACCTTCTAATGTTATAAAATCTTGCATATCTTATAGGCTCCTTTCCATGTGAAATACGTTTCGGTATAAGTGACTATATATATGGGATGGTTCTAAAGCTAATGCTTGGTCAAAATATGTCCTTGCTTTTTGATAATCGTCAAGACCCAAATGACCTAAGGCAATGAGGTAATAACAATGGGCTTTATTTTTAAGATCATAATCTGTATCAAAAATCAAAAAATCAGGTAAGGACACTGCAAAATAATCAATTTTAAAGGGTTCAAAAAGATGTTTTTCTCCATAATCAATCAAGCGATAAAAGCCGGACTTTGCTTGCGTCTCTTGTCCCAATGCCATATATGCTAATCCCTGGTACATAATCATGTCTGCAGGTTGATCGTTATAGAACATCATCCCGGCAGGTACATTGCTTCCCATGGTTGCTTTCACAAAACATTCTTTGGCTTCGTCCTCTCTGCCCATTTTTTTGTGACAAATTCCTAGCAAGTAAAATAACTCATTATCTTTTTCCCCTTCCAACTTTCCTTCCCCTAGATTGGGCGGATAAATGAATGCCTTGCTAAGATGGTCTTGGGCGACCACATATTCTTCCTCGTCTATGGCTTGCTTTGCCATCCCTAATAGGGCAATCTTATACTGACGTGTAACTTTTCCTTCGCCACCTTCCCAAGGATGGAATTTACGATGCATCATGGCTTGATATGCTGTTTCATGGGCACCTGTCATATTTAGAAGGGTGATATATTCCACGTACAAATCATCTCGACATTCAACCACTTCCATGTACTTCTCGTAACGAAGCAATCGGTCTGCAAATGACATATCAAGCTTTTTATAGAGTTGGTCTAGTTCTAAGAAAATACGTGGGTCCTTTTCATTTAAAGAAAATGCTTTTTCCATGGATTCTTTTGCTTTTTTCTTGTCTCCGACTTTATTATAGTATGCCAAACTTAAGTTGCGATGAACAATTGGAAAATCCATTCGCATCTTTGCACATCTTTCCCATAATTCAAGGGCCTTTTCCCATTGTAGCTTATCATAATAGAGATTTCCTAAATAATAAGCTGCCATTGGTGCATCATACTTATCAATCGCATAGCTTAATACATGTATATCTTCCAAGTGGTTTGGAAAACAATAATCCGGTCTTGCCTTCTCAGCGTCACTGATTAATTGGGCAATTCCTGCTGTTTTTCCTGCAAGATCATGATAATAGGCAAGATAATAATACATCAGTGGCGATTTATCTTCACACGCTTCAAGGACATCTATGGCTTCTTTATAAGCTCCGAATTCTGCGTAGTCTCTTGCAACAAGCAAGTGATTTCCATTTATAGCAAGTCCTTTTTCAAACCGTAAGACTCCATCAAAAGAATCGATTTCTAAACTTTCATGAATCCATTGTAACTGGTCCTCACGTCTTTGTAAACGTCTGAGTATATATGCCTTTAAGGCTCTTGCTTTACTATTATGACTATTCTTTATTAAAGCTTTTTCAATCATGGTCAAGGCATGGTCAAAGCCTTCTTTTTGACAGTCAATAACCGCTAAATAGTAGAAGGCTGTCTCTTGTTGTTCACTCGTCCATGTTGCTTTAAAAAAAGCATCATAAGCCTCGTCAACATGTCCTAAATGTAATTGTACAAGGCCTAGATGATAGTAGGCTTCACTATCATAAGGATTAGGATTAAGCTTGGTTAAGCGTTCAATGGCTTTTTCAAAATGTTGCTTGGCTTGGCTAAATGCACCTCTTCGAAAAAGTAGCATTCCATAGGCAGTATTGATACGTGTATCGCCGACATCACGTTTTAATCCCTCAAGATAATAGGGATCCGGTCGATAGGTTGCATGGCGATATTGTTCAATATGTAACCCGGCTAGCAGTAGTTCTTCATTGGTTTGAATCTCCTCCGGCTCACCAACTGCCTTTGCCGGACTGGGCATGGGTTCAATATCTGATACTTCAGGCTTATAGTCGATTAAGAGCTGATCCTCTTCGTAGACAGAAATCTTTAATCCTAGCTCTGAGTCACTCATAAAATCAAACTCTTTTTTATAGGTTTTTACCGGGGATAGGTCAACCTTGTCTTCAAAAATGACTTTATCCCTATACTCCACAACAACCTTAACCGTTTTCGGACTAGTTGTATATAGAGCGATTCGAATGGTCTCTCCCTCTTTTTCCATATTTAGGGCGACGTCTGTGTTAGCGTTTTTGACTTGTCCGACTGACTTGTAAGGCATAAAATATTGTTTAAAGGTCTTTTCTTCAAAGGGTTTTAGCCAGGTAAAATCCGGTTGATTATCTGTGTATACCCCTGTCATAAGTTCAATATAGGGTCCGTCTTCATCGGTAAGATTGTCATCCCACGCTTGACCAAAGTCACCACATCCCCAGGTCCATTGTTTTTTCCCTGGAGATATATGGTGATCAGCAACATGTAACAAGCCGGCCTCTTTTTTATAATCGTATCCTCCCACAAAATCATACTTGGATTTTTCTGCCATATAAGATGTTGGAACCGGTATGTTTTTGTATCTAGAAATATCCACTCCAGCACTATAATCCATCTTGTAGTATTGGCCCGTAGCGATGGGAAATCTAGATACATCTCTTTTTCCATGATCCATAACGGCATGAACATCCGGTGGGAAGATGGATTGCGTATAGTCATTGACCGGAACTGCCGGATTTGCCCACCATAAAAAAGTCTGGGGCATTGATGTCCGATTATAGAGCTGGCCTGTAATCTCAATATAGGCTTTGTCGGGATATAATGTAAACCTTGCAATCGCTTGAGTTCCATACATTCTATCGACATCGTGGATGAGAACGGATTTACTCCCATCTAAGTTGTCCTTTAATTGATAATTCACCGGCAAAAAAGTTGACGGGCGGTGATGTTGGGGCCAATTAAACTCTATTCCGCCTGAAATCCAAGGCCCCGTCAATCCGACAAGTGCTGGTTTAATGACTTGATTATAATAGACAAAGTCATAATCGTTGGTTTTATCGTAAGCACGATGAATACGTCCTCCAAGTTCCGGTAAGACCATAATCTTTAAGTACTGATTTTCTAAATAAATGGCATTATAGCTTTTATCTATTTTTTCATCACCGATGCTTTCAATAACCGGATAGGGATATACCTTTCCTGAACTGCCTTGATAGACTCTTTTGTCTAAAAAGATTGGCGTTTTTTCTGCTTGACCGATTTCATATGTGGGTATAGACACTTTTTCTTCCCAAACTTTTACAATATTGCTATTATTCTCTTGCATGTTAACCTCCTACGTTTTCATTCAATGTTTTACTATAGTAATATTCTATACTTATTTATCTAAAAAATCATTGCTTGAATTTGCGTATTGGTTTCAAAAAATTGCTATTGAAGATTTTGGCTATACTTGTTATTATTAATCTATATCATATGAAGAGAGGTGCAGGCATGAAATCCCACGAAAATCTCGTCTCCAATAAATCTGACTATTTCATCTATTCTCCAAGTATCACTGCCACACAGACATTTTTTTATCCCATTTGTACCGGGCATTTTATATATGAGCCCGGATATCATTTATATCGGACCTCCTATGACAGCTTTTTGCTCTTGTATATGCATTCCGGAGAACTTGTCGTCAATGACATGGCAGATAGGAAGGTTGCTAGCGCCGGTCACTTTGTTTTGCTCGATTGCTATCAAGCCCATAGCTACCATACGGACATTGGCTGTGAGTGTACTTGGATTCATTTTGATGGACCCATGGCCAGAAAATACTACGAATTAATCTTTGAAACTTGTTCCCAAGTTTTTTCCCTTTTTGACCCCTACAAAACCATCAATCAAATGGAGAAAATATATCGTGCTTTTTATGAAAAAGAAAAAATCAGAGAACCTTTGATTTCCAACTGGCTCTCTGACATATTAACATCCCTATTACTTAATCATTCCCACGTCGTGTCTGTCACTCAACAATCATTGATTGAAGACACGATTGCTTATATTCACGAACATTTTAACCTAGGACTAACCATTGAACATCTTGCAGAAAAAGCTCTGCTCAGCCCTTATCATTTTATTCGCGTCTTTAAAAAAGAAACCGGCTATACACCTCATGAATATATTATTGATATTCGTATAAACACCGCAAAATATCTTTTAAAATCCACTACACTACCTATTAAAGCCATTGCTTTTAACATCGGATTTACAAGTGAAAGTTCCTTTTGTACCACTTTTAAAAAGAAAGTCGCTTCGACGCCTTTAGAATATAGAAGAACAAGCCTGACCTAAATGATTTCACTCATTAATGCTGCATCCGGATTGAGATCCTGAAACAATTTTTTTCGTAATGTTTTCTTGCTTCCAATGAGTCGAACGGCCATCTGGTCAATGGCGATTGTTGAAAGCACCGATTGAATGTAACCTTCAATTAGACTATCTAAGGATAATCCCAGTGTATTAAAGTCTTTGTTGTCCATTAACTTCAGTCGTTTGGTTTCACTATCCCAGCCTTCTTGAGTGCGCACGGACAAATTCGTTCCAAGGATTTCCCAAGAGCTTTCAAAGGGTTCTAGAATCTCTTTCAAGGGTTTCTCCGCACGACGCGCATACAGTGCCATAGGTTCAAATCCTTCTTCTGTCGCAGCAATCATCATACGTAAATCTGCTACATAAATCTCGCTTTTTTTGTTGGGCATCATCCCCACATGGTAAAACTTTTGATTCCCATGCATTGTTGACCAATGATAATTACCAATTAAACTTTGCACAATAAATTCATCATATTCGTGTTCAATATCCATAAAGGCTTTGAGTTCTTGTTGTGAAGTCACCGTATAAACCCCTTGTCCTGCATTGGAATATGGATTCTTAATAACAGCATGTCCGCCAAATCGATCAACCCATAAAGGAACTTCTCGTAACTTCACGTCATTGATGGTTTCCGGAATGTAGACTTTTAGATTTGACATGGATAATTGCGCATTAAATAGGTCGTAGGCCTTTGCTGCCATATTTTTATTTCGTCCTCCGGCAAGGCAGGCAATAACCGGATTATAAATGAGGGTTTTTGTCTTCACAGGAATCCGGTTCCAAGGCTTCTGTGTCACATAACGAAATGCCGCCTTGATGTCCTGCCAATTCCCCTCTTCATCTCTGACTTGCATGACTTCTTCATGAAAGCGAACCGAAGGGTTGGCATCTTCAGTAAAGTACTGAACCAGATATACCTTTTCATGGACTAACTGGGCTAATACCTTTGCATATCCGGATGCTTCCATTTCATTTTTATCATAAATCACGGCATAGCTTCCTAGAATCGTTCGCTGTCTTTTTACAAAGGGCAAAAATGATTTTTCAATTAATCGAAGATAACCGCCACGTTCTTCAATATCATCAAGCAATGGCATGGACTTTTGTCCTGAAGGCGATGAATTGGTTTCGATGACCACCATTTTTTTTGTTCCTTTTTCATTCACCACATGGAATAAATCCGTTCCGGACCATTGGATATGTTTGGGTTTATAGGTTAACCAATACATTAATTCATTTTTATTGACCATGGGATTCAGATGACAAAAGCGCTCTACAATACGTTCCTTATCCATATTAAGAAAAGATTTGACGGATTGATGAATTTGCGCATGCAAGACTTTATTGTAATAATGGTCTTCCATATTAAAGGTTGAATCATTGATCAGTTGGGCTGGTTTTTCAAGTTCTATTTTCATGATGACTCCTTTTGTAGATATTCAAAAATCACGCGTGGAATGTTCACCTGGGAACAGGATTCTAATCCCTTAAACATTGGGGATGAATTCACTTCACATATCTTAAATCCATCGCCGTCAAAAAGAAGGTCCACACCGGCAACATCCAGTCCAAGAACGTCCGCTGCTTTTAGTGCAATCTCTTCAATAATAGGTGTGACCGGATAAGACTCTACACTTCCTCCGGCAGAATAATTGGCACGAAAATCATCTTCTTTTGCTATTCGTATCATACATCCAACGACACGGCCTCCAACCACAAATACACGAAGGTCTCGCCCTTTACTATCGGCAATCATCTCTTGTACAATAATATTCATATTCACATTGGCCAACTCAACAATGCGTATCCAATCTTCCATTTGTTTTTGATGGTCTAACATAAAAACCCCTCGACCAAGAGAGCCTGACAAGGTCTTAACCACTAAGGGAAAAGCAAACTGTTCTTTGATTAAGTCAATATCAACCGGAAATTTCATCAACATGGTTTTTGGCACCGGGAGTTTTTTATAAGCCAATACTTGCTGTGAATAAAGCTTGTCCTTAACCATCTCTATGGCGATACTTCCATTGATACAAGGTATATTGAGTCGCTCAAATTGACGAATCAGGGCTAATGCAAAATACGTGGTTCCAGACCCCATCCTGGGTATGACAAAATCCGGACGTTCTAAAGGCTTGCCATCCAAGAAGATTGAATATGCTTCATCTTGGTTAACAAATATTTCAAAACGTGCCGGACTTAATACTTCAATCTCGATTCCCAGTTTTTCAGCCTCTTCGATAAATCGATGAGTTTCATAATGGGTTTCATTGAGTTCATATTGATTCACTTTATAAAGAATAATACCTTTCATCTTACCTCCGCGTCTTCACGCTAAATATATTGTATCATCATTATAAAGCTTTTTTTCCAAATGGTAAATCACTATCGTACAATCTCATCAATTATTTTTTCATCACTATAATACACATGATTATATCTGCTCATGGGACGGTCAATAATAATGAGCTCTATATTCATCTCTCTTGTAGCTTGGGATTTTTCTATACATCCTCCGTTAACACCACTATCTTTTGTAACCAAATATCTCACCTTATGTTTTTTGATATGGTTGATATTATCTTCTACACGAAAAGGCGGATTCAAAGCTAATAAATTTTCGGCCCTCAAACCACTTTTTTTTGCAACTTCAATCGATCCTTTTATTGGTAGTATTCTAAAAATCAACCGATCTTTCGGAAGAATTTCGACAATTTCAGGGATACTATTGGTCCCTGTTGTAAATAAAATATGACCTGATTTATTATTTAAATAATGGCAAGCCTCTCGCATTGTCTTAAAGTGTAATCCTTCCTCTGGTTTGAAAGCTTTTTCTCGTTCAAGTCGAAAAAGTCGGACGTTTTGCTTTTGACAGGCTTGCAAAACATGATTGCTAATTCTATCTGCGTAAGGATGCGTCGCATCAATGACCATATCAAATCCATTGTGGTCTAACAATTTATTAATCTCTTGTCTCTCTAGTGGTCCAAATCTTTTGCTTAATAAGGGATGATCCTCCAACAAAGCATTTCCATGTTCAGTGAGTGAACTTGCTGTCACTTGAATATTTTTTTTTAATAATTTTTGAATTATTAGTCTTCCATCAATCGTTCCAGCGAAAACCAACACTTTTTTCTTCATCAAAAATCACCTATTTTTCCATATCCTCGGGGTGTAACCATCCGATTATTTTTAATAAAGGTATCTTTGTTTCCAACAATAACCATGGTTGACATATCAATATCATGGTCACACATGTGGTTAAGATTCGTAAAAATAATTTTTTCATTCATCCGTTTTGCATTTTTAACAATACCTACAGGTGTATCCGTATCTTTATACTCTAATAATATTTCCCGTGCCATATGAATAAAATCCGGTCTTCCCTTACTTCTAGGATTGTATATACATGTCACAAAATCTCCCATACCTGCTGCATGTAAGCGTTTTTTTATTAATTCAAGAGGAGTCAAAAGATTACTTAAACTAATAAAAACACTATCATGGACAATCGGAGCCCCTAATGATGACGCTGCCGCATGTGCTGAAGATATACCAGGTATAACCTGAACATCAATACTTATGTGTGCTTTTTCCTCTTCTTCAAGAATAATCTCTTGCATAATTCCGGCAATTCCATATATACCAGCATCACCTCCACTTACGATGGATACCTCCTTACCCATACACGCATGCTCGAGTGCCATTTTACAACGATCCACTTCATGTTTCATACCATTCATAATCACTTTTTGGTCTGTAATAAGTTCATCTATAAGTTCAACATATTTTTTATATCCGATAATAACCTCTGATTTTTCTATGGCTTTAATGGCTTCAAGGCTCATGTAGTCTATTTTTCCCGGTCCTGTACTCACAATATTTAACATAGGCTTTCCTCCCATATGCTTAATGTAATTCCCTTATATGCTTTTCGTTGCATCAAACAGCGTCCACCCTTTGATGCCAAAAAACCTGCAGGCATTGATACACTGCCAACACCAATGGTTTCTTTAACAAATGCAGATATTGGAAATTGCTTTTCTATTTTTTTGATGTCTTCTTGAGAATAGGTGATAAAGGAAATATTAAACTTACGACTCAACTGAAGAATTCCGGCTTCATCTTTTTTGAGTTCAATGGATGCTATTTTCCCAATTGCTCGCTGATCCAAACCACACGCTTCCAAACATTCTTTTAAAAAATTATTGATTTCTGAAAAACTTGTGTTTTTTTTACATCCGATTCCGATGACTAGATTTTGGGGGATTAACCGCAATTGCGGTAACTCACATTGCATATCACCGGCTAAAGCGTTTTTATTCCGATTCGAAATGATTACAAGGCCTTCCGACTGATTTGTCACGTGATTTACTAGGTTTAAA
>Ga0163223_100082_pt1 | contig 37281 bp, 30 predicted proteins | sample MSEWel2016_02_17_2_FD_113147 | JGI IMG/M metagenome (GOLD analysis project Ga0163223, IMG submission 113147) | Subsurface microbial communities from deep shales in West Virginia, USA - MSEEL Well Study Marcellus 5H_2016_02_17 ...
AGATAACACTTATTAATTCGATGATTTTCCCAATACCAATAATCATAAAAATTCTTTTATAGGAGCGGATATCTATGGGGTCTATTGTCGCGTTTTCCTTTGATGAATGAATGTAGTACATACCCAAAAAAGCAACAACTACCATCATGAGTTCTACAAACACAACAATACTCTTATCTTCAAACCAAACTATTCTTAGTATTATATATGTCGTTATTATTCCTAACTGAAAAAAAGCAATTTTAAGATAATCTATTTGCTTTGTTTTATAAAACATAGCTACCATTAATAAAGTAATTGCAAATAAATATGCACTTTCCAACAGTAAAGGATTGGGTGTGAATAGAGGATACCATAAGAACTCATCAATTAATGATGTACTATATACTGAAAAAAACAAAAATGAAATAGCAATCGCCCCATAGGCTTTTGCTTTTTCTATGCTCTCCGGCTTTATAATCATATGTGAAAACAGGATAAAACCAAAAGCTAGTACAATAGATGCAAAAAAAACAAAACTTTTCAAGTAGTATCTAACATACATTATATTTCGCAGTGTACCATTGATATCTGCTGTAATGTTGGGAACTTTATAGGCTAAGAACAATTCAATCCCAATAAGAAATACTGCAATGCTCAGTAAAATAGTTGTAACAATTTTTAATGGTAACACTTTCATATTACATCTCCCACATGACTTGATCAATGACTGAGCGAATCTTTTCTTCAGAAAATGGCTTTACAATATAATGTTTAGCACCTTTTTCAATGGCCTCAACCACTAAAGCTTTTTGATTAATGGCCGAAAGCATTATGATTTTAGCTTTTGGAAACTCTTTAATAATCGCTTCTACAGCTTTGATTCCATTCATATTCGGCATTGAAATATCCATTGTAACAATATCCGGCAGGCATTCTCTAAACTTTTCTATCGCCTCGACGCCATCACTTGCTGTTTCGACCACTTCATAGCGCAATCCTTCAAGTACCTTAATTAATTTATTGCGCATCAACATTGAATCATCAACAACCATAATACGTACTTTTATATTTTTCATTATCTCATCGCCCCTTATATTTTATGGTATTTCTTCCATTATATATTACTTTTTTCTTTATTTCAATTGATGTAATTGTAATCTGGCTTTATTTATATTATAATAAACAGAATGTATTGAAGAAAAAGGAGTCGATTAAATGTTAACCACAAAATTAACCGAACTATTATCTCGCGCTTTTGCTGATGCCGGATACAGCCCTTCTTATGGGGACGTTGTTGTATCAGCCCGTCCGGACCTATGTCAATTTCAATGTAACGGCGCCATGCCAGCTGCAAAAGAATACAAAAAAGCACCATTTATGATTAGTGACGAAGTCATTGACATATTAAAAACGTATGATGAATATGGCACAATAATTGAAGAAGCTGTCACTGTAAGACCAGGATTTATCAATATTACCTTAACCAATGACTATATTGCCCAAAACACAATAACGATCATGAATGATGAACGCTTTGGTATTTCCCTTACCGATAATCCAGATACTATTGTTATCGATTATGGAGGACCTAATATTGCTAAACCATTACATGTCGGTCATTTGCGTACAGCTATTATCGGAGAATCTCTTAAGCGATTGTTAAAGTATCTCGGACATAATGTTATCGGAGATATTCACTTAGGTGATTGGGGTCTTCAAATGGGTATGATTATCTCAGAAATTGAACGTACTCAACCTACGCTCCCTTATTTTGATCCAAGCCACACCGGTGACTATCCCAGTCAAGCACCTTTTACCTTAGAAAACCTTGAAGATATCTATCCACGTGTTAGTGCACTATGCAAAGAAAATGAAGATATGTATAATGCAGCGAAAGAAGCAACCTACAAATTGCAAAAAGGACATCCGGGATACATAGCTCTTTGGAAACACATTGTAAATATTTCAATTACTGATATTAAGAAAAACTATGAACGCTTAAATGTTGATTTTGATTTGTGGTACGGTGAGAGTAATAGTCAAGAATATATCGATGATGCAATCGCTGTACTTAAGGAAAAAAATGTTTTGCGCGAAAGCGATGGCGCATTGGTCGTAGATGTTACACGCCCTGAGGATAAAAAGGAAATACCACCTATTATTTTATTCAAATCCGACGGTTCTGTTATCTATGGCACCACCGATCTTGCTACAATTTATCAACGTGTCAAAGATTTTGACCCAACACATATACTCTATGTCGTTGATTCACGTCAAGCGACGCACTTTACCCAAGTATTTCGTTGTGCCAGCGATAACGGTATTGTATCTGAAGATGTATCTCTAGAGCATATCGGGTTCGGTACCATGAACGGTAAAGACGGAAAACCTTTCAAAACAAGAGCCGGCGGTGTATTACGCTTATCCGATCTTATTGAAATGGTCGAAAATAATGCCAAAGAAAAAATTGTAAAAAACATCGAAGATAAGGGCATTGATACCTCCTCTGATGATATCGACAGCATTTCACACATCGTAGGATTAGCAACCTTAAAATATGCCGACTTATCCAATTATCGTATGAAAGATTATGTCTTTGACTTAGACAAGTTTTCTTCTTTTGAAGGAAAAACCGGTCCATACATTCTCTACTCAACGGTAAGAATTAAGAATATCATTCGTAAACTCGAAGCTGCTGATTTCGAAAAAGGCGAATTACTCCCACCCACAAGCGACGTCGAACGTAATCTCATGTTAAAACTTGATCAGTTAGAAAGTATTCTTACTATTGCTGCAAGAGATCGCTCACCAAATGTTATCGCTGAGTATGTTTATGAACTTGCAACTATGGTCAGTAGTTTTTATCATCAGCATCATATTATCAATGAGCCCAATATCGAACAAAAAAAATCTTGGTTCTCATTACTGAGTTTAACACTTGATGTGCAAACCACATGTCTTGATCTACTCGGAATTATTGTTCCCGAAAAAATGTAAACGCATTAAATGCAAAATAAGCGATACTCTTATATTCTTGGAGTATCGCTTATTTTTTATCATATTATCGTATACTATAATCCTTAGGCTTTATAGTTTTGTGGAGCAGGTGCCTTTACTACAATCAGTTCTAATGTCTCATCATTTGTATTTCTAACATGCATCTTTACATTATAGGGAATCTGAAGTAATGTTCCCTTTGCATACTCATGTGTGTCTTGATCATCTAAGGTTATTGACAACTTGCCCCGAATAACATTCATATAAACATTCGAATTGGAATAATGCTCCGGTAAGCCTTCTCCATGATTAAATACCATATGAATATAATTCACATTATCATCCATAATTAATTTCTCAACCGCTTGATCATCGGTCGTACTATAGGTATATACTGTTTCTAACATTTTTAATCCTCACTTTCAAGATTTGTTTTTTTCACTTCATAACTTATTATACAAGATTTCCATCTGAAAGCATGTTACCAAAGTAACTCTTTTATATTTATTGTGCACCGATAACACGATGCGGTACATAGGCCTCTTCAAGATAGTTCATATCTTCTTGACTAAGTTCAATGGTCAAGGATTTTATAGCATCTGTTATATGTTCTTCTTTTGTTGATCCTATAATTGGTGACGTAACTTCGTCTTTGTGCAATACCCATGCCAAGGCCAACTGCGCCCTTTTTACATCATACTTTTCAGCTAATTCGGCAACCCGTTCAATAATAACACGATCTTGTTCTTCTGCATGACCATATTTCATCTTTAAGATTGCATCTGTATCATTTCTAAATGTTGTTTCTGACAAATCCCGTGTTAACTTTCCACCTGCCAGAGGACTATATGGTGTCACCGCTATTTTTTCATCTTTACATAAGGGAAGCATTTCTCGTTCTTCTTCTCTATAAATTAGGTTTAGATGATTTTGCATGGAAACAAATCGAGTCAAGTTCTGTTTCTCTGCGACATGTAATGCTTTTTGAAATTGCCATGCATACATGGCAGAAGCTCCGATATATCTTGCCTTTCCAGCTTTGATAACATCATGTAAGGCTTCTAATGTCTCTTCAATAGGTGTGTCGTAATCCCAACGATGGATGATATATAAGTCAACATAATCCGTTCCTAATCGCTTTAAACTCTTATCAATCTCACTCAAGATTGCTTTTCTTGATAAGCCTTTACCATTAGGGCCTTTGTGCATTTCACCCCATACTTTTGTAGCAAGGACAATTTCGTCCCTATTCGCATATTTTTTTAATGCTTTTCCCACATATTCTTCGCTGGTACCGGCTGAATATACATTAGCTGTATCAAAAAAATTAATACCCTGATCCAAGGCTAATTTAATCATTCGATCCGTATCTTCTTCGCCTAAAACCCACTTGTGAAAGCCTGTTGATGCATCACCAAAACTCATACATCCTAAACAAAGTTTTGAAACATCCATACCTGTGTTACCAAATTTTACATATTCCATTGAAGTCATCCTTTCTTAATAATAATTTACCGTGATTATAATTACTCTCTTCTTCGATTATACCATTTCTTAACATATTTCCCAAAGCTATTCTCAAGACAAACTACATGAAATTAATTCCATGTCAAAAAAAGAAAAAAGAGCCGTTTCATTTTCTGAAACGACTCTTTTATATAATGAGGCTGCTAAACCTTGTTAACTAATGTCCACAACTTTTACGTTCTTGTACACTACATCCACCGGAACAACCCGGACACGAATTGTTTTTCATACTCTTATACGATTTTACTCCCGCAAGAATAACAATTCCAAAAAATATTACACCTATAATCAATGTTGGTAACATAGTATCACTTCCTATTCTGTTAAAGGTTTTCTTTCCTTAACACTTTGCTTTGTTCGTTTAATCAGATACCTTGTAATTCCTATCATTATAATGGTAACAAATACTGCCGGAACAAATCCGGACGCTAGTTCACCATAAACGATGATCGTTCCTATTTGTGTAATCATCATAGCAAGCATATATCCAACACTTAATTGGAAGAGAATCGCTTTTGCTAACCACCGTTTATCTTTAAACTCTGCATTCATTGCACCAATTGCAGCAAAACATGGTGGTGTAAAAAGGTTAAATGCTAAGAATGCAAATCCTGTTACCGGAGTGAAAAACTCACTTAAAGGACCACCCGCAACATGAAGAGCATCTTCTGAAGCTACCGCAAGTATAATCGCAAAGGTCGCAACAACATTTTCTTTGGCTATAAATCCTGTCAACGTTGCCGCTGCCATTTGCCACCCAAAGAAGCCTAGCGGAATTAATAAAGGTGCAATCACGCCACCTACAGAAGCCAAGATGCTATTTGATTGATTTTCAACCACTTGAAGTCTCCAACCATAGGTTTGCATAAACCATACGAGTGTATTCATAACCAAAATAATTGTTGACGCTTTTATTATAAATGCTTTGGCTTGCTTAAACATTTGTCGAAGGGCATGTTTCAAACTTGGTAATTTGTATTCCGGTAATTCAATAATGAAGCTTGATGTGTTCTCCCATTTAAATATTCTCTGTAGAAGCAAACCACCAATGATGATCATAAGACCGGCTAATAAATATACGACGGGTAATACCCATGCTGCTCCTGGGAAGAAAACAACTGAAAACAAGGCAATAATCGGTAGCTTTGCACCACAGGGTACAAATGGTGTAAGCATGGTTGTCATACGTCGTTCATTCTCATCTTCAATGGTACGCGTCGCCATAACTCCTGGAATCGCACAACCCGAACCTACAATCATGGGAATAATCGATTTTCCGGATAATCCGATTTTTTTAAAATATCGATCCATAACCACTGCAACTCTGGCCATATATCCACTGTCTTCTAATAGAGCTAAACAGAAAAACAAAATCATAATTAAGGGTAAAAATCCAATAACGGCTCCAACACCACCAACAGCTCCATCAACAATTAAGGCCTGTAATAATGGATTAACACCAAGGCTTTCAAAAAATCCATTCAAGTTATTGGGAAGGATTTCTCCAAAAACAGTTTCATTAAACCATTCTGATAGATATCCACCTAAACCATTAATCGAAAAGGAGTATACTGCCCACATAATAAGTCCAAATATTGGTAATCCAAGTAAAGGGTTGGCTACAACTCGATCAATTTTATCGCTTAAAGTCACTTCATTGGAAGCACGTTTCTTCACTAATACATCATTTATAATCGTTTTTATGTACTTCTGACGTGCCTTGTTTTCTTCTTCTAAGCCTTTACCTTCAAACTCTGGCGCAATTTGTGTTCTCTTCTCTGCTGTGGTTTTAACAGCTTCTATTAATTCTTTTAAACCTTCCGCTTCACTTGCAATTGTCTCAATAATTGGACAATTTAATTCACTTTTCAATAATTCAATATTAATTGTGTTTCCCCGCCGTTTAACAATATCTTGTTTATTCAGTGCAATAACAACAGGAATTCCTAACTCTAAAAGTTGAGTGGTAAAATATAAGCTCCGTTCTAAACTGCTTGCATCAATGATATTAATCAATACATCCGGTGATTCTCCAAGCACAAAATCTCGCGTGATAGCTTCTTCATTGGTGTAAGGTGCTATTGAATAAGCTCCCGGCAAATCGATGACCCGTCCATTCTTAATCATTTTATTATATTTGGACCTTAGATTCGCTTCCTTCTTTTCAACCGTTACCCCTGGCCAATTTCCGACATACTCGGTTTTTCCCGTTATGGCATTGAATAAAGTGGTTTTCCCCGAGTTCGGGTTCCCCGCCAATGCTATTTTCATAATGTTCCTCCTTAGTTCTAATTATTATTGATAATCATTCTCATGTAAAGAGTATAAAAAAGGCGGTTGCCCGCATGTGTATCTTTACATCAGTCCAATTAAATGAGCTGTATCGCTTTAGCCATTTTTTTGTCAATAGCATAACGACTATCTTTAACATTTATAATATAATTTCCTGCTAGAACTGAAATCAAGGTTATCTCTTCACCTTCACTACACCCTAGAGAAAATAAAAACTGCCGTATTTTGTCATTTCCTGAAATTGTTTCGATAAGTCCAGTGTGTCCTACTCTTGCTTTTGATAATGGCATAATCATCAACCTTTCTGATAAGGATTATCATTTTCATGATTATTATATCGTCATATCGATTTTTTGTCAAGGATTTATCGAAACATTTATGAACCATTATGAACCATTTAAAAATTATTCTGTTTATATCTTCTATCTTTCCAAACTAGTAATAAACTCAACCATATCCGGATCACGATGGGAAAAGAATAAAGTTTCTTCTTGGTCTAACTCAGATACTTTTTCCATCTCTTCTTGTGTTAGTTCAAAGTCAAAAACATCAATATTTTGAATCATTCTGTCTTTATGAGTTGTTTTAGGGATAACAACAATATCTTTTTGAATAAGAAAGCGAAGAGCTACTTGCGCCGCTGATTTATCATAAGTTTTTCCGATTGTTACTAACACATTATTGGAAAAGAAATCATTTTTACCTTCTGCAAAGGGTCCCCAAGACTCCATTTGTGTGCCATATTTTTTCATGATTTCATGTGCTTTCACTTGTTGATGAAACACATGGGTCTCCACTTGATTAATAGCAGGTATGGTTTCAACATATTTACAAATATCAATAAATCGATCCGGATAAAAATTTGAAACTCCGATTGCACGAACTTTACCTTCTTTGTATGCTTCTTCCATTGCTCTGTATGTGCCGTAGTAATCATTAAACGGTTGATGGATGAGTAACAAATCAATATAATCTGTTTGAAGTTTTTTCAATGACATTTGAATGGACTCTTTTGCTTTTTCATATCCCGCATTTGATATCCATATCTTTGTTGTTATAAACAATTCTTCTCTAGGAACTCCACATTTGACAATTGCATTACCAACAGCTTGTTCGTTACCATACGCTTGGGCCGTATCAATTGACCGATATCCAACACTTATGGCATCTAATACACAACGTTCACATTCTTGTAAGTCAGGGATTTGATAAACACCATACCCTAAAATAGGCATCTTTACACCATTATTTAATATAACATCCTTCATTTATGCTCCTCCTTTTCGTGATTTATTATTGTTTTTTTATTCATTCCATCCATAGATTTTAATCAGTTGTTGTCGTGTATATAGGTATGCACTTATGGGATAGTTTTTTTGATCTTTTGTATTTGATGCAACCAAATACTCAATAAGATTCCCATCCGCATCAGTTAGAACTTCAGTAATCATTACCGTATGCCGCCAATTTTCATCAAATCCTAGAATAATGATATCTCCTATCTCTCCTTGATCAAAGTTGGCGTCTGCATCAGCTACAAGTCCAAAACCATCATTTAACTGGGCATAAGCATAAAACTCATCAACACCTGTCCACGAAGATGTTCTCCCCCGCGTCGCTGTTGTATTGCTCAGCGTCGCACCAAACCATTTCCATACATGATCTCCTTGAGTATCCATTGGAATACCTCCGGCAACCATGCTTTGGGAAGCAAAGTTCTGACAGTTTCCACCTAGATTACTATAATCTAACCATTCTGTGTTTCGTCGATTGATCCAATTATTCGCGTAACCAATCGCTTCATCCCGATTATATGGATGGTCATAAACAATTTCTTTGTCTTCGTCGATGACTTGATTACGTAACTGAAGATTATTATCTGCTTTCCTTAATAATTCCTCTTTTTGGGTATGGATATATTCAATCACTTGTGCATCCGTTAGTAGAGGAAGATTATCCGTTGTAATATATTCACGATTTTCTCCAATTAATGCCCAATATAAAGTTCCTCGTTGTAAATGACTCAAGATTTTTATACCATCGGCTGTTTCATCGAGCACAAAATAATGGATGATACCATATTGTTCGGCCTCTACATCCGGATATTCACTAAACTTCGTTATTGAATCTTCACTGATTGTGATTCGTGTCCCTTCTTCAAGATCTTCAACCTTGTCGACCCTTAAAAAATATTCATATTCTTGTAATGTCAAATCATTCGACTGCTTTTTTCTTACTTCCACCATAAATTCCCATGCAGCACGATTGAGCTCTACATTTATACCTTCAGAATCCTTGTAAAGTGATGCTGTATCCATAACTTCTGTCGTCGCTAAAGATTCAAAATAGGCATTCATAAATGCTAGAGTAATGTTTTTTTCATCTTCAGTCAATTCTTCTGTCCCATCGACAAAACCACCTTGACCTTTTACTACTGGCGGCTTATCTTCCGCAGGTGCATCATCTTCAATACTGCCTTCACTATTATTATTGTTACTATTATTGTTACTATTATTGTTATTATTTTCCTCAACTAATGAGGTATCACTATCATTACTACCGGAAGACTTATGTGGTTTTATTTCACAACCTTCTAATAGAAACATAGAAATAAGTATCCACAAAACTATTTTTAATTTCATTAAATATACACCTTTATTTTATCTGTTCAGCAAATTGCACAGAAATACCGTTGGGGTCTTTGACATAGAAAAACTTTATATGAGGATTGGGTTGTATGGGACCTTTGTATATTTCGATACCACCTTGATTCATTTCATCCAACTTCTTGTCCAAAGAATCTACAGAAAAACCAAGGGAAATCTGATCTGACTCGGGATAATCACCCCCACCACCAATAAGTTCTAATTCTGTCTCCCCATCCCCAAGAAATGCTATTTCAACACCGGGCCTAGATTCAAAACGTCTAGATACCCGTAAGCCAACATATTTTTCGTAAAACTTAATTGATTCCTCTAAATTATTCACATGCACTGTTGTCCATAAAAATGCCATTATCGTCTCCTTTAAACTTGATATGTTGATGATGCTGTACTTCCGCCCGCACCTGTCCAATTCGTATGAAAAAATTCACCTCTAGCTTTATCAAGGCGCTCATAGGTGTGCGCTCCAAAGTAATCTCTTTGTGCCTGCAAAAGATTAGCAGGAAGTCGTTCACTTCTAAAACCATCATAAAAGCTAATGGCTGCTGATAAAGTTGGAACTGAGATGCCTTTTGTAATCGCTGTTGCCACAACACTTCGTAAATCATGTTCAGAATCTGTTACTGCCTTTTTGAAAAAATCATCCAACAAAAGATTACTGAGAGATGCGTCATTCTCGTAAGCATTCTTTATATTATCTAAGAATACACTTCGAATGATACATCCACCACGCCACATTGCTGCAATACCACTATAATTTAAGTCCCATCCATATGTATTAGCTGCTTGGCGCATTAACATATATCCTTGGGTATAAGAAATAATTTTCGCCATATATAAAGCATGCTTCATTTGCTCAATAAAAGCCACCTTATCTCCTTCAAATGTCATCGCCGGACCCGTAAGTACCTTGGATGCTTTAACACGTTCTTCTTTTATCGCTGACAAACATCTGGCATAAACGGATTCACTAATCAAGGTTAAGGGAACCCCTTCATGAAGCGATGAAATGCCGGTCCATTTTCCTGTACCTTTTTGTCCTGCCGTATCTAAAATATAGTCTACAACATAATTCCCATCGTCGTCTTTATAGTCTAAAATATCTCGCGTAATCTCAATAAGATAGCTGTCTAGAATATCTTCATTCCACACTTTAAAGACTTCATGCATCTCATTATTTGACATTCCTAATAGGTCTTTCATTAATTGATATGCTTCAGAAATCAACTGCATATCACCATACTCAATCCCATTATGAACCATTTTTACATAATGACCGGCCCCATCAGCCCCAACCCAATCACAGCATGGTGTACCATCATCTGCTTTAGCTGCAATCGTTTGAAAAATTGGTTGAATATGTTGCCAGGCTTGGGCTGAACCACCCGGCATAATGCTTGGGCCATTCAAAGCACCTTCTTCGCCACCACTTACGCCAGTTCCGACATATAGTAAGCCTTTGTCTTCAATATATTTTGTACGTCGTATTGAATCTTCATAGTTGGAGTTACCCCCATCAATAATAATATCCCCTTCTTCTAAATATGGAATAACTTTATCAATAAAAATATCTACCGGATTTCCGGCTTTTACCATTAACATTACTTTTCTCGGCTTTTCTAATTGATTCACAAATTCTTCTATTGAATAGGTTCCGATAATATTCTTTCCTTTTGCACGACCTTCCACAAAGTTGGTCACTTTTTCCGTTGTACGATTATAAACCGCAACGGTAAAGCCATTTCTTTCCATATTCATAACTAGGTTTTCGCCCATAACCGCTAAACCAATTAAACCTATATCTGCTTTTTTCATTCTTTTCCTCCATTCAGTCATAACTATATAAAGCCACTTCAGTATATGCTCATTATACAATATATTTCAAAGAAATAAAACACTTTACATAATATAGATTATTATCTAAAATAGTAATGTCGCACCCAACGAAAAAAAGATTGGAGATAAATATGTTATTTAGTATCGCATTAATGATGATTATTGGATTTCTACTGAGTGGTATTTTTAATCGGTTAAAGCTTCCCGGACTCCTTGGTATGATTATAACAGGAATTATATTGGGGCCATATGTACTGGATCTCATCGCCTCTGATCTCCTTAATATTTCAAAAGACTTGCGGGAAATTGCATTAATCGTCATTCTCATACGTGCCGGTTTATCTTTGGATCTACGCGACCTAAAAAAAGTCGGACGTCCGGCCATACTTATGTGCTTTGTTCCAGCAACAATCGAGATTCTAACCGTCGTCTTCTTAGCACCTATTATTTTTAATATTTCCTATATAGAAGCTGCCATTATGGGGACGGTTTTAGCTGCCGTATCTCCTGCTGTGGTTGTCCCAAGAATGATTAAGCTTATAGAAAGCGGACATGGCAAGGATAAAAGTATACCCCAGCTTATTTTAGCCGGGGCATCTGTTGATGATATTTATGTTATTATACTATTTACGGCATTTATGGGAATGTATAAAGGCGCCGCATTCGATAGCAAAAGCCTAATTACTGTACCTATCTCAATTATTCTAGGCCTTTTTGTTGGAATCATTGTTGGACTTGTTCTCGTTTATATCTTCAAAAAAATTCATATGCGAGATACGGTTAAAGTCTTTATTATTTTAAGTCTATCTTTTTTAATTGTATCTTTGGAAACCTATATTCAAGACTATGTTCCAATGTCCGGACTTCTGGGAGTCATGGCTCTAGGTGGCACTATTCTAGAAGCCTATGGATTGCTAGCTCGTCGTATTATCGGAAAATTTTCTAAAATATGGGTTGGCGCTGAACTATTGCTCTTTATCCTCGTTGGTGCCGCTGTGGATATACGTTATTTAGCTCATGCCGGTATTGGCTCAGTAGCAATTATTCTCCTTGCTCTCCTCGGTCGAATCATTGCCGTCAATATAAGTTTACTCAAAACACCTTTGAATATGAAAGAACGCCTCTTTTGTTCCATCGCCTATATGCCAAAAGCAACCGTTCAAGCAGCAATAGGAGCCATTCCACTCACTGCAGGAGTTGCCTCAGGTAACCTCATACTAACCATTGCAGTTTTATCCATTATGATTACAGCACCAATCGGCGCTATCGGTATCGACCGATTACATCCTCGCTTGCTCAATAAGATCACTTAATCAAAGAGGGGTGGGCTTTGAATAATAATAGCCTTGTATGCAATCGCAATTTAACTTTTTGAGTATTGCAACTTGGTTCTCACTTTCCACACCTTCTGCGACAACATATGAACCAAGTTCTTTTGTTATTATAATAATATTTTCCACAAAAATTTTACCTACTGTTGTTTCAATGAGATCGATAATGGACTTATCAATCTTCACTTCGTCAAATGGCAAGTTAATTAAATGATTCAATGAAGCATAGCCACTTCCAAAATCATCCATAGAAATTTTGAAGCCTAATAATCGAATATATGATATTTTATCAATAATTTGAGCTAAATCATTCATAAAAATATCTTCAGTAATCTCTAAGGTAATATTATGCGGATCCACATGATAATCCTTTGTTAACCCAATCAGTCGATTATAAAATTCATCCGTATGAATAACCAGCGGAGAAATATTTACAGATACACAAATATCCTTATGATATTTTTCTTTTAGCTTTGGGTAATCTTGTAGGGCTTTTTCTAACGACCACATTGTAAAATCAAAAATAAGCTTAGACTGGCTAAATACCGGAATGAATTCTGTCGGCGACACATATCCTAGTTGCTTAGAAAACCATCTCGCTAGAGCTTCAATACCAATGACTTCTCCTGTTTTTACCTCGACCTTTTCTTGATAATAGAGTCGAAGTTCATTTTCCGATATTGCTTTTCGAGCATAACTTTTTAGCAACTCACTTCGCTCTAAATTTTCATAAATTGATTCTTCGTAACATAGAATTTCTGCTATGTTTTCTTTTTTCCCAAATTCAATTGTTGCATTGACTTGTTGAATTAATTGTTCATAACTTTGATCTTTATGTATATCTTGTGTATATCCAATTGCAAATTCAATCTGATGATATCGCCCTTCTTCTTCAATGAATCGATCCAATGTTTTCTTCAAATCACTAACAAGCCCACGAATCTTATGAATATCACCCTGATGCATCCAAATCGCAAACTTATCACTTGTAATACGACCATAATAATCTTGATTGTTCCTTGTCAAAAAATTTTTACCAATTTCTCTGAGAATCCGATCAGCAAATTCTGTACCATATACAGAATGAATGGCATTTAAGTGGCGCACTTCAATGACAACTAAACAAGCACCTTCTTGTGCCCGTGAAATTTCAGGTTCAACATACTCTCTGAATCCATAACGATTAAGTATAGCTGTATAATCATCATAATAGGCATGCAATCGCAAACATTCTTCTAGTTCTTTTCTCTCTGTGATATCATTGGACACCACTAAAATTCGATGGCAGCTTCCGTCCTCCTCAATAATTGGAACTTTTCTTGTTGATAAGCAAAGTACTTTTCCATCCGCACGCGTTAGGGGCTCTTCTTCAATCAATATCGGTTCTTTAGTGTATATCACCTGAAGATCTTTTTCACGAAAATACGTAGCCTCTTCTTCGGTTGGACTAAAATCACTATCTCGTTTTCCTTCCAACTCCTCCACCGTAGTACCATACGCTTCACTTAGTGCTTGATTAACCAATTCAAAACAACCGTCTTCATTCTTTATTGATATAAAGGCAGGAATCAAATTAATAACACTACGAAGAAAGTCACGTTCTTTAATATATTGATTTAGATAGTCTTCCATCAGTAACATCCCTCGCTTATCAGCAACATAATACCTAAGTTGCAAGACTTTATGGCTCTATATTTTTTATTATACAATAGAATAATGTAAAAAGTAAACCACACTTAACTTATTTGTACTTTTCTTATTCTACTCTTGATCAAGACGAATATTTCTAAAAACAATAAGCGAAAGAAAAATTGCAGCTATGGGAAATAAGACCGAAATACCATAAAAGGTTTTATAAGTAAACGTTCCTATAATAATCCCCCCCAGTATTGATCCTATACTAAAGCCTAGATCTATTGAGCTAAAAAACGTAGAAGAAGCAGCCCCTCTCCTGTCATATGGTGCAAAAGACATAATAAGGACATTCATCGTTGCTATATTGATTCCAAAACCCGTACCGTAAAGAACTGCTGCTAAGAAAAAAATCAGGCTACTATCTGCTAGAAAAAGCAAAAATAAAGCTGAACTAAAGACACATAATCCCGGAATGAGCAAACTCAAAGGATTCTTTATCCGGTCAATAATTTTTCCAACAAATATATTGGCCACAAACATAGTCAAGGCCTGAATTGTATAGAACCATCCTACGTTTTCAACGCCTATACTCCTCCCATATGATGGAAGAAATACAATAACAGCATTTCCGGTCATAATAATCAATTGTACAAGACTAGGTAAAAATGCTTTTTTTTCATAAAACTTCCAAAAAATACTGCCTTCATAATTTTTTTTGCCTATAAGAAGGGGGGATTCTTCTACCACTTCGTAAGAAATTGTAGAAACAAAGAAAATCGCTAGCCCAAATATTAGGATCGCTCCCATCCAAGACCACGTATAATTATCTCCATAAATTAATTCAATACCAATAATAGGACCAATCGCTGCTGCTAACACAGAAGCGATTCCAAAATAAGACATGCCACTTTTTAATTTTGATTTGGGAAGAACATCTGCCGCTATAGCCATCTGCGCAGTTGTTGCACCTGAAATCCCAAATCCTTGTATAAGTCGCATAGCGATTATCGCAAAGGTCACCGGTATAACATTAATACCAATCATCCCAAGAATCATGATAAAAGCGCCAAGAATCAACACCATTTTCTTACTCCACCGGTCCGCAAGGATACCTCCGAAAGGTCGCATAATCATAGCCGCTAATGCTGATAATGATGTCGCAATACCTAAAACCGAAGGATTCTTACCCAAATTATCTAGATATAGTGGAAGTACAACCATTATAATCTGATTTCCTGTCATCACTAGGACAGTCGTAATAAAAATTCTAATAAAATTTTTGTTAAATATTCTTTCTGACATGGCCCCTCCATTGATACAATAGTTTGTTCTCACCCATAAATCACTTTAACAATTCTAACAAATCTTCCTTAGAGAAGGTTGCCATACTTATACCCTCACCATTTAGGACTTCTTCGGCTAAGGCATTTTTCTTCTCTTGAAGGTCAACAATTTTTTCTTCAATGGTATCTTTCACAATCAGTTTATAGACACTGACAACATTGTCTTGTCCGATACGATGGGCTCGGTCTGTCGCCTGGTTTTGAACAGCAACATTCCACCAAGGGTCAAAATGAATGACAATATCTGCTGCTGTAAGATTGAGTCCGGTTCCTCCTGCTTTTAAGGAAATGCAGAAAACCGATGTATCATCTGCATTAAAGGCATCTACCATTTCAGAGCGTTTTGATTTACTGGTCGCCCCTGTTAGGACATAGTAACTGATCTTTTCTTTTTCCATTCCTTGTGTCAATATCTCAATCATGGATGTAAATTGAGAAAATAAAAGTATCTTATGTCCACCTCCAACCGCTTCATGAATTAGATCCATGCAGGCTTCTACTTTTGCCGATCTTGCCTTATAATCTTCATACAAAAGACTTGGATCACAACAGATTTGACGCAGTTTTGTCAGTTCAGCTAAAATTTGAAGTTTTCCTTGGGTAAATTCTTCAGTGGACTGTTTCGTAAGCATCATCTTCATCAGATTCACTCTAGCATCATAAAGCTGCTTCTGTTCTGATTCCATCTTGACATATAAATTTTCTTCCAATTTATCCGGCAAGTCCAACAACACATTTTTCTTAAGCCTACGAAGGACAAAAGGAGTAATCATCTTCTGCAGGCGCTTCATTGTGCCTTGATCTTGTCCTTGAACCGTAGGCAATTCAATCTCTTTCTTAAACTTAGTATAGCTATATAAAAAACCAGGCATTAAATAATCGAATATACTCCACAGTTCACTTAAACGATTCTCAATCGGCGTCCCGGTAAGGGCAAGTTTACATCCTGCCTGAACAATCTTAACCGCCTTGGCCGCCTGTGTATTATGATTTTTAATATACTGGGCTTCATCAATAATCATGGTATGAAAATTTAAAGCTTGATAATAGGTAATATCACGTTTGAGTAAGTCATAAGAGGTAATAAGTATCTCATGGTTTTGACTTTCCATTATCATATCTTCACGTTCACTAGCTGTTCCCACAACCATGGTAGACAATAAATCCGGCGCAAATTTCATAAATTCATTTTTCCAGTTATAGACAAGAGAAGCCGGACTGACAATTAAGATTTTTTGATTGCTGCCAGCAAGCATATTTTCTTGTTCACTTAAAATATATGTAATAATTTGCAATGACTTTCCAAGTCCCATATCATCAGCTAAAATACCTCCAAAACCATTGGCACGAAGGGTCTTTAACCACAAGAATCCTGATTTTTGATATTCTCTTAAAATTGGCTCTACTTCACTCGGCAATTCAAAATCACTGTCTTCCACCGTTTTCATATTTCGAATAAGGGCTTTGAACTCTTTATTGCGAGATACTGCAATTGACTGATCTTCCTTGAGCTGTTCATCTAAATAAAGGGCTCGGTATTTGGGCAACTTAAGGGTCTCTTGTCGCAACTGACTTTCAGTAAGTTTTAATCCTTCTTTTAGTTCATACAAAGAACCTAATTCTTCGCCATCAACATGAATAAAAGAACCGTCCTTAAGGCGATAATAATGTTTTTTTGGACTATATTTTGAAAGAATTTCAATCAAAACGTCTTTAGGCAAATCTTCAGATTGTATTGTGAGTTCTAATAAATCACTTTCAACGGAAACGCCGACAGAAACTTTGGACTTATAGACAACATTCATTCTCTTTAGCCGGTCCGTTACATAGACATCTCCTAATGCCTTAAAGTTTTCAATACCTTGAACAAGGAGTTCATATATTCTGTTCTCATCGTCTAATATCTCTAATTCTTGACTTTTAGGATTAAAATGATTAAAAAAGGGGGAGACAGTCTGATTGACCTCTGCTTCCTTATAAGGATCCCGAATAACTTTTGTCGTTTGACGATCATATAGATTCACCTTATCGGCACCGTAAGTCACAAGTATCTTACAGGTTACACAATCTCGGTCTGGTGTATCTAGATATATTTCAAAACTTGCTAAATTTGATGCATAATCGTCTTCATTAAAGTTTTTCCGTTCAATCTTATAATGTACCTTAAGTTTAGGAAGCAAATCTCGGCAAAAAATCTTTAAATCTTCATTAAGAATAAAAAGTTTGGCTTCTTCTAAGTAATTCAGACAATTCTGAAACTCTTTAATGGGTTCAAGGTTACGTGCATCTTCTGTATATATTTTTCCCTTGTGAAAATACACATACTGTCGTTCATCCGTATAGGCATTAACACGCTCTGCAATGATTTCTGCCCCTTTTTCCTTACCTGTGATTTTCATTTTACGTTGGAGTTTATCTTTTGAATATGTCCAGATGTTATTGGTCTCCCCAATTAAATCTAGATGTATCGTTCTGTTCTTGATGCTTTCAAAAACTTCAATGAGTTCCTCCAGAGATAAGCGAATAGACCGGTTGCTCCCTCCGTAATATCCATGATAGGACTCCATATACCGTTTTTCACCGATATCGGTTATTAAACTTGCTAAGGCCTTTGACTCCTCATCGAAGGCATCCATCGTGTGAAGGAACTTAAGTTTCTTGCCATATTGTATATAGCGTTTTGAACGAATGGCATTGGCAAAGTCAATGATATTCTTGACCACATACATTTGGTCTTCCCCAACTTTTAGCTCAATCTCTGCTCCATGATGATCACATTTAAAATACGCTTCCAAATGAATATTTCCCATCTGATTATCGGTAAATACCGGAATCTGAACGGGATTTGATACAGACACCAAAAGTTGCTTAAGTTCCGGTGTTGTTTGAAGAGGAGGACTATATGGACTTGGTGCATTCATCGGGATATAATTATCCTCTGTATGGTCAATATATTCAAGAAGTGCTGCCACACAGTGTTTACATATTCCATCATAAGAACTAAAAGCAGGGCATTCACAATAAATATCATCGAGCTCATCTTCCTCATGATCATATAAAAAATCAACCTGGTAGCGTTTACGACCGCTTCCTTGAACCAAGGCATTTACTTTGGTTAGAATCGAATTCGAATCCGAATCCACGTCCAAAGCAAGTACATAATTTTGATGATATAAATTTATGCCTCTAGCATAGCTTCTATAATTTGTCAGTTCTTGAATTCTAGCACGTTCAATCATTCGTCATTCCTCCGAAAAAATTTAATCAAAAAATCAATTAGCTTTAGTATATCGCACATAATTATAGTTCGCCACTTTTACCTGCACCGCGATAATTGTCATCTCTATGTTAACCCTTAGGTAGGGGCACATGAAGTAATCTTAAAAAATCCTTTTGTGATTCTAGTTCTCTTTCTACAATAAAATTAATAAATGCCCGATCATCTTCATGCGCTTTTTCAAGGAAAGAAATATATTCACTCCTTAAAATCGGGGGAATTATAGCCGGTAAATAACCGTCTTGTATGAGAGCCGTATTCATTAGCAACCTAGCCACCCTACCATTTCCATCTTTATAAGGATGAATAAATACAAATTTTTTATGAAGTAATGCGGCAAATTCTACAGGATGATATTTCTTTCTATCCTTTTTTATCCATTTACATAATTTCTTTATTTCATTTTGAATATCCTCAACTTTTGTTACCGGATAATTCGATCCTGAGATAAACACAGGAATATCACGATATTTTCCGGCAAAGTCTTCTTCAATATTTTGATAGAACAACTTGTGCAGATAGAGAATGTCTATTTCTTTGATATCATTATTTTCAAGCAATGTAAACATATAATCATATGCTTTTGCATGACCCACAGCTTCAAACATGTCTCTTAAAGGTTTTCCCCCAACGGTCAAACCATCTTCTATTAAGACTTTCGTCTCACTTTCTGTTAGAGAATTCCCTTCTAAGGCATTGGATGTCCAAGTTAATCCAATCCGATAAAAGTCTTTTATCTGTTTTAACAATTCTCCCTCAAAAGGTCTTAATTCATTAATTGTATATTGATATAAATCCACCTTTTTTAAGTATTCCATAGCTCACTCCTCTTTTTTTAAGTATACTTTTTCTAATTAAAATTATCGTCACCGCATTGCATCAATCAAGTCATAAAATCTATAGATTTTATTCTTTTTCTTGTCATCCGGGTAGATTCTTCCTGTTTCTACAAGCCCATCAATATATCGTTTTGCTGTATTATAGCTTACACCCACTTCTTTTTGTATATATTTTACGGTAAAAAAAGGTTTTTTAAAGATTGCATTGACGGTTCTTTTTTTGATGTTTTTCTGATTAGCATACTCTACAAGCTCTTTATATAAGGCTTCTATCTTTTCAAGTTTTTCTATATAATGGTTGGCTTGTTTTATTGTCGATTCAATAAAATATAGAATCCATTCTCGCCATTGTGGTTCATCATTTCTTAAATTATTAAGCAGTCCATAATATTTAAACTTACTCCATTCAAGCTCCTCACTAATAAAAAACGTTGGACTAGTGAGTATATTATTATTGACCAGATATAAAATAATGATAATTCTACCTAGACGTCCATTCCCATCCAAATATGGATGAATCGTTTCAAACTGACCGTGTATAACTGCCGCACGAGCAATATACCCCAAATGATCATCATATTCATTATTAATGTATCTCTCTAAGTTTCCAATAAGCCTTTCCACATTTTGCGGCTCCGGTGGAATATACCTTGCATCTTCAATTTTATTGCTTGGACCGATAAAATTTTGAATTTTTCTATAATTTCCAGGACTTCGGTTTTGTCCTCGTGCATTATTCAAGATAATTTTGTGCAGTCGGTGAAACAATCGTGTTCTTATAGGAATTGAGGCAAGCAGATTAAAGCCTTGACGGATGGCTTCAACATAATTATCTACCTCCTGAATATCAACATTTTTTTTGCCTGTCATCTCTGATTCAACAACTTCGGAAAATGTCGCCTGTGTTCCTTCTATTTTCGTGGATTGAACAGATTCATCAAGGGAAAATAACATTAATAATTCTTCACGAATGATGGAACGCTCTAACATTGAATTAAACCGCTCCAGCTTAGCGCGAGCATCCGATTCTCTCCTCAATATGTCAATCAAACTTTGATCATCGAGCCTGATGGGCAAAAAATCAGGGTTAAATGCTTTTTTCATATAATCACTCCTTATAGAAAAACACTAGCATAAAACCCATTATATTTCAATATATTTATTTTTTTGAATTTAAGCTTCGCTTAGCACACACTGTCAACAGCATTATGCCAGCCCGTAAGTAAAGCTTTAACCTCATTGTCCGATTGTTTGGGCCCATAGATAGTTTCTTCCATGGGTAAGGCTTTTAAACTGTCAAAATCTTTCCACAGGCCTAGTTGCAATCCACCAAGATAAATTGCTCCCATGACCGAAAGTTCTTGTTTTTCTATGCAGCGAACATTGGCTTGAAGCACATCTGCTTGTAATTGCATTAAAAAAGGATTTTTTGTTGGCCCTCCATCTACATTTAAGGTTTCAATAGCGATACCGGCATCACTTTCCATCAAATGAATCAAGTCCGCCACCTGATAAGCCATAGATTCTACTGCCGCTCGAACAATATGGGCCCGATTGGATTTTCGGGACAAACCAACAATGGATGCTTTGGCATTCGGCTGCCAATATGGCGCACCTAACCCCACAAATGCAGGAACAATATAGACCCCTTCATTGGAATCCAGACTTTGAACCAAGGCATCAACTTCATCGTCCTCTTGATATAGCCCCAGATTTTCTTTTAACCACTTCAGTGTATCTCCTGATGAGTTAATCAGCCCTTCAAGGGCATAGAAGACTTGATCATCCAAGGCCCAAGCAACGGATGTCACTAGTCCATTATTTGAACGGACTTGTTTCTCCCCGGTATACATCATGACGGACGATCCTGTTCCATAGGTTGCTTTAGCCATCCCTACGTCAAAGCACAATTGCCCGAAGAGAGCACCTTGGCTATCACCAATGACTCCGGCTATTGGCAATCCATGAATTTCTTGAAGTTGAGTGTCCATTACAAATCCAAATCTTGCATTTGATGCCATAATCTGAGGCAACATGGTTCGGTTGACACCAAACAGTTCCACTAATTCATCGTCCCAATCGGATGTTTCTAAATTATATAACATGGTACGACTGGCATTGGTATGATCCGAAGCAAAGACTTGGCCATCCGTCAAACAATAAATTAACCATGCATCTATGGTCCCAATGCGAAGTCTTCCTTCTTCTTTAGCTCTTATAACCGCTTCTTCACTCTCAACGGCCCATTTAATCTTACTGGCTGAAAAATAGGTATCCAATTTTAAGCCTGTCTTTTTTTCTATAACTGCATCATAACCTTGGTCACTTAAGTCTTTGCAAATCTCGGATCCCCGTCGGCATTGCCAAACATAGGCATGACATAAGGGTTTTTTCGTCTTTGCATCCCAAAAAGCAATCGTTTCTCTTTGGTTGGTAATGGCCAATCCCTTGATTTGGCCCGGTCTAACTTTAGGAACAACCTGTTTGATAAGCCCTATAACATTGCCATATATTTCTTCAAGGTCATGTTCCACCCATCCCGGTTTGGGATAGTATTGCTTATGGTCCATTGTTTCTTTATGAAGAATCTTTCCCTGGTCATCAACAATTAGGGCTTTGGTTCCTGATGTACTTTGATCGATTCCTAAGATATACATCCTACGCCTCCTTATTGCCTTTAAGCTCATTGCGAAGCATTTGATGAATCGCTTGTGCACTGATGCCATAATGTTCAAAGACTTCCGGCGTTGTTCCGGCAATGGCTGGCTCATCCGGTATTCCCATAATCTTGACTTTAACCGGACAGTTTTCTGCCACCACTTCAGCAACTGCTCCCCCAAGGCCTCCATATATACTATGCTCTTCAAGGGTAAGAATATACCCCGTTTCTTTGGCCGCTTTAATAATCGCTTCCGTGTCTAGCGGTTTAATGGTATGCATGTTTAATACGCGGGCTTGTATTCCATCTTCTTCCAACATCAAAGCTGCATCAAGAGCCACTCGTACCGTTTCTCCCGCCGCTATAAGTGTCACATCAGATCCTTGATGCATTTCATTGGCTTTTCCCAACGTAAATTCATAGTCAAGAGATTCATAGACATCTTCAACAGGATTGCGACCAATACGCATATAGGTGGGTCCATAGGTTTCTATAAGTGCCTCGACGACTTTTTCTGTTTCGAATCGGTCCGCCGGAAGAACAACAGTCATATTAGGTATGGCCCGCATAACTGCTAGGTCCTGCACCGAGTGATGCGACATGCCAAGGGCACCGTAACTGATACCACCACTAATACCAACTAGCTTTACATTTGTATTGGAATAGGCCATATCCACTTTGACCTGTTCAACACTACGCATACTTAGAAAACACGCCGGAGAAGCTACAAAAGGAATTTTTCCTGACGCTGCCAGACCAGCCGCCACACCGACAATATTTTGTTCAGCTATACCTGTTTCAATAAACTGTTTTTCATGGGCATCTGCAAAGGGGGACAACTTAGCTGACCCTCTTGAATCACTGGCAAGAACAACAATATCTTTATTGTTGTTGGCATGCCGGACCAAAACATCATTAACAATTTCTCTATTGGGTATTTTATTCATAAGACACCTCCAAGGCTTTTAACCGTTCATCCAGTTCTTGCATAGCTTGTTGATACTCAGCGTCTGTCGGAACTTTATGGTGCCAAGCTGCTTGATTTTCTATAAATGAAACGCCTTTACCTTTGGTCGTATTGGCAAGAATAAGTGTCGGCTTCCCTTCACATGCAGGTTTTTTTTCAAGCATTTCATAGAGTTCCGGGATACTATTTCCGTTAATCTCAATCACATTCCAGCCAAAACTTTCCCATTTTTTGTCAAGAGGGTCTAATCCCATAACATCTTCTGTACATCCACTGATCTGTAGTCGGTTACGGTCAATAATTGCCACAAGGTTGTCCAACTTATAATGCGCCGCAAACATGGCCCCTTCCCAAACCGAGCCTTCTGCCTGTTCTCCATCACCCATCAGCGTAAATACACGATAGGCTTTTTCATCCATCTTGGCCGCAAGCGCCATGCCGGATGCAACACTTAAACCATGTCCTAGTGAGCCGGTATTCATCTCAACACCACTCACTTTATTATTTGGATGTCCGATTAGGCGAGTCCCAAATTGACTGAAGGTTTTTAACTCTTCTTTTTCAATAAATCCAAGTTCTGCCAAGAGGCACCAATAGGGTTCTACCGAGTGTCCTTTACTGAGAATAAAACGGTCTCTGTCCGGATTCTTTGGATTCTTTGGGTCTATATTCATAATACCGTAAAACAAAGTCGTCATAATGTCTGTAGAGGATAGGGCTCCTCCCGTATGTCCGGTTTTAGCCCCATAAATTATCTCTATAATATCTTTTCTGATTTGAACCGCCCGCTTTTCTAAGCTTCTGATATCCATGCTTTCGAACCTCCATTCAACCAATGAACAATTGCCTCTTCTGTTGTATCCACTAAATCCAGCTGAATTCCCGGTATATATTTTACTGCTTCATATAAGACAGGGATAACGTCAGCATGAATACCCACACAATGATGCACATAAGGGCCTTCAACAAGCTTACGTTCCCATTTTACCCAATCGTCAACTTCAACCCATACATAGGATCCCCGGCTATATTTTCCTTGAATACCTTTCGCATGGCCCATAAAAAGATTATATTCTCCGTGATCTCCGTCAAAACGGACAATGGTCATTTCTCCACCTTTAATCTCCGCTTCAAAGGTTCCCGGTGAATGGTCATCAAAGAGGAAATGCTTTTGGGCTGCTGCATTACAGCCTTCACAAGCTAGTGACACTGGGAAGTTTCCGCAGTGGAACAAAAGCTCGCCATTATCATTTTCCGAATGACGTACTGTCAAATCCGCAAAAAATGTCGGTGTAGACCGTTGCGCTGCTTCTTGGGTCATAACGGATGTGATTGCACCATGAATATCCGTCTCACAGGTAACCGGAATAAATTCATCGGTTAAGAGAGAATTAGCTAGGCAGGGCATAATCTTCATGCTTTCTTGCATTGCAGACCAACATTGAATCGCAATGGCTTTACAACCTTTTTCTGTTGCAAATTGTCCCATGGCTACTTTCAAGGCTGCAATTTTTCGCACTGCTTCTTCTCCAACATGACCCGTTTCCATGGCTTCTTTAATCATTTTTTCTACGTCTGCCACTTCCGGGTTATCTGAATCTATCAGTTCATCTGTGCGGTTTTTAATATCAACGAGTGTAATCGGATAAATCTCAATACCGAATTTTTCTAATAATTCACCTTCGTTGTACATCATGGTCCAAAAACCGGCAGGACGTGTTGAAATCTGAAGTATTCGCAACTTTTTCATTGCTTTTACAACATTGACTGCTGCAATAAAATTCTCTAATCCACGTTCAAAAATCGGATCATTCAATCGCGTATTGGGAATATAGGTAAAAGGTACATTAAAACGCCGAAGAATTTTTCCAGTCGCAAACAATCCGCATTGAGTATCACGTAAACGCATACCATCCTCTAAAGGATCCTCATCACGTGGTCCCCATAAAAGTACCGGTTTATTCACCGCTTTGGCAACCCGACAAACCGTATTTTCTGTTCCGAAATTTGTATGCGGGAAAAATACAGCATCGACTTTTTCTCGAATAAAGAGCTCACTAATTTGATCTGCATGGGCATCATCATCAAAAAGTAAACCTTCCGAGTTAATGGATTCAATATCCACCACTTCAATATTATCCATACCTTTAAGTTTTTCCAAAACTAAATCCTTATACTTATGGGCATCTTCTTTACTAAAAACAAACCGCCGCGTTGCCGCTACACCAATCTTAATCATTCCAAATCCTCCATTTCTAAAACGCCTTATATATTTTACTGAATTTTATGGATTCATTGTATCATTTTTTCAGTTATAGGTCAATAATTTAAGTTAATTTAAGTGATTGGTTTTAAAAAAATGCAGTCCCTTTTATAGGACTGCATTTAAATCTTTAACACTACTTCTTTCAACTAACACCGTATCTACTTCCATTTTTTTTGAGCATTCTGTATCGCCTAGAACTTCTTCCACAAGTAACTTAACCGCTTGCCTTCCAATTTCTTCTTTAAATACCTTAACCGTGGTTAAAGGTGGATCAACAATTTTACAAAAAGGCATATCATCAATCCCAATTAAGGAAACTTGCTCCGGAATGTTAATCCCGTATTCTTTAAACGCATTCATAGCTCCAAGCGCGATGTTGTCATTGTCCGCAACAAAGGCCGTGGGTAGCTTGTCCAACTCTATTGTTGATAAAAAGTTCTTCATATTTTGATAAGCACCTTCAATCGTTGGCTCTAGAGGAATAATATATTTCTCCTGACACTCTAGTCCCAAGCTTTCAATCGACTCTAGATAGCTTTTGAAGCGGCTTTTAAAATTGTAAATTTCGGTATTACTTTTAAGATATCCAATCTTCCGGTGCCCTTTTTCAAACAAATGTTCAACAGCCTGTCGGGTTCCCTTTTGATTATTCATAAGTACCGTATTGACATTCCATAAAAATTTACGGTCAATAACAACTTGCGGACAAGGCATTCGTTTTAATTGATTAATATCTTCTTCTTCCAATTCTGTACACAAGGAAATCATCCCATCAATGTCATCATGATATTCATTGGTAATCTGATGCGTTTCCTGATCATTCAAAGTAATATTGGCAATCAGAAGCTGATAGCCCATTTTACGGCACTGAGTTTCTATCCCTTGAATAACCGCTGCAAAAAATTCCGTTTCCATGACAACCATTCCATGCTTTTTAATCCGCAGCAATTTAATAAAACGTGGATCTCTCACTTCCGACAAAGGTTTCGAAGCTTTTCTAGCCTTATACCCCATGCGCTCTGCTGTTTTCAAAATTTCTTCACGGGTATCTTCTCCAATACCGCCTTTATTATTCAATGCCATGGAAACAGCCGCAATGGATACACCCATTTCCTCAGCAATGTCACTAAGCTTGACTTTCATACTGTTCCTCTTTTCTGTATAAAATTCGAATTACTTATAGAAACAGTATCACATTTTAATTTCATGGTCAATACTTTAGTTAATTTAAATACTGTTTCAAGTATTGGCCTGTATAGGATTTCTTAACTTTAACAATATCTTCCGGTCTTCCTTTGGCAACAATAGTACCACCACCGTCACCGCCTTCAGGTCCAATATCGATAATATAATCGGAGCTCTTAATCACATCCATATTATGCTCAATAACTAGGACGGTGTTACCTTCATCCACAAGTTGCTGCAAGATAACAATGAGTTTTCGGACATCTTCAAAATGCAATCCGGTTGTCGGCTCATCGAGGATATAAATGGTTTTTCCGGTACTTCGTTTACTAAGTTCTGAGGCAAGCTTAATTCGCTGGGCCTCTCCCCCAGACAAAGTATTTGAAGGTTGTCCTAACCGAATATACCCTAGGCCAACATCATAGAGCGTCTGTATTTTTCTTACTACTCTTGGAATGTTTTCAAAAAAAGTTAAACCTTCTTCCACAGTCATTTCAAGAATGTCATGAATGTTTTTTCCTTTGTATTTAACGTCTAGCGTCTCACGATTATACCGTTTTCCTTTGCAGATTTCACAAGGTACGTATACATCCGCAAGAAAATGCATCCCCACTTTAATAATTCCATCACCGGAACAAGCTTCACATCGACCGCCTTTCACATTAAAGCTAAAGCGTCCTTTCTTGTACCCACGTGTTTTTGCTTCTTGTGTTGATGCAAATAAGTCTCTGATCATATCAAAAACGCCAATATAGGTAGCCGGATTGGACCGAGGTGTTCGTCCAATGGGACTTTGGTCAATATCGATGATTTTATCCAGTTGGTCACTTCCTTCAATCCGGTCATGCTTTCCTGCAACCGTTCGAGCACGGTTCAGTTTTTTTGCCAACGCTTTATATAGAATTTCATTAACCAAAGAGCTTTTCCCTGAACCGGACACGCCTGTTACACAAGAAAAGACACCTAGGGGTATATTGACATCAATATGCTTCAAATTATTCTCATGGGCGTTACGTACTGTAAGCATGCCTCTTGGTTCTCGTCGCTGGCTAGGCACCTCTATTTTTAAATCGCCACGCAGATACTTCCCTGTCACCGAATAGTCATTGGCAAGAATTTCTTCATATGTTCCCTCGGCTACGACTTCTCCACCATGTTCCCCGGCTCCTGGGCCGATATCAATAATATAGTCCGCTGCTTTGATTGTGTCCTGATCATGTTCGACAACTAAAACCGTATTGCCTAAATCCCGCAAATGATGCAATGTGGCTATAAGTTTATCATTATCTCTTTGATGCAATCCGATACTGGGTTCATCTAAAATATAAGTCACACCGACTAGTCCCGAACCGATTTGTGTCGCCAAACGAATACGCTGAGCTTCACCACCGGATAGGGTCGAAGCACCACGCTCCAATGTCAGATAATCCAAACCCACATTGGATAAAAATCGAATCCGTTCCTTGATTTCTTTAAGGATCCGCTCCGCAATCGCTTGCTGATGGGCTGATAATGTCAACCCTTGAAAAAAAGGAATCAGTTCTTTTACTGACATATTGACGATATCATCAATATTATTATCAGCCACTGTCACTGCCAGCGCCTCTTTGTTTAAACGTTTTCCGTCACAGTGTTTACAGGGTGTAATACGCATAAAGGATTCAAATTCCGCTTTTGCCCCCGCTCCAGTGTTTCGGTGGTAACGTTGTTCGACGTTTTTAATTAATCCGTCAAAGGCAATATCATAAACGCCCGGTCCATAGCGTCCATTATAAGAAACTGTCACTTCCTGATCTGTTCCGTAAATAAGAATGTCATGAATCTCCTTAGAATAGGACTCAAAGGGAACATCCAGTCTAAAATCAAACTTTTCAGATAACCTGTCCAATATTGCCCTCGTAAAGCTTCCTTTATCCTTACTAGATTGCCAGCTATAGACTTGAATAGCACCTTCCTCAATACTTAAGGAAGGGTCCGGTATCATCAATTCTTCATCAAAGGCCATCTCATAGCCAATTCCTTCACAATGGGGACAAGCTCCTAAAGCATTGTTAAAGGAAAAATGAATGGGTTCAATCTCAGACAAGCTGATATGGCAATCCGGACAGGAAAAATGACTACTAAGGGTAAAACTTTCGCCATCAACAAGATCAATCTGTACAATTCCCTCTGTTAAGTGCATGGCTTGTTCTAGGGAATCGGTTAAACGACTTTCAACACCTTCTTTTATTACTAATCGGTCCACAACAATCTGAATATCATGTTTTTTGTTGTGATTAAGTTCAATCGGTTCACTCAGTTCAACCATATCTCCGTCAATCATCACCCGTACAAAGCCACTTTTGCTTGCTTGTTGCAATACTTTTTCATGTCGTCCTTTACGTTGTCTAACCACTGGGGCAAGCACAAAAATCTTACTTCGGCCCGGCAAGGCCATTATTCTCTCCACCATCTGGTCAACTGTTTGTCGTTGGATTTCTTTGCCGCATTCGGGACAATGGGGTATTCCTATACGGGCAAAAAGTAAGCGCAAGTAATCGTATATTTCCGTTACCGTACCCACGGTTGACCTTGGGTTATGATTGGTCGATTTTTGCGCAATAGATATGGCCGGAGATAAACCTTCAATACTATCCACTTCCGGTTTATCCATTTGCCCTAGAAATTGACGTGCATATGAGGACAAGGATTCCATGTATTTCCTTTGTCCGTCTGCATAGATGGTATCAAAAGCAAGAGAGGATTTTCCTGAACCACTCAAACCAGTAATAACAACCAGTTTTTCTCTTGGAATATTCAAATCAACATGTTTTAAATTATGTACTCGCGCACCTTTTATTTTAATATATGTTTGTTTTTCCATAAGCATTCCTATTCTAAAAACTCGCTTCACTCAATAGGTTTGAGAGAAGCGAGTTAAATTTACATATCGTATTGTTGTACATGTTCTATTACATATTCTTTAACCGAATCAAAATCTTTTTCCAAAGATATTGCTAATTCTCCATAAAGTTTTTCCTCGGCCAAGTCATAATATTTTTCATCCAAGGCCGTCACTTTTTTTCCTTCAGCAATGCGATCCTCTTTTAATGAAAAAATAGTTTTAATCACTTTCACTAATTCTCGACAATCATATTTTGCAAACGCTTCTTTGTACTCAACTTCTCTCTTCTTTTCATCAGATAAGTCTAATGTTCCGATGTTATGAATTTCATCGATGAGCACGATGGCCTCGTCTTTTGTCATTACCGGTCGCATTGTTACTTTCTCATTATCTACCGGAGTATAAATCGTACCACTCTTGCCATGCTGCGGTTTTAATGTATAATACAACCGTTTCCCTGATGCACCCGACATATCTAAATGTCCTATTGACTCCACCTGACACACGCCTGTGTTGTCATAAATAATATAATCGCCTACTTCAAACATTTCATTTCTCCTTTATCTTTGCCCAAAAACACATAGCTTTAATCGCACTATAGTTCTATTATAACAGAAAAATCAATTTGATGTAAGCGAAATACCTATACTTATTGTTTAAAGATTTTATGCAAATTAACTTTTTACTGATAAATGATATCTTTGACAACTTCTCCTGCTATAATCAATCCAACGACTGGTGGGACAAAGGCAACACTTCCGGGAATTGCTTTTTTATCTGTACATTTGCGTTCACCACCCGGAGGGCAGATACAGTTTTCTTTACAGCTTAGGGACATATCTTCAATCGGTTTCATGGGCTGTTCTTCAGAGTAGACTACTTTTAATTTTTTGACCCTTCGTTTTTTCAATTCACGACGCATCACTTTTGCCAAAGGACATACCTTGGTCTTATATATATCTGCGACTTTAAACTGGCTTGCCTCTAATTTATTTCCGGCCCCCATGCTACTAATGACCGGCACATTTTTTTCCTTTGCACGTATGACGAGTTCAATCTTAGCTGTCACTGTATCGACTGCATCGACAACATAATCATATTCTTCAAAGGGAAATGTATCTGCATTCTCCGGCAAAAAGAAGGTCTTATAGGTTCGAACATCTGCTTTGGGATTGATCTCCAAAATACGTTCCTTCATCACTTCAACTTTGTCTTTGCCCACTGTTTTTCTCGTTGCTATAATTTGCCGATTTATATTTGTAAGGCAGACTTGGTCATCATCGATAATATCAAAGGCACCGAGACCACTACGGGCAAGGGCCTCACAAACATATCCTCCGACACCTCCGATTCCAAATACTGCAACACGTGCTTTACTTAAACGTTCCATCCCTTCTTTTCCTAAAAGAAGTTCTGTTCTTGAAAATTGATTTAACATTTCTTATTCTCCTACATAGACTTAGCGGATGCAATGCATCCGCTAATAATTTATCGTTCATTTAATTTTAACATATTTTTCTTAGGAAGAGAACATTAAATTCATTAACCAAAAATATTTAATAATACCCCCGCCGCAACGGCTGATCCGATAACGCCAGCCACATTGGGGCCCATCGCATGCATCAGCAAGAAGTTACTTGGATTTTCTTCCTGACCGACTTTTTGCACAACTCGAGCAGCCATGGGTACGGCTGAAACGCCTGCTGCACCAATCATAGGATTAATCTTTCCACCTGTTACTTTACATAAAATTTTTCCAAAGATAACACCTGAAGCTGTCCCTATGGCAAAGGCAAACAAGCCGATAGCAATGATTTTAAGTGTTTCCGGATTAAGAAATGATGCCGCATCCGCCTTAGCTCCTACCGTTAATCCAAGGACAATAGTCACAATATACATCAAGGCACCTTGGGCTGTTTCAACTAACTTAGGCACAACACCTGATTCACGAATAAGGTTTCCTAGCATAAGCATACTAATTAAAGGCGCTGATGATGGCAATAAGAGGATAACAAAAATCGCCACTATAATCGGAAAGGCCACTTTTTCATTTTTTCCGACCACTCTTAACTGCTCCATCTTAATGGCACGTTCTTTTTTCGTCGTCAATAATTTGATAATCGGTGGCTGAATAATGGGAACCAAGGCCATATAAGAATAGGCTGCAAGAGCAATGGGTCCCAATAAGTCCGGCGCCAATTTTGATGTTAAGTAGATGGCTGTCGGTCCGTCAGCACCACCAATAATTGCAATTGCTGCCGCAGGCGCACCGTCAAAACCTAATAAAATGGCTGCTATAAATGCGGAGAAGATACCAAACTGGGCTGCTGCACCAAGAAGAATACTCTTAGGATTTGCAATTAATGGACCAAAATCTGTTCCGGCTCCCACACACAGAAAAATTAAGGGTGGATATATTCCTAGTTCTGTCCCCTTGTATAAGTAATGGAATAATCCCTCATCACTCATTAATCCCGTTAAGGGTAGATTGACAACCAACATACCAAAAGCAATCGGAATCAACAAATAGGGTTCATACTTTTTGTAAATAGCTAAATATAAGAATATGCAAGCAATCAAGATGACAATAACTTGTTGCCACGTCAAAGCCATAAATCCACTGCTGTTAAAAAAGTCTGTCAACATAATATCGTCCCTTCCGTCTATCCTATAGCAATAAGTGCATCATTTGTATTGACATTATCACCCTTATTCACTTTAATCGCACGAATAATACCTTCAAAATCCGAGAACACTTCATTCTCCAGCTTCATTGCCTCAACGATGACCAAAAGATCACCTTTTTTAACACTTTGCCCTTCTTTAACACATATATCCAAAATTTTTCCCGGAAGTGGTGCTGTTACTTCTTGACCACCCGCGGATGCTGTTGCACTCGCCGCAGGGCTTGCAGAAGGTGCAGGCGTCGGAGCAGGTCGACTTGTATCACTTATACTCATATCTGCAGATTCATTCACAAGTTCTATATCCACTTCATATATTTTATTGTTTAATTTTAACTTATATGTTTTCATCGTTTTCTCCATTTCTATTGATAACTATTCACTTATTTGTCTTACGGCTACAATCTTAACCTTACTCATATCTTGTCCACCACTGGCTTCAATCGCCGCCGTCAAGGCCACAGCAATTTCATCATCATCTTCAAGTTGGTCAACTGTTTTTCCTCGAACGCTCGTCTGCATTGTTTTCGGCGTGATTGTCTGTGTATTTTTATCTTTTTTCTCAAATCGATCCACAAAACTAAAAAATAATTTTTGAAGGTCAATCATCCACATAATAATAATCAAGGTTCCAAAAACGATTGCCATACAGGCACCGCTTATCTGAATCGCTTGCAACAAGGTAATATCTGAACTCATAATGCCTCCTACTATATAATTTCTATGTTTACTATTTCAGGTTTTTGCTTTGCTTTGAAGTAGTTACTCACCACATCCGGAAATATAGCATAGGCTATCGCCATTTTTTCATCATCGCTATATTGGGCAACGGCCTCCTTTGCCTGATCAAGTTCCGGTTCTAAAATATCTGCCGGGGCCACGTCAATGCGTTCACTATCACCAATGGCTTTTTCAATAATCCATGGCAAAATCGGAGCCGGAGATCGTCCGTATTTTCCTTTACAGTATTCCCTTACTTCCTTGGGAATAACCTTATATCGTTCGCCAAGAAGTACATTAAAGACAGCTTGCGTTCCAACCATTTGACTGAGCGGTGTCACTAGTGGAGGATAGCCCAAATCTTTTCTCACTTTTGGAATCTCCGCCAACACTTCTTCATAACGGTCACCTGCATTTTGGTCATTCAACTGAGAAAGTAAGTTAGAAAGCATGCCCCCCGGTACTTGATAGTGTAAGATTTTCGGTTCAATCTTCATAACTCGAGGATTAAAATTCCCTTTTTGTATATGGTCTTCTTTAACCTTGGCAAAATGTGCTGCGGCTGCATTCATTTTTTCTTCATTCAAGGGATCAGCTACTTTTTGATCCGAGAATATTTTGTACATGGATTCTGTCGCCGGCTGAGCGGTACCTCCAGCAAATGGAGACAAGGCCGTATCAATAATATCCACGCCCGCTCGAACAGCTTCATAGTATGTCACTTCACATATGCCACTTGTCGCATGTCCGTGCAGTTCCAAAGGTAGCTTCACTTGACTCTTGATGCCCTTAACCAAGTCATAGGCATTGGCTGGCGTTAAGATACCTGCCATATCTTTAATACAAATGGAATCAGCACCCATATCTTCAAATTCTTTGGCCAGCTGCACATAATAATCAATGGTATGCACTTGGCTGGTTGTGTACGAGATGGCTGCTTGGCAATGACCACCTTCTCTTTTAATGGCTTTCATACTTGTCTTTAGATTTCTAGTATCATTGAGGGCATCAAAAACCCGAACAATATCGATACCTTCTGCAATGGAATGTTGAATAAAGCGTTCTACCACATCATTGGCATAATGTCGATACCCTAAAAGATTCTGACCTCTAAGTAACATCTGAAGCTTTGTATTTTTCATGTGTTCTCTTATTGTTCGCAAGCGTTCCCACGGATTTTCATTTAAATATCTCAGGCACACATCAAAGGTGGCTCCGCCCCACATTTCGACCGCATGATAGCCCACTTGGTCCAACAAATCCAGCCCCGGAATCATTTCTTCCGTATGCATTCTTGTCGCTATCTGGCTTTGATGTGCATCTCTGAGTATAGTTTCAGTAAATTTCACAGTGCTACCTCCTAATCAAAAACTTATGGTTTAGACGCCTAAACCACACTGATAGGTCTATTATGAAGGATACATTATAGCCTGTAAAATATTTGATTTCTATGTTACAATAGTTTTATACTATGCATCATATATTTTTTTACTATTATTTAAATTCAACATCTTTGTCTATAAAAGGAGACCCCAATGACCCTTAATCAACTTTATTATTTTATCGAAGTCAGTAACCAAAGTAGCATTACAAAGGCTGCGAAACGTCTCAACATTTCCCAGCCTTCCTTAACCGTTGCGATTAAAAATTTAGAAACCGAACTTGGCATCAGTCTTTTCCACCGAATTCGCAACCACATCGAACTAACCAATCATGGTCATCATTTTTACGAAAAATTGATACCACTTCTTAAGAATCTAGATGATTTAAACAGAGAAATGATATCCCTTGGATCCAACAACAATATTCTCAAAATCGGAATCCCTCCTATGATGGGCACTTTATTATTTCCTGAAATATATCGTAACTTTAGTCAAAGTCATCCTCAAATCCAGTTAGAAATCTTAGAATCCGGTTCCCTCAAGATAATGGATTATCTTCTCGATGATACCCTCGACTTATCCTTCATACTCGAAGAAACAACCGATAATAAAAACATCGCGACAAGTCCAATTACAAGCTTGTCTTTCCATTATTATGTGAACAAAAGCCATCCCTTAGCCTCAAAAAAATCCGTTAAGGTTCAAGACATAAAAAAAGAGGCTTTAATCCTCTTTAATCGTGATTTTGTCATTAGTATGATTGTTAAAGAACATTTCTCAAGTATCAACGTCAATCCGAATATTATTATGGAAACAACTCAAATCAACACCATCCGACGTTTTATCAAGGAAAATCTGGCCACGTCCATATTAATCGAAAAAACCCTAGCTGATGATGCAGATATTGTGGGTATACCTATCGAAAACATTGGCCCCATCACCATATGCATTGCCCGAAAAACAGATCATTTTTTAACCGATAGTGCTGACAAAATGCTAAGATTTATTAAATCCAATTACGCAAAAGAAAATTAACCCTTTTATACCTTTAGTCTTTGCATTATTTTTTCGACAGTTGACATCGTGTACCCATATTAATTAGCATATACCATTTTATTGGCATATGCTAATTATGTTAGCTATTTAATTGTATCTCGTCAATTTGGAAACCTTCCGGATGAATCACCTCACTACTTTTACCTTCATATTCTATAGTGAAAAACTTTGCTCTTGTTGTTTTAGATAGAAAATCTTTTAAACCAATTTATTCTTAATCGCAATATATACTTCGTATTTCAATAGACGTTATTAATGGTCTACTTAAATCTGATTTGTTCTCAATAGTATAATATTTCAATTGATATTCATTATTTATATTAAATTCACCTGTGAATTTATAAGGATAATTAGTTAGAGTAGAATCTATATAACTAGACGTTTTTGATACTGCATCGAAATAATCATCTCCAATGTTAATTGTTAATCTATCAATAATCAGTTGTCCGGTATTCTCACAATACATTTTACACATTTTACCTGTATTCGAATCAAAGATAATATTTACGTTAGCTATGATAATGTGTTTATACACTTCATCTTCATAAACTATTTGCATTTCATCTGTAAGCTCTTTTATCTCTTTGGCGTCAACTATATTAATTCCATTTAAAGCTATTTTTGCAACATCAATATCCTTGTTAATCGAATTCATTTCTCTTAATGTGGTTATAAAAATATTATTTAAAAAAATATTTCTTTCTTCAAGATAATTTATTTTTTTTTCCATATCTTGAATTTTATCAAGCAATTGTTCATTTTCAGAAATCAGTTCATTAATGTACTCTTTATCATTAACTTTTTCTGTGTTATAGTCATTAGAACTATCTTCAATATGACTAATTCTATGATCGATTTCATCTAAATAACTAGTCACCTGTTTTTCTGACGATTTGAACAAAACAAGTATAGCTATTATCCATAATATGATTATCATGATTGAATTGCTAAAAATTCTTTTCATATCCTTTATAGAACAATTTATGAAATAAATTGTTCTTTCCTTTCTCATGTAGAATCACAAAAAATAATTTTTGTCGTATAGTTTTTTGATATATCCGATCCTCAAGTCATTAATCAAATAAACAAGAATATCCAATATTAGTTTTATCATTTAATTGATCCTGGTGTCAAAACTAAGACTCACCAAATTTGAAAACAGTATCTAGTGTGAATCGAAATACATTCAGCTACATATTGTATCGAAATATTCGTCGTCCAAGTAGTTTTGACACCTGAACCAAAATTAGAGATTAGTAGATGTGATAAGATAATAGTGTTAAATCAAATGCCTCTAAAACTCCCGTGTTACTATATGCACCTACTTTATATCCATCTGCAACCTCAACGTGAGTATGTGTAGACACAGGTCCTTCATCAGATTCAACACCAATTTTCAACCCTTTTACATCAGTATTGTTGTCTTTGTAATATTGCAACGTATTTTCATTAAATGTTAAATGTTCATAAGTTATTGTGAATCCAAGTTCAGCTATATATAAATTAACATAGGTTATACCATTTGAATATGTGCCAAACCCAATTACGATGCACGGTTCGTATTTGGGCGCATATATATCACTTCCTTTACTTTTATAAATATCAACACCTTCATGATATATATTTGAACCTGTTTTTTCTCCATACATGTTATAATTGTATAACCCTCCAGTAGCTTTGTACATACCATCTGAAATATTTCCGGCAGCTGATATAGCTGCTAGTACATAATCGTACTTTTTAGTGTATCCTGTTC
>Ga0163223_100085_pt1 | contig 36468 bp, 38 predicted proteins | sample MSEWel2016_02_17_2_FD_113147 | JGI IMG/M metagenome (GOLD analysis project Ga0163223, IMG submission 113147) | Subsurface microbial communities from deep shales in West Virginia, USA - MSEEL Well Study Marcellus 5H_2016_02_17 ...
AATAAGCCTGCTTATTGGAGGCTTGTTTGCAATGCCCTTTTCTAGTAATTTCGTCACAGATTAAGGCATACTTCAAATATACAGTTATAAACTTATTTTATTCATTAGTTTCCGAGACCGCTCATAAAAGTAGTAGTTTTTAGAGTTCCTCTCCAAGAACGATGAAAATTTGCTACACTGTAATGGATGCTGTGGATCGGTTATTTCACCTACCACTCGATGGTTTCAAGGAGGCTCCAACCACAGCCCTTTGCGAGTTTGTTAATTAGTTAGATACCGCCAGACGGTTTATTTAGAACGAGGTTACAAGACGTAAAGTGCCCTGTGGATCTATGCAGTATCGAAATGAATATAGGGGGTATCGGTATGGTTTATGTGGGAATCGATATAGCCAAGGACAAGCACGACTGCTACATTGTAAATTCCGACGGTGAGGTTCTGTTTGATGTATTCACCATACAGAACAACATGGATGGTTTTGAGGACTTGCTTTTTAAGATAAAGTCAGCCCAAAAGAATCTGGACAAAGTAAAAGTAGGACTTGAAGCCACGGGACACTACAGCTGCAACATTCTCGGATTTCTGAAAAACAAAGGTCTGTCAACCATCGTAATCAATCCGTTGTACACCAGTCTAAGCCGGAAGAGCATCAGTCTGCGTAAAACCAAAACAGACAAGGTGGATGCTCGTACAATTGCAAGTATGATAATGTCTGACGTGAGCTTAAAGCCCTACTCAGACAAATTGTACCACAACGAAGATTTGAAGTCACTGGCAAGATACAGATTTGATAAAGTTGCGCAAAGAGCAAAGCTAAAACAGTCAGTCTCAAGGCTCGTAAATATACTTTTCCCCGAGCTTGAAAAACTCGTTTCCACTCTGCACGGCAATGCTGTTTACGAACTTTTGTCAGAGTTTCCAAGTGCTCAGCATATTGCATCTGCAAATCTCAAACACCTTACTCACTTATTGGACAAGGCATCCAAAGGCCGGTTTAAAAGAGTTACAGCAGATGAAATCCGTGAAACAGCAAGACGCTCCATCAGTTCCTATCTGCCTGCAAAATCATTGGAGCTGCGTCACACAATTAAGCTGATCCGTGAGCTTAACAGCGAGATCAGGGAGATTGAAGCAGAGATAAAAAAGATTATGGATGTTATCGGCTCGCCAATCCTTGGGGTTCCCGGTATCGGCCAGAATATTGGAGCCATGATTATCGCTGAAATCGGTGATTTTTCTCGTTTCGGCAGCCCTGACAAGATACTTGCTTTTGCTGGTTGTTCTCCGTCTACATACCAATCAGGACAGCTTTATTCCGCTCATGCAAAGATGGAAAAACGTGGTTCAAGGTATCTTCGCTGGGCGCTTTTAAATGCAGCTGCCTATGTTTGCAAGTGGGAACCAACATTCGCTGCTTATCTTGCTAAAAAACGAGCAGAGGGTAAGCACTACTATGTGGCGCTGTCTCATGCGGCAAAGAAGCTTGTGAGAGTGCTTTTCCACCTCGAAACTACAGGAGAAATCTACAGACCCACGACGGTTCTCTCTTGAACCTGAGCTGAAAATTTAATACAAGCCAGCTGGCGCAGCGTACCCTTGACAAACCGAAGCATTCAGATGCTATGATTTTTATGCGAGGGTTGCTGGGCTTGCTTTGCTTTTCTCTCCGTCACCCTCGCCGACATATATTCAGCGTCTGATTGCTGTTTGTCATGGGCAGCGGATTTTTTGTACATTCTTCATTTTGGGGCTTGACTTTTAATAGTTAGTCTCCTTGCCCTGCGGGTTCTCCCGCAGGGCGCATAGTCCATACAGTTTAATCCGCTTCCTCCGCTTGGGCCGGTTGATTTTGATAGGCTTCCAGTACCGTTTCCTTGATGGTTTTATGCAGTTCCGGGGTAATCGGAAAGCAGATGTCCCGATATTCCTCCGCCTTAGTTCTACGGCTGGGCATAAACACGCCAAGCCCTTTTTCGCAGTCCACAATGCGGACACCAGTAATTAGAAATTCACCGTTCAAGCAAACGGTGGAAATCGCCTTGAGTCTGCCTTTATCGGTTAGATTGGCAACGATTTTTGCAGTTACATTCATGTCGGTTCCTCCTTCAAGGTTAAATAATAAAATGCCCGCCCCTTTTGTCGGATGAAAAGGGGCGGACTCGCGCTGTTTTTAGCCCTTATAGTTGAAAAGGTTCTTGATACGCTCGGTCAGAGTGGGCAGAATCGTGTCATTAAAGAGCATGTAAAGACCGGCAAGCAGCAGCGCACCCACGACAACCGAAATTAAAATTTTCAGTAGGCTAAGTAGCCAGCGCCTTACCATATTACTATGGCAGATTTCCAACTACTCGCCCCCGAACCGGACTTACACCTCTCGATGTATCCGGCTCTCCATTCATCTATCAGTCTAATTTTCCAGCGTGCAAACTATCGTGACACTGCACGCACAATGCAAGTGTCTTACGTTTTCGAGCTATCATCAGCCGTTCCCAACGCTTTTTACCCTTTAAGTCCTTGAGCTTTTTGACATGGTGAATTTCCAGTTTCACGTTGGTCGCTCCGCACCATTCACAGTGCTTGGCTCTCAACCGTGAAATCAGACTGGTGGGGTTGTTGTTGCGATATACCTTGGGAACGTAATCAACCTCTGGACTTGCAACAGCATTCTTAACCTTTTTAAAGCCGTCCTCATAGAAATACAGCATTTTTTCACCTTGCTTGGTCTGATATTTTACACCAAACCGCTTGTAACCGTACTTTCTACGAACACCGCTGATGTGGAGTTTGTATTTTGCTCCAAAGGTTTTGAACATGCTGAATTTCATCACATAATTAAAGTGACCGAGGACACTGACGTTGTCAGCGATTTTGTAGTAATTGTAAAGTCCTCTGATTTCAGCGTTATACTGCTGTAAGATTTCAAGGTCGTCATTGCTGATGAGGTAGGTTCGGTGGACAGGAACGTAAATTTCTTTGCCATTTTGATACTTGATTTCGAGAGCTTGGTAATCTATGAGCTTTTTCTGCCACTTTTCACGGGGAACATACAGCTTCACCTTGCCGTTGTGGACACGTCTTGTATGGCCATTTTTATCTTCACGCAGATTATCATTATCCGCAATAAAAATATCATAGCTCAAAAAACGTGCCGCATCACGGGCATTGGTTATCAGCGTCTTTTCCTCGGACAGCTCCAGCTTCAGCGTTTCTGAAAGAAATCGCTGAATGTCTGCTTTAATTTCCTCTGCGTCCTGCTTACTGCCAATCACCCCGCACAGCCAATCATCCGCATAACGGACATAAAACAAACGGCGATAGCCGCTGTCCTGCGGGTCGGAGTAATCGCATTTCAGCATTTCATTTCGGATAGCCTGTATACTGTCATTGGCTGTTTTCCGTTCCTCGGCTGTCAAATCTGCCCATTTTCCCTTTGTATACTTGCCGTATCGCAGGTATTTGAGCTTGTGTTCCCAGCTTGCGTATTCTCCGGACTTCTGACGCTTTTTCCCACTTTGGAATTGCTTCATATACAATTCCATAAACCTGTCCAGCTCGTTCAGATAGATATTCGATAGAATTGGACTGATGATGGAACCTTGCGGAGTGCCGGAATAGGTATTGTAAAACTTCCAGTCCTCCACATATCCTGCTTTCAGAAATTTCCACAGCAGAGCAATGAAATACTCGTCATGGATTCGTCTGCGCAGAATGTTTATCAGCACAGAGTGGTCAATGTTGTCAAAAAAGCCGCAGATATCGCCCTCTATAAACCACTTTACCCCTGTGAATGTGCCTTGAATTTGTTGCAGGGCGGTGTGACAGCTCCGGTTTGGTCGAAAGCCATGTGACAGATTGGAAAATGTCGGCTCATAAATACTCTCTAAAATCATACGCACAACTTCCTGCACCAGCTTGTCGTCAAAAGAGGGAATACCCAGCGGGCGTTTCTTCCCATTCTTCTTTTCGATGTAGGTGCGGCGTGCGGGTTTTGGCTGATAGCTGTGATTTTTCAGGCTCTCTATCAGCGTTTGTATCCTGTCCATGCCCATACCGTCTATGGTTTTTCCGTCTGCTCCTGCGGTCATGTTCCCCTCACCGGCGTAAATATTTTGATAAGCCAGCAGAAAAAATTCCTCATTATACAGATTCCGGTACAGGCGTTCATAATGATAGCTCTCATTACACGCTTTTGCTTTCAGACTGTTTAACACATCAATTGGATTTCTCAATGCCTCACGCACCTTTCCTTTTTTTGTATTAAGAGATAAACTGCCGCCCTTCGCCATGTACATGGCTTTCCCATGCCCGGACTACTATGGCGGCTCCGTTGCCATGCCGGATATTCAGCGTCATCTTTCTTGAGCTTTCAGGTCTTGAAATTTATCACCGCCACACAGGTGTGTGCGGCATTACGCATAGCCGTAGAATACGGCGTTCCGGTTTAGGCAATCTCCGTTTAGACGATTAGAAACACGGCTTGTCAGATTGTCGGATAGAACGTTCGTCCTTTTCCATTTATTATGGCTGGTCGGTGCAAATATCACGGACGGTTGCGCCAGCGATCTACACAACTCCTGCACCGCTTGACACCTAAACTATCGTGTGTCAAGGACTCGACTATGACCCCTTGGACTGTTCATAAAGCAATCAAGCCTTTATCCTCATATCTGACATTTCCCCTTGCCATTCAGTCGCAGCCTTGATAGTTAAACTGACTTATGACGTTACCAACATGCTACACTCCCTGTCCGGTTTCCCTTTCAGATAAGTTGGTTGGGGAGAATTGTGGGCGTAAAACCCGGATATTTCTCAATCCCTGCTTTGCTAAAGCAGATTTTCTAACCGTCCGCAGACGTAACAACTTTGTGCAGTTGTTACGCCCTTACGGACGCACGCGCCGTATCCACGAAGCCTTCCCCGGACTGCTGGCAAAGGATTCTGCCAGTGTTGACCTTCCACTGCTGGAGCTTCATTTTGGTGCGGATCAGAGCTGCTTTCGCTTTGCCCGCCATGCTCTGTGCCTTGGAAACGATTGTGTTCATAAGATTTTTCATAGTGATTATTCTCCTTTTTTATCATGGATTTTTGATTCAAGTGAAAAACCGCAGGGGCTTCCTGCGGCTTCACACGAGGTTTTTCGGCTTACTGGTAGTAGCCGATAATGATATTGAGGGTGGCACTGCCCAGCACCGCGCCGATACAGGATACAATGGCAACCACAATGCGGTTGTTCCACTTTTTCTGATCCATTTCATCAGCCGCGCTCCTGCGGATGCAGAAATAAATGATCAGCAGCCCCGCCACGACAGGAGCCAGCACCATGAGCCAGGTGGTGGCATCCTGAATGAGCTTTTCTGTGCCTTTGGCAATCTGGCTGTTGCTAATGCCTCCGGCAGCGTAAACAACCGTGCTGTTTTGGAGCATGAGAATAGCGGTGAGCAGCCCCGCGCCCACCGCTTTGCTTTTGGCCTTCATCGTTTTGGCCAAGTGTTTAATCGTCATCTTCACTCTTGTTCGATCCTCCTTTCCGAAAGCCTTTTTCTGAAAAAATTGCCCCCATCTGCGAAGCGAAAGCCTGTGACTTCTGCTGTGCTTCTTTTAGCTGCAAATCCTTGGCATAGTACACCCAAATGTTCCACAGGGGGATATCACGCTTCATCTCGGAGAGCACCGGGCGCGCCGCTTCTCTGGTTTCCCGCACCAATCGGTTATGCTCCTTATCACCCAATCCGCACATCCGGTTAAAGTACCACTGTGACAGGCCGGGAGCGTTCATCATCGCCGGATGGGAACGACTGATGACAATCTGCGACGGACGCTGTACCCTGCGGATTTCATCCGTGGTCAGAAGCTCCCTTGCCACAAGGCTGATGCTGTGGGAGCTGGAAGGATTCACATACCGCCCGTGCTGGCTGGAAAGCTGATAAGCACTGGTGGTATATTTACCCAGCTTGTCGCAGACCTCCTGCAAGGTTTCCTTATCGTCCGCTTGCAGATAAATCCATGTCTGGCAGTTGGATTTGACAATAGCCGCCGTTTCCTTATCATACTTTTGGGTAAGCTGCTCAAAGGACTGTAAGAACAGGTTGAACCGGATACCCCGCCCACCGGCTACAGTCAGTTTGTTTGTAAAATCAGTGAGCTTGGTAAAATTTCCGAACTCATCCAGTACAAAGTTGACCCGGCGTTCCAGCCTGCCGCCGCGCTGGTCAGACTGACGCACCAAAAGCTCATAGAGCTGGGATACCATCAGGCTGGCGATAGGATAATAGGTGGTCTTTTCATCCGGCAGAATCATAAATAACGCCTGCTTTTTCCGTCCGATTTCCGAAATATTATAGTCGCTCATATGGGTGACAGAGTAAACAGACCGGCTGGTAAACAGCCTCAAGGTGGTCAGGGCAGAGGTGTCAAAGCTGCCCTTGGTGCGGCTGGGAGCGACCTCCGCTATGGACATGAGTGCTCGTGCCGGGTGGGAGCTTGGCAGCTTTTTCATGTACTCGCTCATGGGCGTCTTGCCGCCCACGGATTTCGACATTTCTGCGATGAACCAATACACGTTGGTCAGGTTCTGATACTCCGGCCGCTTTTTGTTATCCACCACCACGCAGAGAATCGCCGCCGCTATGGTGGATTTCTCACCGTTCTCCCAAATCTTTTCGTTGGACACATCATCCCCCACAAGGATATTGGTAATGTCCCACGCATACATTTCCGCCCGCTCCATGTTCCCGGCATTCACCGCGTCAATGACAGGCTGGAGCAGATTATAGCGGGTGCTTTTTTCGGGGTTCTTAAAATCCAGACAAATGACCTCATAGCCCAGCTTTTTCAGAAACTCCGAGGTATAGTGGAACAGCTCCGCTTTCGGGTCGCTGATGACAAGGCTTTCTGCGGCAAGCCCCAGCAGGCAGATGGACTGGATAACAAGGCAGCGGGTCTTGCCGGAGCGTGTGGCGCCGATGGTCAGCGTATGGGTATCCTCCGCAATGTAATAGAGCTTTTCGGACGGATCTCCGTCACCAATTCCTGCAATCTGCTCCATTCCCACCACAATGCCACCCTCGGAAAATAAATGGCAAGGGTCGGTTTCATCCTTTTCCTCTTCCAGCTCCGGCTGAGGAACCGGAACCTCCTGCGGCTGTGCTTTCTTTAAATTCGCAGCCGCAAGGTCATAATCCACTGTTTCAAAATCTTCATCCTGAACAAAGCCCTCCTTTTTTTCGTTTTCTATGGCAACGGGCGGCTGTTCTGCGGTTTCTTCCTGTACCGCCGTACCTTGCCCGGTGTCAGCCTGTGTTTCCTTTTTCTTCTGCATGAATGGCAAATCAGAATATCCGCTATCCAAAAGCTCCCGGATCAACTCATTTTGCGGACTGATAACCTGTGTGCCGAAAACCTTGCTTTTTTCCTCATTCCGCAGCCATCTTGCCGATCCGTGCTGATACTGCCCCACGGGGGCAGGCGTGTAAATATCCTCGGCCACCCGCACAAGCTCACTCTGATAAGGCCGGTTGTTCTGTACCCAAAAAAGCACCCCGCACAGGCAGAGAAATCCTTCAAAGGACAAAAACAAAAGGGACTGCTGACGCTGGGTAAAAAGCCCTGCGATGCAGTCCCATAGAGGAATTAAAGTGAGCGTTGCATACCGGCGCGACAACAAGCCATGCAGAGCGGCGGTAAAAAACAGATTGAATAACGTGCCGAAACCAAGAATTACGGCACTTAATATGAGCTTTTCTTTTTTCTTCATCGGCAAAGTTCCCCGTCAGGCTCTGAAACAGTCTGCATAGCGGCATCAAATTCAGGATAAGCCTGTCTGATGCAGTCCAGCATTTCGGACTTTGGAACGCCCCACACATCACCGCGTCCCACCGCCATATAATCGCCGTCCACCGGATGCCTTAGATGGATGGTATCGCTGTGGATATAATCAGGGCGACAGCCGGGGCCGTGGGTAACAAGCCAAATCTGATTGAGGGGTGTCCGAAACTCCGGCTTTAGGTTTTCATGCCGGAGTACCACAAGCTGCTTTTCATAATTTGTGCGGCTGCTCTCCTGAAAACAGTCAAACTTGGACAAAAGCCGATTTTCATCGGCGCTGACCGGATAGTAATTCTGGTCATGAGGGTGCGTTACTATAAACATGGGTATCCCATGCTCCTGTGCAAATGCCACCTCCCCTTGCATACCTTGGCTGAAGGTAGTTCCCATAACCCAAAGTTCATCGGCCTTTTCGAGCAGGGCAAGGCCAAACTGCAAGCCCTGCTCTCTTTGTTCCGGGATTGTATCATTGCACCATTGGCTGAAGATAATATGGGGCGCAAGGGGCAACACGCCTCTTTCCCCAACAAGACGGCAGTATTCCACCGCGTTTTTAATGTTGGTGTTGTAATCCCCGCGCAGGGGACTTGCAATATACACCATTTTCAAAAGTTCTCACCTCCAAAAATACGCCCTGCACCAAATAAACGGCGCAGGGCGTATCACTTGTAATCATTTAATTGTGTTCAAAACTGTCTGTTATGGCTCGAATCCAAAATCTTCTGCTTCCTCTACAGAGGGAAAGGAGATCAGATTGCTTTCCCTCTCAATATCAGCGGAGTGATCCGGCTGCTGTGCCGCCCGGTCAAGCTGCTTTTGCAGAAAAAGGCATACGGGGGCTTCCATGGGAAGGATTTTCGCTTCCTCCTTCATAAGATCATTATAATAGGTGATGTACGTTTTGAAGTTTGCATTCAGCGTGGCAAGCAGGCTGTCCTCGGATACGATGAAATCCTCCACCTCATCATAGATTTGGCGCAGTTCAAAGAGGGGAACGGCGGCGGTGGTCAGATCATAGAACAGGTATTCCCCCTGCTTTCTTCCAAAGGCTTCGGCAACATCCGACATGAAATTATCGGCTACTGATTCATGTACGGCAAAATAGTCCTCACCCTGTGAACGGATAAAATAGATGCCGTTTCGTACCCGGTCTAGCTGTTCGGGGCTGCTTTTTTCCGCTTCAAAGGGAACAGGAGGGGCGCACTCTCCGAAATAGTCTGTCAGGCGCAGGCTGCCGTCCCGTCTGATTTCCTGCATCATTTCAATGGCCTTGGTTTCCATACATTTGCAGGCGGCGACACGACGCTGAAGCATTTCATACATGGGGATGTCCTTGGTATCTTCCCCATAGCAAAGCCAGTCACCGTCCTGCTCCGCCATGGAAATGGCTTTGTCTGAAAGGACTTCCTTTGCCTTGGATTTCGGAACCATAATGCCCTCACGCTCAAAGCCGTTTTCATCCTTGGCGGCAATCAGGTAAATATTCAAGGCGATTTCAATAGCGGTGTTGATGTTTCCCCAAATCGATTCTCCGCTTGGGTGGTTCATAATATCACACTCCTTTTCTTTTCCTTTAATCATAAAGTGATGTCACTAACCTGTCAATAGACAGTATATACTAATACACTTATGCCATACAATACATATATAACTGTTTATAAGGAGGTATTATATGGCCACAAACAAACGAGTCTTTACACTTAGGCTTGAAGATGAGGTTTTTGACAAAATAGGGTATCTGGCAACAAGAGAGCACCGTTCCATGACCAATTATATTGAATATGTACTGCTCAAGCATATTACAGAGGTTGAAAATGAAACAGGAGAAATCAAGCCTCCTGCAAATGAAGAAGAACAATAAAAGCAGAGTGGGTGCATAAGCTTTCTATTCCCGTTCAATCCCGCGCTCCATGCTGTTAAAGAGCCATGAAAAATCAAGGGCCTTTTCTTTTTTCTGCAATTCCGGGACAATATCCTCAATTTTATCCACCAGCCGTTCCACGGAATTCAGGTCATCCTGCGTCAGATCGCTGTCAATGGTGCGCATCTTTACAAGCCCCGCATGAATGATTTTCAAATCCGTTTCGGAAAACAGCCTTTTTTCATCAATTAGACCGCTTCGGGTAGCAAAGCTCTCAAAGGCGGCATCCTTATTGTAAAAATACTGCCGTTGAATGGGATTTTTGTTTTCATCGTTGCGATAAGTGCAAAGGACATACTCAAACAGCGGATGGTGCTTGCAGGCCAGCACCACGCCGTTATGCTCGTTGATTTTGCAGAGCTTGTTCGGCAGCTTCACGACGGTTTCCTCGTCGTAAGGCTTATCCGAACAGATCCCGCAGGCGACCGCCGTGGTCTTGGCAAGGGTCTGAACCCTATCCATCAGCTTATCCTGCACCTCCACAAAGGGGTTTTTCATGACCGCATCATTCTTGGTAAAAAAGGCGATCAGCTTATCCTTATGGTAAATATCCGCCACATAATCGGGAGAGGTGGAGGGCTGGACGGTGAAGCCCTTCTTTTGCAGGGCTTCAAAATAGCTCTGATAAAACTCGGTTTTGGATTTCATAGGCGTTCTCTCCTTTACAATTCATTCTGGAAATAGTGTCTTGGAGAAAGGTCTGGCTGGGACGGCAGGCTTTCTTCGATTCTTGCCATCAGCGCCCGGATACGGCTTTCGTTGCCGCTGTCAAGCTCGTTGTCCAGCATGACGCATCGCGCACAGCAGGACACCAGCACACGAAGATCATCATGCGAAAAGGAAAGCGGCGCTGCTAGTTTCAGGCCGCTGCGCTCCATAAAGCTGCCCTGCGCCAGCACCGGGTCATAATAGAACTGCTCCCGGTAAAAACGCCTTGTATTATGCTTTGGCATAGCTTTCTGACAGGTAACAAACTCATAGCCGAGCAGTCCGGTACGGCGGCAAAGCAGAATGGTTTCGGCACTTTCAAACACCTTGCTATAAGAGCCTCCTGTCAGTAAAACAGACTCCATCCGCTCCATGGCAGCAAAGGGCGGCTGGGTACAGCAACCCAGCGCGGAACGGGATTCCCCGGCAGCCTGCTCCAGAACCCTCGCCTTGCCGCTGTCATATGTCTCAAAAACAAGCTCCCCGTCCTGTGTGACCACACAGAAAAGGGAGCTTTCGTCATAGACCTCTGCGGCAACGTCGCTTTCCATGATACGTTCCACCCGAAAGCCGTTATCGGTCAGCCGGGTAAAAAAATCGTCAAAAAAGTCGTTTTTTGTTTTCAAACCATATTCCTCCCTGATGATTAATGTTCATAGCCCTTATCCTGATATTTCAAAAACAGCTCCTTTTTAGCTTCCTTTGATAAATCCCCGGAATAAAGCTTCAGCCAATCCTCCAAACACCGGTCATTGTCGCGGCTCATACCGGAGAGCATATCCAAGGCTTCCATCAGCATACGCTCGGCATAATAGACCCGACGGGTACTTTGATATTCCTCGGATTTTCGTTCATAATCCAGTCGGTTCAGCGCCTTTACCATGCCCAAAATGCGGTTCGCAATGATCTTATCGGCTTCTCCGGCGAAGCGTTCCCGCAGGCTGTCAAGATATTCGTCGCTGCCGCCGTAAAGCAGAGCCATCTTCATCTTACTGTCGATATAGCTGTCCTTTTGCTCTTGCAGAGCCAGAACGGTTTTTATCAATAAGTCCACCAGCCCATCCACCTGTGCTTTGATTTCCGGGGGTAAAAGCTGATAGGAAATCCTGCCTGTAGGCGGCAGGGTCGCCTTGATCTTGAATACCCGGTCGGCGGTTTCATTCAAAATTTCATCCTCAAAATCAAAGCTGCCGGAAAGCTCTTTATCCTCGTCATAGTCCTCCCGCAGCCGCTTGTACTTCCTTTTATGAAGCCGCCGCATATGCTGTTCAAATTCGTCCACCAGCTCATTGCTGATACTGCGAAGCTCGGCAGCGGACATATTTTTCTGCTCCCCAAAGGCACGGATTTTTTCGGCAAAGGTATCCTTAATAAGCTGTCTGCGGATAGCATTGGGAATGGCAGGCGGGGTAAAGGGGTTTTTGACCTTTGACGAGGTATCCCAAAACACCACATGGATATGGGGATGGTTCTTTTCCTTATGGAGCGCACACGCCCACTGCAAATGCTCCCGCCGGATATTGTTTTTCTCGGCAATGGTCATGATGTGGTTTTCAATGTAGCGCTGCCATGCCTTCTGATCCGTCAGGTTCAGCTCGGCGGCGGTTTCCTCGTCAAAGGAAATGATGCTGCGGTACATGGTGATATGCTTTTTGGAATTCGCATACACCAGCCTTGCCGCCTCCCGCCAGTCCTCAAATTCGGTGATAGGGCCAGGCGTGAGCTTTCCGAACAGGCCATGGCTCATGCCTTCATTCTTAGCAACCCTCGGACGGGTGGCAATATACCGCACATGGGCGTAATTCTTGCTTGCGGTGCTTTTGTAGTTGGGATTTTTGAAGCGCTGCTTATAGATCAAGCTGGAAATAAGCGATCACCTCCATCCGAATGGGCTACCGTTCAAAGTCCTCGTCCTCCGGCTGGCTGTATTCCTCGTCCTCGGCAGCTTTGCACACAAGGGCATAATTCTCCATGGTGGTGCGGTATCGCCTTGTTTCTTCCAGAATGAATTTCATGCCCTCCGCCGTGCTGGGCGGCAGGGTTTCGTAGGTTTGATAGAACGCATAGCGGTTGTATGGCTCCTGCGGTCTTGCACGCAGCATATCCAGAAATTCTTCGTACCCAAAGGGGCAAACCCGGTTCACCTCCTGACAGGCCAGATTGACCCCGGACAGGGTATCACTGTCCCGGAGCTTTGACAGAATCAGTTCACCCACCGGTTCACTGGCAGCCAGCTTCACTTCCATCTGCTCCGTACCATATGCCGGAATCTCCGACGCAGGCATTTTGATCCCGATACTTCCCAAATGCGCCGTCAGCTCATAGGCTCTGCAGGGAAACTCCACCACCAACGTACCGTTCTGATAACGGATTACTCCCGTAATCATAAAAATCACCTTACCTTTCCGGCTCTGCGGCCTCGTCCTGTGCCATACCGGCAGCCATAGCGCTTTGAAGCCGTTCAAACTGCCGGTAAACACGCTTGGTATTCTGATAATGGGAATTGTCCAAAGCCATTTTTGCTTTTCCGTCCTGTTCCTGCGCAAGTGCCACCTGAACCTCTCCGGCCGCAATATATAAGGCATTGCATACCAGCTCCATATAGGGATACCCCAGCCTTGAAATATCGAAGGGAGTTGCCTTACAGGTGCTGTTCCAGGAAAACAGGCTGTGGGCAATATCCACCACCTGTCGGGTACGCTCGTCAAAATCCCGGATTGCCCGTTTTAGCCCAATAAAGTGAATCCCGTCCACCGTCACATACCGGCAAGCCGTTTTCCAAAGCTCCGTGTCATGGGAAAGTAAATAAAAGGCCGCATGATAAGAGGAATCTATAGTATCCGTCCTCTTTGTCAATGCGGCCAGTTTCAAATATCTTTCTGCTTGTGACATATAATCCTCCGTTTCTAAATCACAGCTTATCTGCAAGGCGGCGCAAATTGTCTGTGTCCTGTAAAAAACTGTTGATTTGAAAATCCTTTTTCTGCATATAGTCCACACCCAGCGTGACGGCCTCATTCAACATTTGGTCAAACTGATCCTCCGTGCCCTCATGAGCTACATTCATTAGAACCTTTATCAGCAGGAAAAATGCGGCGGCATCCACTTTGCCGGATTTCATGTGCATCTTGGCAATACGGTTGGTTTGCTGCTCCACCACGGCTTTAATGTCCTCCAGATGATAGACCGCCATCAGCTCTTGTCGGATAATGCTGGCTATGAAATCAACATTCTGGCTGTATCCCTCAACTGCAAGACCCTTTTCAATAAACTGACGGAGCTGTTCGGCAATGCCGATATTGTTTGCAGCAGCCAGCTTTTTGATCTGCTCAGCAGTATGGGCAGGCACTTTCACACAGAGCTGAATTGTCGGTTCTTGTTTCAAAAAATCACCCCATTTCTAAGAAATGGCATAAAAACAGCCGACAGTCGTTTTACTGTCGGCAATCTATGCTTAATGTCGTTGTAGCCTTTGGCTACAAGCTGTTTTACGGCGAATGGGACATTCGCCTATTCCTGCCTTAACTCCAAAATCTGAAATTTTGGCATTAAGTAGCCCCTGCCGCAAAAACGGCAGGGGCGTGGGTCGCTTCGCTCCCAAAAGAGCGAAAACAAAAGGATGATCCGTGATATTAACAATAATTCAGGAACATGATAACCATGTTACACATCTACTCTCTTTAACGGGCAACTTTTTCACGATAAGTTAAATAGTCTAAAAATTTTGCAACGGCCAATGATACCGTTTTTTTGCTTCGCAAAGCAAGTCCGATTTTCCGATAGGCCGGTACATCCAGTTCTTTTACAACGATTCGGTATGGAACTCGCTTCAGAATCAGCTCTGGCAGTATACTGATGCCAAGGCCGCTTTCCACCATAGACATCACGGCATAATCGTCCCATGTGGTGAAGTGTGTTTTTGGAGACAAGCCGCATCGATCAAATATTTCTGAGATTTCCGTTTTTGCACCCTTTTCCAGCAACATGAACGGGTATTCGCAGAGTGTAGCTACTGGCACTTAAGTTGCCATTTGTATTTTCCCTCCATCGGGCGTCTACCAGTGCAGACTGTAGCAATCTGCGGCTATCTGGAACCGCTATCCGCAGTTGTTTTAGCAGCAGTGCTTTTGCAAGAAAACATGACAGTGACGCAGTTGTTTGGCGCCATAATGATTATCGGTGGTTCAGTTTTCGGAGAAATGACCTCATGGAAAAAAGTATCTAAATAATACTCCTTTGGTTGAGTTGAGCATTTTTTCATATCAATGCTCAGCTTGTTTCTTTTACATCCCCAATATAGTCCAGTCAATACTTGTATAAAGACTGTGAATGATTTTAAGTTTTCATAATACTGGACTCTTTCCTAATTGTTTATATTTATTAATTGAAACTTCGACTTTACTATGGTAAACTTTTTTATATATTTACCAAGTATAACTTTTTTGAAGCGGTGGTGGGGAATTTAACTCTCTGCTCTGGGAACGAATTGGTATTTGATTAATTCGCATTAGGCGGATACGCATAATGCGAATCTTTCTTTGAAAAACAAGGGTGAACAATTTGATTATAAAAGATAACAAGCAATTCAATATGTTTCCCTCACATGTGGGGCTGAGAAAATATATTTAATATTACAACATCGTATTTCCATCGAATGATACATTTACAGCACAATATACGCTTATGCCTAACGCTTGCGGAACATTGTCGCTTGCTTTTGACGGAAACGCAGTCATTGCTGAACTGTGGGGAGCATCTTTAACCCCTGTTTTGTTAGGAATGGAACCAAATAGTTATCATGTCCTACTGCTTATTCAGCTTTCGCCTTACGGGTTGTATCAAATCACACGTCAAAACCAAGCAGAGTTTGCAGATAAACGACTTTCGCTTGCGGATATTGACAACGAGTTGTTGTGTTTATTGCATCATGCTTTTGCAGTATCAAGAACTGTAACCGACTTAGCGAACGCTTGCGAGGAAATTTTATACAAACGTATGGAAAAGCATGTTGTTTCAGATGCTTTGCTATTGGCAACCAAAGCGATTTCTGATAATCATGGACAGCTACAAGTGAAAGAGATTGCCAGACTATCTTGTTACAGTGAACGGCAGCTAAACCGCTTGTTCCGCACACAAATTGGAATGAATGTTAAGGACTTTGCACGTTTAACCCGCTTTAATTATGTATTAAAGCACATTCAAAAATCGCCTTGCTTTTTTGCGGCATTGTCACAACAAGCCGGCTATTTCGACCAAGCCCATTTTGATAAAGATTTCAAGGCTATCAGTGGTGTGTCACCCCAAAATTACTTGAAAACAATGTCGGATTTTTACTATGACGGCACAGAGATATGCGATACACTATCCTCAAAGGAGGATTGAAAAATGAAATATCAAGGTTGTCTTTTAGCGGTTAAGGATATAGCCGCATCGAAACACTTTTATGAAAAGGTGCTTCATCAAAATGCAGTCATGGATATTGGCGTACATGTGACTTTTGAGGGTTTTTCTCTGCAACAAGGATATGCCGAACTCGTCGGTGTGGCAGTCAATAGCGTGAAAGAGCAGTCACATAACTTTCAAGTCTATTTTGAAGTGGATAATTTAGATGAAGTGTATGCCGAATTGAGAAAGATATCCAGTTTGCAATGGGTACATGAAATCAAAGAATACCCGTGGGGGCAGCGTGATATTCGGGTATATGACACCGACAAGCACATTGTAGAAATTGCAGAGGATATGACCACGGTTATCAAACGCTTTTTTAATCAAGGCATGTCGGCAGAAGAAGTTGCTACACGCACAATGTTCCCTCTTGAGGTTGTAAAACAGTATGCGTTAGGCTTCGGTATGTGATACACGGCGGCTTTGGTAAATCAAAGCCGCTATTTTTTTCCAAACAAGATCGGAGGAGACGGACAATGAGTAAATATGAGCCGCTTTGGAAGGCGATAGGTCAACGCACGGAGAACAGCTTTGCGCTGACCTATGCCGAGATTGAACAGATTCTGGGCTTTCCCATCGACCACGCCTTTTTAACCTTCAAGAAGGAGCTGCCCGCCTACGGCTACGAGGTTGGTAAGATCTCCATGAAGGCACAGACGGTGACGTTCAAACGCTGCGTTTGACAAGCGGCTACGTTTCTGCTATCACCGGCTTCACCCATCCAAGAGGAGGAACACTATGAACTGGGAGCCATGGACAGGCTGTTACAAAATAAGTGATGGCTGTACAAATTGCTATTTTTATGGGCCATATGCAAAACGCTATGGTCAAAGCACAATACAAAAAACAGATAAATTTGATTGGCCCGCAAGGAAAAATGCAAAGGGCGAATACAATATCAAAGGCAACAAAATTCTTCCAACCTGTTTTGCGACTGACTTTTTCCTGCCAGAAGCAGACGAGTGGCGTAAAGACATTTGGGCTATCATCAAGGAAAGAATCGATATTGATTTCTTGATTTTAACAAAGCGAATTGATCGTTTTCTCGTATCACTTCCACCCGATTGGGGTGCAGGCTATGACAATGTGAATATTGGTTGTACTGTCGAAAATCAAGCATTAGCTGATTACAGACTGCCACTCTTTTTATCTTATCCGATAAAGCGGCGGTTCATCGCTTGTGCCCCACTCTTAGAAAAGATAGATTTGACACCGTATCTTCGTGGAGTAGACCATGTGACAGTTGGCGGTGAAACGGGTCGAGAAGCTCGTGAATGTGATTATGATTGGGTACTTAATATCCGTGAGCAATGCGTAAAAGCAAATGTAACATTTTGGTTCAAAAACACAGGCTCACTTTTTAAACGTGACGGTGTAGTGGAAAAAATAAATCCATTTAAGCAAACCAGTATAGCAAAAGAGCTTGCTATCAATATTTTAGATGAAAAAAGGTTATTTTGACAGGAACGGAATAGCAAAAAATATTTTTTCCTATTTTGTTTGATGAATGTTCTGAACGATTCAAACGAGGATACCCTCCGAAACTGATTTAATTCGTCCACCAGAGAAAAGCCCACTAATTATGAAATTGAGCCGTTGCACCTCTTGATATGCAACGGCTCCTTGTTCGCTATATGCTCAAAATAGTCCAGTCAATACTTGCAAAAGGGCGATCAATCAATCTTCCCCACAAGGTTGTAGATGATGTTGATTTCCTGCCGTTCTACGCCGTCCACCACCGTTTTTTGCCCAACCCTTATCTTCTCCACTAACCGTATCTGTAACAACAAGTTTTGTTGCAGTATACCTCACTTTCAGAAGGAGCCCCTATTACGCCGTTGGATATGCAGCCAATGACATTGTTGTTATTATATTGTGGGTTTTAGCGTCCATAATTTCATCAATAAATTGAAATTTTTTAGTTGAATAAGCAGTATCATATTTCATTTTATCATACTATATGCACTTTCTAATAAGATAATTGCTAAGACTATATTTATAATACGGTAATGTCTCAAATACACTTTCTGAATCATCATTCCCATTCCAATCCACGTTATTGTTGCAATGGTTCCTATTGTAGCTATAATGAGTTCAAATCCCAAAAGCACGATAAACGATGTGCTGTATTCTATTACATATCCGGTCAATGCCGTAATTCCAAACATATAAATTTTGACATTTATAAACTGTAATATGAAGCCTTTCATAAATGACGCCGACTTTTCTGTGTTCTCTGTTCTTGCCTTGCTCAATGCAATATGGATTGCCAGCCACAAAATATATGTAGCACCAATATACTTCATAATTTCAAGTGCACTTGGCAATAAGAAACTGACACCATAGACAAAAACTGCACAGATGATTTGTACCACATAATATCCAATAAAAATTCCAAAGAACAAGGGCTTTCCTTTTTTCCACCCATACCCTGTAACTGTATTTAGTGCTAAAATATTCCCCGGACCTGGTGTAAAAGCGTTAACTATCAAGTAAATAAAGAAATTAAGTAAAACATAATTTGGCATAATAAAAACATCCTTTTCTTTTTTCTTTTAAAATACCATAAAAGAATGTTCCATACATAATTCTTTATTTTGATGTTATTCCATAGTTTCAATCTATGTCTATTTCTCGTTATATTTGTTTAATTCTGAAATATAGATTTGCCCCAACTCTGATAATTCATGATTTTCATTCAGAACATAACCAATACACATCTGTTCATCTTCATCTAATGGAATTGCAATAATCATGTCTCCTTGCAAATACTTAGGAAAAATACCACTGGAAATAGTATAACCATCCAACCCAATCATTAGATTTACTATAGCCGCACGGTCACTGACCTTTACACTCTTTTCTGTCAATACAGTGCTATACAGTTCTTCTGAAAAATAAGCAGATTCATAATTTCCCTGAATAAAATTCAACCTGGGATACTCCTTTAAGTCCTCCAATTTTACAGAAGTCCTATGCGCCAATGGGTGTTCTGCTCTCATAAAAACATGCGGTCTAACAGTAAATAATTCGGAAAATATAAGCTTATTATCCTCCAACGCTTTTTGTAAGACAATTTTATTACTGTTACTAATGTAAATAATACCCAAATCACTAAAACGGTTCTTTACGTCTTCAAGAATCTGGTGGGTCTGTGTTTCGTTTAATATAAACTCGAACCGTTCCTGTCCAAACTGTTTTACCATCTCAACAAAAGCGTTCGCTGTAAAAGTATAATGTTGAGTGGAAACACAAAATCTTTGCTTTTTCGGAAGATTCGTAATAAATTTATCCTCCAACAAATCCATCTGCTGAATTACCTGCCTGGCATATCCCAGAAATTCCATGCCCTCTTTTGTTAATGCAATTCCGGTTCTGCTTCTTGTAAAAACCATAAATTTTACTTCCTTCTCCACTTCCTTGATTGCATTTGATAAACTGGGCTGGGAAATAAAAAGCTGCCTGGCTGCCTCCGTAATAGATCCTGTTTCTGCAACTATAATCATATATTTTAAATTTTGAAATGTCATTACATCACCTTCTTTTCTTACTTTCCTGATTTTGCTTCTAATTATTAATATAATTATATAAACAATTGTTAGTTCGTATTTTATACAAATGCGAACTAACTCAACTATAAAATTGAAATTTGTAGATGTAAGTATGAAAACTAGATTTATGTTTTTTCTCAATGGATAGCATCACAATCAGGGAAAGATAGTCCTGTAAGCCATACAGATATTTTAAGAAACACATTCTGAAAATAGCAGATGTTTCATTCCCATTTTGTGATATACGTATTAAAGCCACCGACCAACGCCACAAATGGTATTATCCAAAGCGCAAGCACCTGCCATATTTCTAATGTCTTGTAGGGATTTTGCCCCATTTACTATAGCCTCTATATTTATTCCATACTAACATTAGAGCAATAACATATTATTTCATTTTCCATACCTAATACCTCACTTAGTACCAATACCTTTTTCAAACTATTTAACGAATTTTTAATTATACATATTATATCACGTACACTCTTTTAAATAAACTTACACTTTATTAATTTTTCCATATCTCCAAGTACTATTACAGTTATACCTGCTGTTAAACTTGATTGTAAACTAACAGATAACTTATATAATTCGATAGGTACTGTAGTGAAAAGACTGACTGCCATAATACCTTTAATTACATTTATACTACAAGCCCTGTTTCATAGAGTGACCAAGCAAGGTAGGAGAAAAACAAAAGATTGATTAAACCCAATAAAAGACCATAAAAATAGGTTAAAATCAAGTAAGATTAGGTAACTGCTAAAATACGACTTATCCCTTACAAGCCTTGTGTTTACGGCACTTTTAGTGTATACTGTCTATAGTTTTAATCAATACGGCTGGCATGCCTTATTGATTGTTGTTGTTGGGGAAATGCTCATACCAATTATCCTTGCACCGTTTTATAAAGGATATAGTCACACTACAATGGCAATCAGTACATTAGGCAATAGCAATAGCCCTGTTCGACTACCATTCAATTTATGGATGTTGATTGTCGGTTTATTGCTTTTGGGAACTATCCCTGTAATATATAATGTCTACTATCAGGTGTCAAAGCCGTTAATCACAGTATCTGTTTTATTTATTGCAATCTTACTTTACCTTAAAAATGTGAAGCAAAAAAATCCAAATTAGCGAGCACGTCACTTTCGGTAATGAGCATAACGCGAAATCCGATTAGCTGCATGAACTTAACTTAATGTTTATAACATTCTCTAAAAGAACAATTTGATTATTTATATAATTTTTAGCAGTGAAATAATAAGAATGCACAGATAAACAATTGGAGGTTATTATGTTTCGAGACATGAGAAGATTCAAACAACAATTATCAGAGCAGGAATGTGTGGATGTTTTAACCCATGCGCCGAGAGGGGTGTTGGCGGTACATGGAGAAGACGGATACCCATATGCTTTTCCTATGAACTACATCTATTTGGATGGAAAAATATACTTTCATTGTGCAAAGACAGGACATAAACTCGATGCATTGTCATCTGATGATAAAGTATCTTTTTGTGTGATGAACGAAGGTTTTCGTAAAAGTGGGGATTGGGCATTAAATATAAAAAGTGTTGTGATTTTTGGCTGTGTTAAAAAAATAGATCCTTCTCAAACAGCAGTGGAAATTGTTCGCCGTATTGGTTTGAAGTATTATCCGACAGCTGAAGGAGTAGAAGATGAAATTCGCAAAGCGGGGGCACATGTGCAGATTTTAGAACTGTCAATTGACCATATGACAGGAAAATTAGTCAACGAGTCATAATAAAAATAATTTGTAGTGAGATTATGAGCATTCGCTTGATATGAGGCGTTTGCTTCCTACTAAAGCTAAATTGGATTACTAATAAACAAGGTGTGACCTTGCCATTTATGGCTTGGTCGCACCTTGTTTATTTTCACCGTCATAATCCAAGTATAGCCCAGAGTATCCTGTGCATAAGGACGGTTATAGGTTTGCTTTCAAACACAAAAGGCAAAGATTCCAATGTTAATCAGAATCTTTGCCTTTTATTTAAAATATCAGTACGAATTATTCGCCCATGAATAACTTGATATCATCATCAACTTGTCCGATACCTGCAATGCCAAACTTTTCGACAAGGACCTTTGCAACGTTCGGAGATAAAAATCCTGGTAAGGTAGGACCAAGATGAATATTCTTCACACCTAAATAAAGCAAAGCAAGTAGTACAATTACCGCCTTTTGCTCATACCAAGCAATGTTATATGCAATCGGTAGATCGTTAACATCGTCAAGTCCAAATATTTCCTTCAGCTTCAATGCGATTACTACAAGCGAGTAGGAATCATTACACTGACCAGCATCAAGAACTCTTGGAATGCCTCCGATATCTCCCAATCCAAGTTTATTGTAACGGTACTTGGCACATCCCGCTGTAAGAATAACTGTGTCATTAGGCAGTTTTTTCCCAAACTCGGTGTAATACTCACGAGATTTCATTCTGCCATCACAGCCTGCCATCACAAGGAACTTCTTAATGGCACCTGATTTTACGGCATCCACCACTTTATCTGCAAGAGCAAAAACCTGATTGTGAGCAAAACCGCCAACAATACTGCCTGTTTCAATTTCTACAGGAGGCTTACACTGCTTTGCCATCGTAATGATTTCAGAAAAATCTTTCTTGCCATTTTCATCGGCTGTGATGTGCATACATCCCGGATAACCCGATGCACCGGAAGTAAAGATTCTTTGTCTGATTTCCTCACTTCTTGGAGGTACAATACAGTTTGTAGTAAATAAAATGGGGCCATTAAAGGTTTCAAATTCGGTCACTTGCTGCCACCATGAACCGCCGTAATTTCCCGCAAAATTATCATACTTTTTAAAGAAAGGATAGTAATGTGCAGGAAGCATTTCACTATGTGTATAAACATCGACACCAGTACCTTTTGTCTGCTCCAGTAACTGTTCTAAGTCAGTGAGGTCATGACCTGAAATTAATATTCCGGGATTGTTTCTTACACCAATATTAACACTGGTAATTTCAGGATTCCCATATTTTGAGGTATTGGCTTCATCTAACAAAGCCATCGCCTTTACACCAAACTCGCCTGTCTTTAATGTTAATGCCACAAGATCATCTGCAGACAACGAATCATCAAGGGTTGAAGCAAGTGCTTCATAAATAAATGCATTGATAGCAAGATCTTCTTTTCCGATATTAAGGGCGTGATGTGTATACGCTGCCATACCTTTCAAACCATAGATAATCATTTCTCTAAGAGAACGAACATCTTCATTTTCCGTTGAAAGTACACCTACTTTAGATGCTTTGTCTAACATAGACGCTCTATCGATTACTTCAAACTCCGCTGCATCACCAAGGTTAACACCAGAAATCTGTTTTTTTAGCTCGTTTCTAAATCCAATCATTTTATGGATTTGATTTTCGATTGCACCATCATCAAAATTAGCATTTGTAATAGTGATAAAAAGGCTTTTTAAAACTTCATGATTTACTTCACTTATGGATTTAACATCCACTTTTCCTTTTACCACGATTTCAGAAATACCCTTTGTAACATAAATCAGTAAGTCTTGCAATTTTGCAACTTCCTCATTTTTGCCACATACACCTCTTACCTCACAACCGGTACCTTTTGCAGTTTCTTGGCATTGGTAACAAAACATACTCATAATCGTTCCCTCCTTCGTATTATTCCTTTACTGGTTCAAACTCATCTTTACCCACAAAACAAATTGGACAAAGCCAATCATCAGGGATATCTTCAAACGCAGTTCCCGGGGCTATTCCACTATCCGGATCACCTATTTGTGGGTCATAGATATATCCACATGGGATACATACATATTTTATCATTTTATGTTTCTCCTTTCAATGATTATAAATTTTGTTTCACTATTTTAAAGGTGCCGGGGCTTTTACGACAATCAACTCTAGCACGTTTTCCAATACATTCTTAACATTCATCTTTGTATTCACAGGAATTTTTACAAGAGTTCCCTTTTCATATTGGTGAACTTCTTGATCATTTAGCCCGATAGATAAAGTCCCCCTTACCACTGTCATATAAACGTTCGAGTTCGAAAAATGTTCTGGGAGGCCTTCATCCTTATTAAAGACCATATGAATATAATGAATATTTTCATCCTGAATTACTCTTTCAACCGCTTTTTCATCTTCAGTTGACATTTCATAGATTTGTTCAATCATTTTGTATACCTCCTTTTTGTTATAGTTTTAAATTGTGTGGTTAAATTATACAACACATGCGAAGAAATGTATGTTGTTTTTACAACATTTTCTACTTATTCATTGTAATGAATGGCGCTAACAGGACAAGCCAATATTGTTTCGTTAAGCCTTTCTTTGTCTATTTCAGAGTCAAAAGATTTTATATATGCTTTTTTACCTTGCATACCAAAAAACTCAGGATAATTTTTAGTACATAGTGTGCAGCCCATACAAGATTTCCTGTTTAATGTAAGTCCACTTGTTTTCTCTTCTTTCTGTACTATATCTTCGTCTTTCACAATTTTTGAAGTAATCCACGAAAATACTACTATCGCAATTACAGTTAATACCCAACGGATTGCCATAAACTTTATACCCAAAAACTTTACTTCGTTTAATAGCATTGGAACCTTTATTACTGCCCACGAGCTTAAAATTATAATCAAATTTCGTACAGATGCTCCTTTTTTGTGAAGCATGACACACATAGGAAATGCTGCATATATCGGACCTGCAGATATGCTGCCTAAAACAAACGACAATATAATACCTTTAACTTTGGATTCTTTTCCTAAGTATTTTGTGATTTTTTCCTTTGCAATCCATGTATCCAAAAGTGCGGTAAGAACAAATATCACCGGCATTATCATAAGCATTTCTTTAATGTAATAGGCACTATTTTTAATTGATGTAACACCCATATTGGGCTTAATTACAAACATCAAGATATATGCAGCTGCAACCACTATCAAGAAGGTATTATCTTTTGCTTTTTTTAAGATTTTCATACAATCACCCCCATCACCATAGCGATAATTATGGCAAATAAAAAGCTTAATCCATTTCTGGTTGCAGTAAATTTAAGCCCAAATTCACGCTTTTCAAGTGGAAATGTTACGACTCCTACCATTGTAAGTGTAGTTAGAAATGCTACGGAAGGAACAACACTAACCCCGGCGTCAACCAGTGTACCGACAAGCGGAAAAGCAATAAAGGCAGGGATCAGTGTAATTGTTCCAAATGCCGCCGAACCCACCGTTGCTATAAACAAGGATTGACTTCCTACAAATTCGGCAATATTCTCTGGCGGTAATATTGTCAGAATTAAACCGATTAAAAAAATAATTGATAATATGCTTCCCAGCATCCCCTTGCCCATACCAAATGCCATTTTAAGTGCTTTCAATGTCTTCAATTTATCTTTTTTTAAGGAAATCAAAAGGAATATAATCGTTCCTATCCACATTGCTGCTGTAAAAATATCCATACAAATCCTCCATTCTTTTTGTTGTAACACAATTATAAAGTAGTTTATCATCCTCAAATAGACACCGATGTTTCTTTTTGATATAATGTTTTAAATAGAGGAGTAAATTCACATGAATATCGATATTTTACGAAACATTTCATTATTTTCAGCTGTAAAGGAATCTGATTTAGAAAAACTAATAGCAGGTAATCATATTTATCAAAAACACTATATGAAAGGTGCAACCGTTCATAATTCAAATGAAACTTGCCGTACATTAGATATTGTATTGTCAGGAAGTTTGGTCGCGTATTCTTTATCAACGAACGGTTCAGCAACTACGATGTTTGAATTTAGTCAGGGAAGTGTGATAGGAGCAAATTTATTATTTGGTGAAAACCACAGTTATCCTCTTAATATCTATTGTCTTACAGATTGTCAAATTATCCATATTGACATAAATGCTGTTTTGGAGTTTTTGCATGATTACAATTTCACATTGCATTATATAAAGTCAATCTCACAAAATTCTCAAGGAATAAATCAGAAAATAGCAATGTTTACGCAAAGAACACTTCGAGAAAATATTATGGATTATTTTAAACAGCAAACTATCATACAGAAATCTTCGGTAATTCTGCTTCCAATGAGTAAAAGGCAACTGGCAGATTATTTTGGTGTACAAAGACCTTCTTTGTTCAGAGAGCTAAAAAAATTAAACGAGGAAGGTATTATTGAAATTAATAACCGTACAATCGCAATAAAAAAATATAAATACTAAATATTTAAAGGATGTTGTAAAATATAAAAGTCAAATTTAATCTTAAAGCAGAGCAACGGCAAACTAAACTTACTGTTACTCTGCTTCATTTTCTTATAAACACAATATAGTTCAAGTATAATCGATGATGCTACCTCTCCATATCCTGCTCTTTTAGATTTTGCTCCTGTATCCCACGAAAAGCCAACAAATCCTGATTAAAATCCTTTGTCTGCGGGGTCTGTATAAAGGTCTTGTACCCCAAATCCGCAAAGGTTTCAGCGGAGATTCCCGCCTGAATCTGTCCGTGGTTATGGGGCTGACCCTTGGCATCTTTGCCGTCCACATCGTTATCATAGCAAAACACAATCTCGACAATTTCTGGGTGGTGCTGCAAATAACGGTAAAGAGCCTTATCTGACAGGCAACCTTCGGCAACTCTGTGATCTTCCCGCCAATCAATACCGTGCAGCTTGCACAGAGTGGCATGGCTCATAGCATCAATAGGAGCTTCAAATTCATATACCCGGTTGGAACGCCCCTCCATGCAGAAACCATAGGTCTTATCAGAGTTCTCCACATCTTGCCGAAACTTACTGTCAGAGCCGGGCGCTCTGAGTGCACAGTACCGGGGCTTGCCTGTTTCGTCATAACCTACAAAGGCACAGTTATGGAATGTATAACCGTTTTTCTCAGTCCTTGCTCCATATACTTTCCCAGCCTCAATCATAGCGTAGACAATTTTCTTATCAATGCCACGAGTATGGGTCAAGTAGGCGATAGTACGGTCAAAACTCTTGTCCTTGGGCGGTAGCACCAGTTCGCCCCTGGGACCTTTTTCAACGTGTGGCACCAAGGAAGTCGTTCCCTCATAGGCACGGCTGCCCAAAATCAGTTCTGCCGCACTTTTGAAATCCGATGCACCCAAATATTCCTTTGTAAAATCTACGATATTACCCTTGGTCTGTGTAGAAAAACAGTAGTAGCCGCGCCCATGGTTAAACAGATACAGTCCGCCGCTGTTCTTCACATGAACGGTGTAGTTATCACCTTTTTCAATCTGAAAACCATTTTGCACGGCGAAGTCAATGATATTGGTGTCAAAGACCTGCTTCATCTGCTCTTCCGTAAAGGGCATAGGCTTTGACGATGTACGCATGGGTTGTCACCTCCATTCCACGCAAAAGTGCCCCCTGAAAGCAGTTTTCAATCCGCTTTCAGGGGGCACTTTTGTTATCTGTTATTTTGTTATCGTTCTAAATCATCTTTACCGCTATAGGCAGTATCCTCAGTCACATCGCTGCGGTGGTCGTCTACCGGAATCCATGTTCTACGGGTATTTACCACTTCCGAAAGCAGTTCCACTCTCTCCCGAAGGGCAAAGCACAACGCATCGCAACGGGCAGTATCTATAAACACGGACCCGCGCATCAGCTCCCGTAGCTCCTCGTCAATATCATAAAGTGTGTTCAGGTTCAGCCACTCAAAAGAGCTTACCAGCTTGATCTGCTCCTCATGGCTGTTCTTAAAAGGCTTGCAGGACAGCTTAGCTTTCGATCCAATCATAGAGATGGGCTTATCAAACCAAAGAGAGGTTCCACTGTCGAATATGGGAGCCGCGCCGAGATATGCAAGGGTTTCCGCATTTCTTACTACACCGAAGTTATTCTGGTGCCGGTCTTCATTAACAATCAGGTAATCAAGCACCATCATTCGGTCGAGGGCTTCCTTCATACCCGGGATACCAAGCTTTTCGCAGCAATCAAGATAATGCTGATAAATCGACACATGGTTCGGCTTTTTCTCCGTCTGCATCACATACCATGCGGAGATCAGTTCTGTCTGCGGTGTAATGAAGTCCTCGCATACGCTGTAAGGATACTCATCCTCCGTAAGTAGGGTATAGGGAACATGGGGAATTCCAAGCCGTTCCATAATTTTTCCAGCCATCACCTCGTTATATGGCTCCTGCTGGGTCGCACCGCTTCCGCCCTTAATCAGGCAACGTTTCCCATCTATAATCTTCCACTTTTTCTTGAGCCAGCCGTCCGAAGTATTATCCGGGGACATCAGGCTCATATGGTCATTAGAGGAACCCTGTCCAAACAGGATATTTCCCACATCCTCCGAAAAAGGATTGTCAAAGAAGTTTACCTGTGACCACTGAATGCCAGAATCAGCCGGACAGATCCAATACTGATCGGAAAGACTCAAACCAAGGCATTTTTCCAACAATTTTTGTGTTGTAGACAGATTCAGTTCTGTCAGTGCATTTTTGATTCCGGCACGGCTTGCAGGGATTGCTCGTCCACGCCACCATTCGTTCAGTGCACTACGGTCTATCACACCTTTTTTCACTGGAATACCCAGCGGCACATGGGGTGCTTCATAGATATGGCCGATAGCAGAAATCGCGCTGGACGCTTCATCCAGCTCTATATCGGCTACCGAAATATTTTTGTGCATCAGTATATATCGTTTCATGCCATCTGCCATTTCATCATCTCCTGTTCTTAACTTAAAATTATACCAAATAACGTCGTTCTTTTCAACGTAGTAATTATGAATTTTGCAGGACGATTATCGCTCTAATTCTTCCGGTTCCGACATTCCCGGCATACTTGATTTGGCATAGTCTTTGTCCTGTGTGCCATAGGATGTCTGCAAACGGTCATAGTCAATGGTGGGAAGCACCTTTTGATTTAAGTGTTCCACATAAATACTGGTTTTATCGTGTTCCATACTCACTCCTTATCGTTCAAAATCATTTTCGTCAGCTTCCGGTACAATCCCCAGCATTCGCAGAAATTCTTCTTTACTATCTGCATATCCAACTTCCATGGAAAAGCTGTGGGCTTCTGTATTAGAATAAAACTCCGGCTCATGAAAGCGGTTGCTGAAATAAGTAATCTGCTCATTGGAAAGGGAGGCGTCGTTACCCTCTCCATCATCAGTGCAGATGAAAAATGTGCCGCAGATAATGTCACCATTATCCATTCTTCGGTTTCCGGTTAATCCATTCAGTTTGCCTTCGTCATTGCAGTAAAGGTGGCAGTTAAGCTCTGACAACGGCACAAACTCTATGCAGCCGCCTACCAGCTCCTGCATTGCCCTGTAATCATTTCTGACTGTGGAAACAAAGGGGTTCTTATGCGGCTCCACCACAAGTACCCGAATGTAGCCATCCGGGCATTTGTCATTTTCACTATTTTCATTCTCGGCTTCCCTCAGAATATGAAAGCTGTCCACATTAGGTACAAGCGCCAAATTTTTTCCATTCTGCCATTTCATATGAAGCTGCCCCTGATCGTCCACGAATTTTATTTCGCCCGACAGACCGTCCGGCATATCTCTCTCACCGTCCATATGGTCAAGTTGAATTTTGGTACCGACAGGATACTTTTTCTTAATCTGTTCTACCTGATAGGGCTTTAGAAATCCTTCCATAGTGCCTCCTTACTCAAAGTAATATTCCACCGTATAGGTGATGTTTGATTTGTTGTACATGCAAGAATGATTGGTATAATAGTACATTTCCAGCTTGGAATACGTACCTGCGGTCAGTGTTCTGGTAAAGGAAATGCCATTGCTCGTGGTTCCGTAGTCCAGCTGATCCCACGCACCTGTTTTGATATTGTAACCGCGCACTCTACCGTAATCCTGCCCACTGTGACCGGAAACAGGAGGCACGGTAAAGGTGTACTTGGTAATAGTCGCACCATCAATACCGTTTTCCATAATAGTAGAATCAGGGTCGGTAAGCATCATGCCGCCAGACCCGTTGGAGTCCATGACAAAGAATACAATCGCTGCCCATGGGGATTCTGCACCAGTGCTGTCTACCGCCTTTACTCGTACCGTATGCTTACCCAAAGCATACACAGCTGTTTCGGTCGGGCGTCCCTCCCAAACATAGGTAATGGCGTCACCATCGGGGTCGGTACTGCTTGCGGTGATGGTAACTGGTGTACCTGGTGCAACGCTGTTACCATTCGGTGCTCTTGTGATAATCGGTCTTGATGGCGCTGAATTTGCCACAGTAAAAGTAGCCTGTGACCAGTCGGAGATACCACCGTAATTGTCCTTCGCTCTTACTCTAACCGTATGTGTGCCAATGGCATAGTAATTGTCGCTTGCCTTGCCCTCATACTCATAGCTAACCACATCGCCATCGGGGTCGGTGCTGTTTACCGTAAGATTGACAAGGAACTTACCGCCTTTTGCTGTTCTTGTCACATTCGTCGTAATGGTAGGCTTCATGGGTGCCGTATTCACCACAGAAATGCTCTGCGTAGCGTTAAATACTCTGCCCAGCTGATCAGCGATGGTAGCTGTCAGCATATAATTGCCGGACACATCCACATGAACCGTACCGCCGCTGTTGCCCAGTGTTCCCTTAAAATACTCGGAAACAGCAATACTCTGACCGTCTTTGGTGACCGTCCATACAACATTGTTACTATTTAGATTGGTAGTGCTGCTCATATTCACAACAAAGCTCTGACCGGTGCGAACCGCTTGCGGCATGGTAAAGTTGCAGTTATACAGCGGATTAATGCTGATTTTTTCTGTGTGAGTGAATACTCTGCCAAGGGCATCAAACATGGTGGCAGTCAAGCGATATTCGCCACTTTCGGTAAAACGGATTTTACCGCCCTGTGCATTGAGCGTGCCGCTAACAGCCTGCTCCAAAGAAACGGCTGTACCGTTTTTCATCAGCGTCCATTCAATAGGAAGAACACCGACATTGCCCCTTGTGCGTACATCTATCTGCGTATCGGTATAGCCCGTTTCTGGCAGTACAAAGGAAAGCTGAAGCACAGGCAATACCTCGATTTTTCCACTGTTAAAGCTAAATACTCGTCCTGTGGCGTCGGTGATTCTTGCCTGTAAATCATAGACACCGGCACGGGTAAAGCGGATTGAGCCGCCGTTATTGCTCAGCTTACCGTCAATGTAGGTATCCCAATCTTGAAAGCCGTAGGTGTTGTCTACATACCAGACTGTTGTCAGATTTTCCATATCGGTGAGAATCGTATCTACCAACACTTGATCGTCAGTATGGACAGCACCTGGTACAGAAAAAGCAATGTTAGGAATAGGATAAACCTTGATGGATTTGCTTACGCAGAAAGTTCTGCCTGCTTCATCGGTAACGGCGGCTGTTACGGTGTAATCACCCTTTTCAGTGAAGCTGATTAGACCGCCGGAATTCGTCAAACCATTTTCGGGAGTGACAACTACATCATTTTTTGTCACGCTCCACGCAACCGGCAACGCCCCTGCATTGGTCAGTTTAGATTCAGCTGTTATAGGTCGATCGGTGTGGGTTTGCTTTGGTAGCTCTAACGAAACCGTAATCACCGGATAGACTTTGGTCGCTGCGGTATAGGTAAAGCTTCGTCCTGTATTATCGGTAACTGTAGCTTTTAGCTCGTAACTGCCAACGGTACGAAATTGAATTTTACCGCCGTCATCAGTGAGTGTTCTTTCAAAACCATCTGTCAGCGAAATTGTCTTTCCGTCCTTAGTCAAGCTCCATACTGCGTGTAAGTCCTGCGTTTCCTTAAACGAAGTTTTGACCTCTACTGTGGTATCGGTGTGAGTCATAGTCGGCAGATAAAAACCCGTTTCTGCTACAGGATACACCACCGTGGTTGCTTCATGGCTGTACATTCTGCCTGTTGCATCGGTAAGCGTTGCTTTGAGGGTATAAATACCTTTCTGCGTAAAGCGAATGGAACCACCATCATTATTCAGCGTTCCCTCTATCACTGCGGTAGGCTTCACGATTTTGCCGTCCTTGATGACTGTCCATTCGGCAATCATATCCTGTAATTCAGAGGACTTTACCAGAATATCAATCGTTTTATCGGTATGTGTGGTTGCTGGCAGAGTAAAATCGAAGGCAGCAACTGGATAAACCGTAATTTCCGCTTTTGCAGTAAAACTTCTGCCTGCCTTATCGGTGGCTGTGGCAGTCAGTTTGTAGCTGCCTTTTTCTAAAAGACGGATAGAGCCGCCTGCATTGGAAATCGTTCCAACAAAACAATCAGAAAGCATGATCTCTTTTCCTTCCTTTGTAACTGTCCAAACGAGTGGCAAGTCGCCTAACTCCTTGGTATTCACCGCCACGGTAATTGGCGTATCGGTATGGGCAGTTTTAGGAGCCTGTACCTCGATCTCAATGACAGGATATACCGTAATATCTGCTTTACCAGAAAACTCACGGCTGGTTTCATCAAAAGCAGTTGCTTTGATGGTGTAGCTGCCCTTTTCCTTTATTTGAATGGAACCGCCTGCATTGGTGAGCGTACCGGTTACCGTGTCCTGCCACTTTATTTCCTTGCCCTCTTTAAAAATATGCCAGTTAATCTGCTGTGTGACGTTATCGGAAAGCGTGGTTTTGACGGTAAAGGTTTTATCTGTGTGAGCAGTTTTATCCGCTTCTACACTGATTTTAAAGGTGGGGTAGATGATAATCTTTTTGGAAAAGATATAGGTATGATTGCCGTAGTTTTGAGCCGTAGCGGTAAGAAGGTAGTTGCCCGGCTGGATAATGGTAATTTTGCCACCCTCCTTATCCAATGTACCTATTAGAAATTCGCTTTGTGGTGTGTTCTTGCCGTCCTCGATAACGCTCCATTCCAGTGATTTTACGGAGCGAAGCACCGTTTTTACTTCAAATTCTGTATCGGTATGACCGTATTCAGGCGCAACGATTTCCACCACTGCGGCTGTATAATTCACGCTTCCGCCACTTCCACTGGAGCCACCACCACTTGGCTTGTCGGGTTTATCGGGCTGTTCCGGCTTAATTGGCGGTGTTGTCGGGGCAGTGGGTTTAACCGGTTCTGTGGGATTTATCGGAGGGTCTGTCGGTTTTGGCGTTGGTGTTGGACTTGGGGTTGCTATAGGAATTGGTGTAGATGTTGGATTCTGAGTCGGTTTTTCCGTTGGTTTAGTAGGTTTTTTATCCTGCGTATCCTTAGAAGGACCGTTATCAGAATGGTCACTTTCCTTATCAGCGGTCGCATTATCTGTATCGTCCCCGACGTTCGTATCCTCATGCTCAATTTCCGTCACAATGGGATTGTCGGAAGAGATTGGTATGGTATCGTCCGTTTCTACCCCGATGGACGGCGTATTATCTTTCTGACTAAGCTGCATGGAACAGCTCACCAATCCTATGATTAAAATAAGCAGGGCGATGATAGAAAGCACCATCACCGCCCGTTTGGTCTCTTTATTCATGTTGAGTTTGAAAAAATCTTTATTCTTCACGGCTATATTCGTCCTCCTGTTCTTGACCTTCCGGTTGTGCCGACTGTGGCATGGCACACTCCAGCTTGTGAATGATACTATCTAAAAGCTTCGCCTTGGCAGGGTCATTATTCATTCCTTCCTGCACTGCCAATGTGCACAGCTCTTGCATTTCCTCACCGGAAAACAGCGGAACAACGTCCTGTTTAAAATACTGCAAAAGCTGTTTTTCCGCCGCTGTCATGCCATACAGTCCACCGCTGAAAAGATGCTTCTGATAGACATCTTTGTCGGCAATCAGTTCTTTTGTTCCGTCTTTTTGCAAAGCGTAGCAGCACAAATGATTTTGAACGGCTTTTTCTGCATCTATGGGACCGGTCAGCAGTAAGTCATCTGCTGTGTAGCCATAATCGTGTAATCGGTCATGGTCTAAACGCTGCACAAAATCCGCAACCTTCATCGGCTCCGTGGCTTCCCAATACTGTCCCTGTGCTAAAATTGCAATTCGAGCAAGTTCATGCTGATCCTCCGGCAAAAATTTATGGCGTTCTACCGTGCCATAACGCTGAGAAATAGACTGCCAATTCTGGTTATATTCCTGATAGGAAAAGGTTCGTACATCGTTAGGACTTTTGAACACCACCTCCACCGCTACGGGATCAAAGGCGTGGGTGCAAAGATAGTCCAAATGCTTTTGATAATCCATTTCCAGCACATTGCCGATGATGGTTTTGTCCTCGTTCATGCGTAATATCTCAATCCAAAAAGTTTTGACATTTTCGCTTCTGCTTGCTCCGTAATACTCCCATGTGTTGTGGGCATTGGTATTTCGGAGATAGACATCACGTTCTGGGAAGCACCATGTTCCGTTTTTTCTGCTCAGCCAGAAAAAGTTTCGGTAACCGCCTCGATCCTCGGCAGCCTCTCTGATCTGCTTTACATCGTACTGAAAATCCGTTTGATAAAAATCGGTGTTATGCTGCATAATTTTTTGCAGCGTAGCAAGTACATCCACTTCTAAAAAAGAAGCGTTGCCATGCAGGGAATACCCCTGAACCTTTACTGCTTCCCGTAGCTCCGCCATGATTTCCTCTTTGGAGCCACGGACAGAGGAGCCGTTATGGCGGTTCCTGTTCACAAAGTCCCCGCCCATATCCACGGTATGGAGCTTCAAACCGGCACTATGTGGTAAAACAAAGTTTATCAGCGATTCTGACTGCTCATCATGGGCGGTGGGAATTTCTCCGAATACTCTGCGCATATCGCCGTCAACCACTGCCGGGTGTTGCCTGATCTCATGGATTTTGTCTCGGGGCATGGTCAGTGTCCACAGGGAGTAATCATCAGAGCCAAACTTGGTAACGGCGTTGATTTGGCTATATTCCATATTCGTCCTCCTGTTCTGGCATGGGCGTTTGCTCATGCTCAAAAATAAGATTGGGGATATTGCTTTCCACCTTTTCCATTACCGAATGCAGCATTTTTTCATCCTCATAGCTGATGCTGTCATCGTTACGGCCTCGGAATACGCAAGCGTCATGCAGCACCACCAGCTCCTCCTCGGAAAAGAGCTTCTGCTCCTCAATCAATCCTGACCGTACCGCAAAATCCTGTTTTGCTCCTTCATAGTTGGTTTCAAAATAATGTCCCCACATCACACCTGTGCGGTCGTAATCATACTGCCATGTGGTAAAACGCACTTCATTGTCCTTTGTCATCTTCGCCGCCAGAATGTAATCTCCAAAGTTGGAAATCAGTCGAAAATCGCTGACCCCATCAGCCTGTAATTGTGGTGCGTCCGCATACAGGTCATGGGCCTGCTTCATGGCAGTAAGGGTACGGTATATCTTATTTCTCTCTTGCTCCGGCGAGGCCTCCGGAAGAAAACGCATATTACCGTCATGGTCAACTTTGCAGACCTCCTGCCCATCTTTGAAAACAGACAGCAGGGTATTCTCACCGGCTTCCTGCTTTGCCGTAAATCCCAGCCCGGAAATTCGCCTTGTAAAAGCGGATAAAAATTCAGGTGTTACTTCATGTTTCACGCTCATACCTCCTATCGTTCTATTTCCTCGGAATCATCTTCCTGCTCATAGACGTTGACTTTTACCGGCTCAAAGCCCTGATCTTTGATGTTGGTAAACCACTGCGACATAAACTGCTTCAAATCCTTTACCTTGGCAGGGGATGCGGTATCTGTTGCATAAAAAATCCCCATATCGTCTTGTAGGTACGATGTGGGGTCGATAGACCTGTTATCCTTGTCCACGGTAAAAGTGATTTCCGGGTCACGCATGGCGTCTCCGTTGCAGTCATAATAGTGAGCAATGCTGTACTCACCACCGCCGATGGCTTCTATCGCCAAATCCTCAAAGCCTTCCGATTGCAGCTTCATATAATAGGCTTCGCTATTTAGAACCGGAGCTGCAAACAGCATCAGCTTTTGATAAAGCCGTTGTTCTAAGGTCATAGCTGTGCTTACAGACGGGCGGTCAGAAGCACCTTCTTCCTCGTCTGCCGTCATCATATCCTCGCCATCGTCCTTAAACTCCAGTGCAAGGTCAAGCTCCACCTTTTTCTTTTGCAGCTCCAACAACCGCTCTTCGTCAGGGAACGGCTTTTCCATTTCCTCCTTGGCGTCTGTAAGCTGCTGGTTCAGGCTGAGTAGGTTGTTTTCCTCTTCTGTTTTCGCCTTTTCCATGCGTTCTGCCAGATGTTCCAAACGAGTAATATTACCTAACGCTGCCTCGCCCATATCGGTAGAATAGGTGCATTTTCCACATAGCTGGATGGAAACACCATCGCCCCATTGACGAACCAAGCGGATGGGAAAGCCTGCGTAGGTTCCCAACTCAAGGGTTGCACCGGTGTCACGCCCCAGCTTGCGGGCAAAAACCATGAAATGCTCCGCTGCTTTGGTGCGTTCCTCATGGAGCCTGCCGTCAATCACCATCTGAAAGTCAGCTGGTGCATGTTGACCATAGGCGGCAATATCAGCGGTCATACCCTCGATTTTTCTGGTAGCTGCTGCAATCTCCTTGGGATAATACTGGCTGATACGGTATTGCATTTCGTTCCTTTGGCTCTGCCATGAGGATTTCAGCACCGTAAGGCGACTGATTTCGTTATCGGTTTCCATCTTCTGCTTGATTCTTGGGTCAGAGGTGGCAAGTGCTTTAAACTCTGCATACTGCAAAACAGTATCGTCAATGTCCTCACAGCTTCTAAGTGCAGAGCGACCAGTCATAATCTGGCTGATATAGCGCTGCTTCTGCTCTAAAATCTGCCACAAATAGCTGTCGAATGTATTTTCGGTGATGTAATTAAAGATAGAAATTTCCTTGTTTTCATTGCCTTGACGGAGGATTCTGCCGTTGCGCTGGGTTAGGTCTGAGGGGCGGTCGAGTAGGTCAGGGATATTACTACCCCCTTCCCCTCTAAGAACCGTGCATGAGACTTTCACCTCACACGGCTCAAGCAATTCAAAGCATCTGCCTATACAGATGCCAGCTAGTTCA